>Ga0208771_1000714_pt1 | contig 19371 bp, 20 predicted proteins | sample AntAceMetag02UKX_FD_184775 | JGI IMG/M metagenome (GOLD analysis project Ga0208771, IMG submission 184775) | Saline lake microbial communities from Ace Lake, Antarctica - Antarctic Ace Lake Metagenome 02UKX (SPAdes) (version 2) | ecosystem: Environmental > Aquatic > Non-marine Saline and...
TTTTTTATTATTTACTGGCTGGTTTAACAGGAACTATGATTATATATACTATCGGTGTAACCCAATTATCTTTGGTCACAGGGATAGGAATAAAAAAAGCGATAACAGTCGGTATGCTGCCTTTTTTACCCGGAGATATTTTAAAAGTAATTGCCGCTTCCTTCATTGCCAGTAAATTAAAACCAACAATAGAATTAAAATAATCATACCAATAAAAACAAAATGAAAAGTTATTGTAAGCTTTAGTAGGGTGCTTAGAGGAAAAAGTTATGTTTGAGTCTTTTCTCTAATTATCTTTAATTTATTTTCTTTCTCTTTCTTAACAAGATACGCAATATGAATTAATAAAAAAATTAGTAGCCTCGATTAATTGATTATGATATAATTCAATTGTGGTTTTCGGGGCGTAGCGCAGTTTGGAAGCGCGCTTGGTTCGGGATCAAGAGGTCGGAGGTTCAAATCCTCTCGCCCCGACCATAGTTCTACAAAGGTTACTTTAATTTCATCAGTCGTTGTATCTTCTTGAGTTAAAGTATCTTCGGTGTTATTAGATACATTTCTAAAAGCAAAAACGACAGCTAAAAGCACTAAAAAAATTATGATATAAATATATTTTTTTTTATTTTTCATTAATTTATCTCCACCTTATTTTTTTCTCATTTCTTGTTATTCATTATTAGTTTCTTGTTTGCCAATGGTTTTTTATAACTTCTTTATCTTTACAGGCATTATATTCTATTTGAATAGTAGTATGATTTATTTCAAATTTATTTAATAAAATTGAACTAATATTACTTCGTAGCTCTTCAGCTTTACTTAAGTTTATATCTTTTTTAACATCTATATGACCTTCAAAAAGAAATTCCTTATCATTCGCTTGCCAAATGTGAACATGGTGTAAATTATCTACTTCGGGGATTTTTTCTACTACTTCTTTGATCTTTAAAATATCAATGTGAGCCGGTGTTTTTTCCATTAAAATATTCGTACTCTTTTTTAAAATATCAAATCCCTCTTTTAAAACGTAAGCTCCTATAGCAAAAGTTAAAATAGGGTCGACTATAGTTATATTAAAATAATATATTAATGTTCCACCAATGATTACCCCTAAAGAAGAAAGAGAATCTGAAAATAGATGTACGTAAGCTGATCTAATATTCATATTGTCTTTTGAGCCAGGCTTTAATAGGAATACAGAAATTACATTTGCAGCCAGCCCAACGAGAGCTACAGTAATCATAATTTTACTATCTATATTTTGAGGATGTTGTATCCTTAGATAGGCTTCTTTAAATAAGAAAAAAGATATTATTATAAGAAAGGAAGAATTAAATAAAGCAGCTAAAATTTCTGCTCTTTTGTAACCAAAAGTATTTTTTAAGGTGTTTTCTCTTTTGCTTAATCTTAAGGCAATAAAACTTACAATTACGGATATTCCATCACTAAAATTATGGAGGGCATCCGATAAAAGAGAAAGGCTCCCTGATAATAGCCCACCTATTACCTCTACGAAAGTAATTATAAAATTCAAAACCATAGTAATTATTAAATTTTCTTCTTTAAAATAGTTATCTATATGATTATGACCCATCATATCTCCTCTTCTAATATTTGTTGTTTAGTCTATTTTTATTTATTTTTTTCTTTAATCCAATCAGTAATTTCTTGTTTACTGGGTATTTTACCCGCTACCTTTACATCTCCATCAACTACTAAAGCAGGGGTAATCATAACTCCATAATCAATAATTTTGTTAATATCTGTTACTTCGATAATTTCAGCTGAAACGCCAAGCTCATTAATTACCTCTTTAGTTAGTTCCTTCGTTTTTTTACACTTCGGGCAACCAGTTCCTAAAATTTCAATCTTCACCTTAAATTCCTCCTTTCATTTTTATTTTATATTTTTTATTTTAAAAAAAATGGCCAAAAAGCATCCCGCTAAAGGTTGCCATAACTACTACCAAAGAAATAAATACTAAAGTTTTTTTTGTCCCCATGATGCTCCTGATAACTAACATATTTGGTAGGCTTAAGGCCGGACCGGCTAACAAAAGAGCCAATGCTGGACCCTTACCCATGCCAGCTCCTAATAATCCCTGCAAGATAGGAATTTCAGTAAGGGTAGCAAAATACATCAAAGCTCCGACTACCGAGGCAAATAGATTTGACCATAAGCTATTTCCACCAACTAAATTTTCAATCCAAATTTTTGGGATTAATGCTTCGCTTCCCGGTCTCCCCAATAAAAAACCGGCAACTAAAACTCCTCCTAATAAAAGAGGCAATATTTGTTCAGCAAATCCCCAACTTGATTTTACCCAACGAATTCGTTCTTCCCTATTAAACCACTTAATGACTATCCAGAATAAAACAATTAAAAGAATGCCGGTGATAAACCACTTAAGATTATAAATTGCTTGCCAAATTTTGATTGATTCATCTTTTCCCCAATTAGCAAAAATTAATATCCCTATCATAATTGCAAAATAAAATGCCGTTTGCCATAGAGGCTTATCCTCTTGCTCCACTTTTCCCATAGTTAAATTATTATTGGCATTTATGCTCCTTTTTTTCTCGTCCTTAATAAAAATAAAATGCATAGATAGGCCTATAATTACAGAAAAAAGAATAGCACCAATAGCACGGGCTAAACCTAACTCAAATCCTAAAACACGAGCAGTTAAGATAATTGCCAATACATTAATAGCCGGTCCGGAATAAAGAAAAGCGGTTGCTGGTCCTATCCCTGCACCGCGTTTATAAATTCCAGCAAAAAGCGGTAGAACCGTGCAGGAACAAACTGCCAGGATTGTGCCAGAAACAGAAGCGACAGTATAGCTTAAGAACTTATTTGCGCCTGCTCCAAAGTATTTTATTACATTTTCTTGACTAATAAAATTAGCAATTGCCCCGGCAATAAAAAAAGCGGGAATCAAACACGTTAATACGTGTTGGCGGGCATAATCCTGCGCCATAAATAAGGATTCCATTAAAGCATTTGATATTTTAGAATTGCTAAATGGTATAAAATAAAAAAATGTAAATACAGCGACTATAATGAAAATTTTTGTTTTTTCTTTCATTGCTTTTTTTAATGCCCCCTTAGATTTATATGAATAAATTATCATATAAACATATTATTGTCAATATATTGTATATAAAAACCAAAAATTTTTATTAAGAAAGAAGGATTTCTATTATTTTTGCAGTAAAGATAGAGTAAGACGTGGAATAATCAATTTAATATGAATTTATTTTTCTGAACAGAATAGTAAATCAGTAAAAATAATAAAGGAAAGGAAGGTATTAAGCTTGATGAATGAAGATAAAAAATTAATTACTTATTGCGGACTTTGTTGTGGGGATTGTGTTAATTACAAGGGAGAGATTGCAGATTTAGCCAGAGATTTGAGGAAAAAATTAAGACAGGAAAAATTTGATCGAGTTTCTAAAGGATTATCTAAATACTTTAAGGAATTCAAAGATTATGGAAAGTGTTATGCGACTAAAAAATCTAAGGAAAATTAAAAAACAAGGAACCGATAAATTTCTTTCCGGAAAGAGATATTGGTAAATGATTAGTTTTAAAATTTCTGGCGGGGTTAGGAACTCTGCGGTAGGTTCGTTCCTTGCCTTGCCTTCGGCAACTTTTTTATCCGCAAGACGTTGTACACAATATCATAATGGAGGTGTAATATGAGAAGAAAAGAGAGAGAAATAACAGACCTAAAAGAAATAGAAGAAATTATTACCAACAATATAATATGTAGGATTGCATTTTCAGATGGAAAAATGCCTTATATTGTAGCAATGAATTATGGTTATCAAAAAAATAAAATATTTCTACATTCCGCAAAAGAAGGTAAAAAAAATAAAATAATTAAAGACAATAATCAAGTATGTTTTGAAATAACTGACTCAATTGAAATAATTAAATCTGAAAATGCATGTGATTTTGAGACAAAGTATCGGTCTGTTATTGGATTTGGGGAAATTAAAATAATAAATGATATGGAAAGAAAAAAAGAAGCTCTTCAAGTAATAATGTATCAATACACCAAAAATAAAGAATGGAATTTTTCAGAAGAAATGATTTCAAAAATAAATGTTCTAAAAATAGAAATTAAATCACTTTCTGGAAAAAAGTCAGGATTTTAATCGTGTAGTACTTATTACGTATAACAACGAATAGCCGGCTTCGTTTAGCTCAATTCTAAGTGCCTTTGCTGCTAATTACTTCTGGAATATTAGATAAAATATTTAATTGTTATTTGGGATTTGCGTCAAAACATTTGACAAGCTGATTTGATAAATCAAATATCTTTCACTTTTTTCTATTACCGATCTGCTTTAAAATTTTTTCTACTTCTTATTACCTTTGTATATGGTAAAATAAGGAGAAAAAATAGTTTTCACATAATATTACGATTAACCTAACACAAAAAACTAAAAACTTTTATATAAAAAGAGGATTTTTACTTATTTTGTAGAATAAATAAACAGAGTAGTTCTAGCCTGTTTTTAATATACAATAACAATACTTCTATTAGAGGGATAATAAAAATAGACCAGAGGAGTAAAAGAAAAAAGGAGAAAAATATTATGAAAATAATTTATAAGATTATATTTAGTGGTCTAATTTGTCTTGCTTTAATAATGGCAAGTAGTGTTAATATGATAGGGTTTACTCAACAGCAAGATATTTCTGAAATAAGCATTGAGGGTATCTGGGAGGGCAAGCTAAAAGTTCCCGGGGTAGAGCTTGTAATTGTCTTTAAAATCTCTAAGAATTCGGATGGAGCTCTAACAGCAACTCTGGATAGCCCCGACCAGGGAGTAACCGGCATTCCCGTGGAAGAAGTTATTTTTAAAGATAATGCTTTTCGCCTGGAAGTAAAATCTGTAGGAGCTGTTTTCGAAGGTAAAGTCAGTGAAGATTTTTCATTCATTGAGGGAGAATTTAATCAGGCAGGGCAGTCTTTCCCCCTTACGGTTAAGAGGGTAGATAAAGCAGTGGAAATCCTTAGACCTCAAGTGCCCAAAAAACCTTATCCTTATATTGAAAAAAAAGTAGCGTATACAAACTTAAAGGCGGGGGTAAAACTTGTTGGTACGTTGACTTTGCCCTCTGACAATGGTGTATTTCCGGCGGTTTTATTAATTACCGGCTCCGGACCGCAAGACCGTGATGAAACTATATACGGTCATCATCCTTTTCTGGTATTAGCAGATTATCTGACTCGTCAGGGTATTGCAGTCCTCAGGGTAGATGATCGGGGAGTGGGAGAATCTACCGGGGACTTTTCCCGGGCTACAAGTGTTGACTTTGCATCTGATGTATTAGCAGGTGTGGAATATCTTAAAACCTGTAAAGAAATAGACCCCAAGAAGATAGGCCTTATCGGTCATAGCGAAGGCGGTTTGATTGCCCCCATGGTAGCGGTAAAATCACCTGATGTAGTTTTCATAATATTAATGGCAGGGACAGGATTAACCGGAGAAGAAATTCTATATTTACAGGGTGCTTTAATTAACCGGGCAATGGGGGTTAGCGAAGAAGATATTATTAAGAAGCGCCAGTTTAATGAAAAAATATTTTCTGTTTTAAAAGAAGAAGAGGATAAAAAAATTGCCGAAGAACGACTTCGACAGATGTTTATGGAAGATTGGGAAAAAATGAGTGATGAGGAAAAAGAACAAACAGGCGACCCGGGAGTGTTCCTTGAAGCTCAGCTTCAGGGCTTATTGTCTCCCTGGCTTAAATTTTTCTTGACTTATGATCCTAAACCAACCTTGAGTAAGGTAAAATGTCCGGTACTGGCTATAAATGGAGAGAAAGATTTACAGGTTCCTCCCAAAGAGAATCTAAGTGCTATCGAAGAAGCCCTCAAAGCCGGGGGAAACCAGAATTATACTATTAAAGAATTACCCGGCCTTAATCATCTTTTTCAAACTGCTCAAATTGGGGTGCCTTCTGAATATGTAAAGATTGAAGAAACAATTTCACCGGTGGCTTTAAAAATAATAGGCGATTGGATTTTAAAACAAACTGGAACAAAATAAGATAAATAATGGGGTAGATTATTTTGTTTTATATTATTGTCAAATTTATTTTTTTAATTTTTTTTAAATTTTTCTTTAGGCTTAAAATAAGCGGTCAAAAAAATATACCCCAGGATGGCCCATTTATTATCGTAGCCAATCATTCGAGTGTGTTAGACCCGGTTATTCTGGGAGTATCGGTTAAACCTAAAGTGATTTTTATAGCTGCTGCTTATCTTTTTGAAATACATTGGCTTGGTTATTTATTACGGAAGGCTAATTCTATCTCGATTCATAGAGAAAACTATGCAGAAAATATTGAGTCTATAAAACAAGCTTTAAAAATATTACAGAAAGGCGGAGTTTTGGGAATTTTTCCTGAAGGAGGAGTTGACCGTCAAAAAAATAATTTACCCATTAAAGCCGGAGCCGCCTTTTTAGCTACCAGCGTAGGTATTCCCATTGTTCCTATAAGAATTAAGGGAGCAGATAAAGCTTTACCGAGAGGAGAAAAATTTTTTAGAAGCTTAAATAAAATTGAAGTGGAAATTAAGAAACCGATTTTCTGTTCAAGACATACTAACAAAAATAAAGAAATTGTTGAAAGAGTGGTAGAATCTTTTACAAAAGAGATATATTAAAATGGGGTTGAAAAAATATGGTTCTAAGAGTATTAATAATGATTTTTTTTATTATTGTTGCTGTTGGAGATGTTTTTGCTGTAAAGTATGATAAAACAAAATTAAGATATTTTACTAAAACATTATTGATTCCTTTGCTTACCCTTTTTTATATAATAAGTTTAGCTAACCCAAACGGATTTATTTTATCTGCTTTAATTTGCTGCTTTTTGGGAGATTTTTTCTTATTGTGGTCTCAGAAAAAGACTTTTTTTATAGCCGGATTGCTTTCTTTTCTCGCAGGACATATTTTTTACACTATAGCCTTTCTGCAAACTACTTATTTTTTATCCGGTATTCCTAAATGGTTTTATTTTTCTTTGCTTCCCTATATCTGGTATGGAATATTTATTCTAAAAAAACTCAATCCTTATCTTCACTCTATGAAGGTACCGGTAATTGTTTATCTAAATGTTATTCTTATAATGAGTTTTGCTAGTTTTAGCCGGATTTGGGCATTAAAAGGATTATCATTCTGGTTACCTTTTGTAGGTTCAATTTTTTTTATAGCTTCTGACTCATTGTTAGCTTTTCGTAATTTTAAAGTTAAGTTATCAAGAGGCTGGGTATCTATAATGATAACCTATGTTCTCGCTCAATTGCTAATTATTTTTGGTTTTTTATGTGTATAAACTTTAGGGGTCAGGTCTCCAAATTTGACATAACATATTCCTAAATAAAATAGCTGTACATGTTATGTCAAATGTGGAGACCTGACCCCTAAAGAAAAACGTAAAATTTTACATATATTTTTTAAAATAAAGAGGATTTTTTAGATTTTTATCGAATTCTTTTATTAAGGGAGGGAAAATTATGTCAAAACATATTGGAATAGTCGGATGTAGTGCAGAAGGTGCAGCTCTATGTTATCGAACAATCTGTAAAGAAGGAACAAGTTTATTGGGAAAACACGCTCATCCGGAGGTTACTATGCATACTTTCCCCTTAAGCGAATATATGCGGTATATCGAAAAAGGGGATTGGGAAGGAGTTGCAGATTTAATGTTGTCTTCAGTATCTAAACTGGCAAAAGTAGGAGCAGATTTTGCTATATGTCCTGATAACACCATACACCAGGCCTTCGATTTAGTGGTCAAAGAATCACGAATTCCCTGGCTTCATATTGCACAGGAAGTTGCCACTGAAGCAAAACAAAAAGATTATAAATGTCTGGGAATTTTAGGCACACGGTATTTAATGGAAGGCCCGGTCTATCCTGCCAAAATTACTGCGACTGGTATTAAATATATGATACCCGAAGTAAAAGATAGAGAGAGAATCAATAAGATAATTTTTGATGAGTTAGTTAATGCCCTCTTTACTTCAGAAGCGCTTACTTATTTTAAGGGAATTATCGATGAATTAAAAAACAAAGGATGTGACGCGGTTGTTCTTGGCTGTACCGAAATACCGCTGTTAGTAAATCAAGAGAATTCATCTTTACCTATACTTGATTCTACCAGACTCCTGGCAAGAGCTGCTTTAAAAGAAGCAACAAGGTAGAATCTTTATCAAGGAGGAAAGTAAGATAATGTATAAAAGTGGTTTAAAGGGGAAAAAAGAAATTTTGAATATGCAAAGAATTATCTTTGCGGTTGTTTTATTTATCTTATTAATTGTGATAGCCAGTATTCTTCTATTGCTCTGGTGGCCGGGGAAACCATCATTAGCGGAAATAACTAATTCCTGGGTTGCCTTGATAATGGTGTATCTGGTTCTAATTATATTATTATTCGATAAACCTATTTATAAGTTCTTTGAAGAATTTATTTCCGCTAAAAAATCAGAGCAACATGATTCTCAACAGTCAAGACAAGAACAATTTCTCGGTTCAGTTTCAGACATTAATATCGGTGATTTAACCCACTATTACGATTCCAAACAGGATAATATATTAAACAAAGAAATTCAAGATACAGACTCTGCTGTTTTAAGAGAAGAAGAGATGGTTAGATATATTCGGAAACTGCAAAAAGAAAATATCAAATGGCGATTTTTTTATGCTGATATTTATCTGGTCTTGTACGCAAAATATGTCTTATTCTGGATTCATAAATCTAAATCGGTAAACCGAGAAGAATTTGATAAGATATGGCAGCCTAAAATATCTAATCCAGAAGAACGGGAGGCAATATTAGACGTCCTCCTTGATTTTGAATTTATTCGGGAAGAGGAAGTGGATACTTTTGCTATTACTGAATTAGGCTCAGCTTACGTAAATTATCTGAAAGAAATGGACAGGCAAATAGGAGATCAAAGTAGTAATCAGTAGGGAATGGGTTTAAAAATCAAGAGGTATAATTAATTATAAGTTAAAAGTTTAAAGGTTATTAAAAGGGGTGTCTTAGTGAAAATATCAATAGGCGTAATAACTAAAGATTTTTATTCTTTAGAGCCCATAGATGAGTTTTTAGAAAATGCTTCAAAACATAATCATAAAATTTACAGTGTAGTAATTGTTTATTCGCATAGCTGCAATTTTCAGTTAATAAAAAGCTTAAGAGAAAAAATAAAAGTTTTTCTGGTAAAGATAAATGATGCTCCGGAGATAAAAGAACAGTTTATAAAGATAGGCCTGCCCAAAGAAGATGTAGAAATTTTACTCGATTGTCCTGCCCTAAAAAAGTGGGGAAAAGTACCTTATGGCTTAAACAGAAATTATGCCCTAATCGAGGCTTTATTAAGCGGTTCAGAAGTATTAGTTTTTATTGATACTGACGTCTATCCCAGAGTATTGGTAAAAGAAGGCGATGAAGTGAAAGGAAAAGAGATAGATTTTATCGGAAGGCACTTAGAATATCTAAAGAAAGAAGAAGTAATCGTTACCACCAGCGATTACTCCGGCTATTACATTATCCCACCCATGAGATTTACCGGAATGAAGGAACTATTTATTGGCTTGCAAAAAGAAGACGCTTTTGAGTTTTTAGGAAATTTTGAGGAAAATAATTACCTGAGTTTAGATAATAATAAAAAGCGAAAAATATTTGAAACAGATAAGATATTAGGAGGAAATGTAGCAATTAAACTAAATGCTCTTAAAGAATTTCCTCCTTTTTTTTCTACACTGTATAATATAAATGGTGAGTATATTCTATCTCGAGGAGAGGATACTCTCCTGGGAATTAAATTAGGAAAAAGTGATAAAAAATGTATTGATATAGATACTAAAATATTCCATAATACTTTCGGAAATTATCCTGAGGTACCGGATATAAAAAAAGATAAGTCTATAAAGGATAGATTTTATTACACCTGTCTGGGCTGGATTGGGCGGAATCCTTTTCTTAATTGGTTAAAAGGGAAAGATGTAGAAAAGATAAAAAACAGACAAAAGAAAAATATAATTATCGGCTCCGAAGCTGTGGCCTCTTATCTTAATGATGAGAGATTTTTAGTCTTACCCGAAGCCCTGGAAATATCTTATCATAATTTAGAACGGGTAATTAGCGAATACAAAAATACTATGAGAGCCTGGAATAATTTTATTGCAAAATTAGACAAATAGGGAGGGTAAAAAATGAGAATATTAATAATTAATCACTTCCCTCTGGAGGGTTCGGGGAGCGGAGTTTACACTAAAAATTTAGCCAAAGGGCTTAGCGAAATCGGGCACAAGGTTAAAGTTATATTTCCGGAAAATCGAAAGGTACCCCCGGAAATTTTTGAAATGAGGCCGATAATGTTTAAGGGTGACAACACTAAAGATTATGAAATTAATTTTAATTTTCCCTGTTTTACCAGCCATCCCCGAAGCAATACTACTTTTTATCAATTAAATAAAAAACAGATTAGAGACTATATTGATATAATGGTTAGGGTTACCCAGGAAGAGGCAGATAAATTTAAGCCCGATATTATCCATGTCCAGCATCTCTGGATTACCCCTTATGCCGCTCAAAAGACCGGTCTTCCTTATGTAGCAACAGTACATGGTACAGACCTGAAAGGATTTAAGCAAGACAAAAGATATCATTCTTACGCCTTAAAGGGTGCTCAAAATGCTCGAAAGGTTATTACTATATCAAAGCAAGTAGACAGAGAAACCAAGGAGCTCTATCATATAAGCGACGAGAAAAGAAAAATTATCTATAATGGATACGATACTAAACTTTTCAAAGTAAACAATATTTCCCGAAAGGAAGTCTTAGAAAAGTTTGGTGTAAATGAAATACCAGATTATATTGTAACTTTTGCCGGGAAATTAGCCCATTTTAAAGGGGTAGACATATTATTAAAAGCTGCTAAAATATATGAAAGCCAGATGAATAAAAAAGTTATGACCTTAATTGCCGGTAATGGGGCATTGTATGAAGATTTAAAAAAACTTAGAGGCTTTTTAAAATTAAAGAGGGCTTTTTTCTTGGGTCATATAAATCAGGAACAGCTTGTTGATCTATTTAATATTGCTGATGTAAGTACTGTGCCTTCCCGGAGTGAACCTTTTGGATTGGTGGCTATAGAAGCACTTGCCTGTGGGACTCCGGTAGTAGGCACCAACCAGGGAGGACTGCCTGATTTTATCAATGAAGATATTGGTGCTCTGGTTGATGTGGATGATGATATTGCTCTGGCTGAAGCTATAATTAATGAACTGGTAAGACCTGATAAAAAGATTAGAAGAAAAAGGGCGTACGAATACGCGGTAAATAATTTTTCCTGGAAAAATACCATTAAAGAAGTAGAAAAAATATATAAGGAAGCAGTATTCTAACCAAGGGAAAATAAGTTTAATAAAAATTACTTACACAAAAATGAAGGAGAAAGGAAATTATGCGAACTGTAGTAGTTATCCCTACTTATTGGGGGCGGAAAAAAGAGATGGGTTTTAAAGACGGAGATATTGTATATGACCATGCTACCCCCATTGATGAGGGAGGAACCTTAGGTCGGGCTCTGGAAAGTATGAAGATATTAAAAAAGAAAGATTTTAAATTAGTTATATTAATTTGCCCAACCAATAAGGAAATAGAGCGGGAAGCAGAAGAAAAAGCAAGAAAGATAATTAAGGGGGTAAAACTAGATGTAGAAACCTATTTATTTACCCGAAAGACTTTAAAGAAGATGAAGAAATTCGGCAGAAATTCCAAATTAAAAGAGAATGTACTTTCTTTGCTAAGCTTACAGGGTTATGCCAATGTCAGGAATATGTGTATATTCTCTTCCCATATACTTAATTCCGATATTACTGTTTTAATCGATGATGATGAAGTTATAGAAAATCCTGATTTTATGGATATAGCCAGGGAATTCATCGGAAAAAGAGTATATGGTGAAACCGTATATGGAGTAGCCGGCTATTATTTGAATAAATATGGAAATTATTATGATAATGTAAACATGGAGCCCTGGATGACTTATTGGAATAGGTTTGGGAGTAAGTCCAAGGCCTTTGATAAGATAATTGGCTGCGGACCCCGGCTTAAGCATACTCCTTTTGTCTTTGGCGGGGCTATGGTAATTCATAAAAATTTATACCAGATAGTACCTTTTGACCCCAATATTCCCAGAGGGGAAGATATAGATTATCTAATCAATGCGAAAATGTTTGGTTTTGATTTCTTCCTGGATAATAAATTAAGCATAAAACATTTACCTCCCCAAAAAAACCATTCTATCTGGAAGAGGACCAGAGAGGATATCTATAGATTTATTTACGAAAAATCTAAAATTAATTCCCAATATGAAGTAAGTAATATGCGGACAGTAACAGCAAAAGATTTTTCCCCATACCCCGGAGAATTTTTAACTGATGAGCTTGAAGATAAAATCTTCAAGACCAACTTGCTGCTTGCCCTGGAATATCTGGCAAATAATAAAGTAAAAGCCTGCAAGGAATCTATAAAAAATATATATTTAAGTATTCATGAGGCAATACCCGAAAAAGATCCTTTTACCACTTACAGGAAGACACAGAAGTGCTGGGAGAAATTAATAGACTTTACTTTGGAGAACAAAAAAGAGGTAAGAAGAATAATGGAGGAAAAGAATCTATTTAAAGTTGAGGTAACTGTAGATAAAAAACATTATGAAAAAATTAGCCCGAAAGAGAAAAAAGAAACATTAAGGAGAATGATAGATTTTAAAGATTTTAGCGAAGAGGAGCTAGAAAAAATTGCTCAAATATCTGCGGTCAAAGCCTACAAAGACGATGAATTTATCTTTAAAGAAGGTGATGAAGATTCCTCTTTTTATATAGTGATCAGAGGCTGTCTGCGTATCATAAAATACAATGAAAGAAACGAAGAGATTGTATTGGCTGATATTTGTACTGGAGGGTTTCTGGGAGAGACGACTATTGTTAATGAAAGTCATCGGGTAAATGCCGTGGCCAGTGAATTTGTAGAATTGCTATGTTTAGAGCAGAAAAATCTTGAACTTCTAATTAAAGAAGATCCTAATCTGGGGAATAAATGTTTGTTAGTATTTTTAGAAAAATTATCTATAAAACTGGATAAAACCAACCGTCTATTCCAGGCGGATTATACATTGGGTAGCTCCTCCCTTTTAGATATGGATTAATTATTATCCTTTCCTCTATGTCATTTCCACACCCCCTTATGTCATTCCCACGAAAGTGGGAATCCAGGCTTTTCTTCTCTTTCTTTATTTTATATTCCTGGTTTTGTTTTAATGCTATGGTGAATAGTCTCTAGCTTTAAAAATAAAAAAAGCGAATTAAGTCAGAGTGAGAGCAAGGAATTTGTAATTAATATTATGAACAAATCAGAAAATAATTTACATTTAATTCTTGAATATATGTTTTTAATCAAATTTATGTTAATATAAACCCGGCACTCAACATTATTTCTCACTTTTGATCACTTAAGTACCGGATGGGGTAGTTGGAGCAAAAGAAGAAATATAATTTTTCAGATGGGAAGTTTAGGATTTTTATTATGAAGAAATATTCATTCCAGAAAATTAACAACATTTTTTCTATCTATAAGGGATTCCCCAGAGCCATCTATATTCTATTTATTTGCCGATTAATCAATTCTATGGGTTATTTTGTTTTTCCATTTTTAACCTTATTTTTAACCATAAATCTTTCTCTCGGTGCCGATAAGGTCGGTTTTTACTTAATGTTTGTAGAAACTAGCAGAATTATTGGTGCATTATTTGGAGGAAAATTTACGGATATTTTTGGTAGAAAAAGAACACTTATCGGATTTCAATTTGCTATAGCATTTTTTTTGCTTCCCTGCGCTTTTTTAGGAAATTCATTACTTATTCCCAACCTTTTAACTATTGCTGCTTTTTTTAATGGAGCTACTCGTCCGGTCTATGATGCCATGACGGTTGATTTAAGTAATTCACAGAACCGTAATGAAATATTTTCTTTTATATATTTAGGGATAAATCTTGGTTTTGGGATTGGTTCCCTGGTAGCCGGATTTTTATATAGTCATTATATCAAGCTCTTGTTTCTGGGAAATGTTGGAATAATTTTAATCGTATGTTTTTTTATATATGTATTTATTTCAGAGACTTTACCTTATGATGCAAGGTTAGAGAATAAAAAAAATAGAAAAAATAATTTAGTTGAAAAGAAAAGCTTGTTATCCATACTGATAAAAAAGCCGATTGTTTTATATTTTTCTTTAGTTTCCGTCCTCTTTTATCTTGCCCATAGTCAGTTTTTTTTCAGCCTACCTTTGCAGATTAATGATATATTTGGCCAAGTAGGACCTCAATATTTTGGTATGGTAATGAGTTTTAATTGCCTTGTAGTTGTATCCATAACTATGCCGTTAACTGTTGTTAGTCGACAGAATAAGCCAATATTTAATGTATATCTTTCGGGAATATTTTTTGCAATTGGATTTGGTATGCTTTATTGGATTAATCAATTTAGTTGGATATTAATTTCTACATTTATCTGGACAATAGGGGAAATTTTAATTCGAATTAATGCCGGAGTTTATATTGCCAATCACAGCCCGGTAACCCACCGGGGACGTTTTAATTCTTTAGTAACTATTAGCGGAAGTATCAGCCGAATTATCGGACCACCTATCTTAGGATTGATAATTATCAATTTAGGTATTCGACAAGTATGGGTTTTGATATTTTTCATTTCTATTGCTGCAACCGGGTTGATGTATCTGCTTTATCTTACCGAAAAAGGCAGCAAATAATAAAGAGAAGAATAATCTCACACCTTGCACCTCACATCTTGCAACTTTCCTCCTTTTACTCAAAAACTTTCCCTAAAAAAGAAGGATTCCCCAAAACTTTTGTCGAATATATATTATGTAATCTTATATAACTAAAATTATAGCTTATTTCAGATTTCATCAATAAGATACTTACTTATTGCAGGATAAAGCTAAAACCTGCAATAATAAATTAGTTATCGTAGGATATTTTAATGAACTTTAATTTTTTGTGAAGTATATGACGCTATAATATATTCATAATTATACTCACGATAAGGCTCACGATTCTTATATTGTAATATTGTAAAGATAATTAATTATACAGATAGAGAAGAAGCAAAAAAGCGAATTTTGTATTTAAAATGGGATATCCCTATTTAATTAATTTTTGCTGTGGATTTATAGCCTGGTCTTTCCCCACAACGAGGGAGCTCTACTCCGGATGGGCTGCAACCAGTGAACCCATTCCTATTCTGCTTCTCTTTAATGTATTCTGGGGAGGCCTCTGGCTTTTTTTCTCTCTTCCCTTACTTCTGGGTGCAAGAACCAGAAAGCAGGCGTTCCGTCTACTGCCGTTTATCCTGGTGATAGCAACAGCAGGGGGACTTATTATGCCAAATGCAGCAATGCCGGCAATGGTTCGGTTGGCTCATGGCATTGAGCTAACATTTTCCATGACCATTGTCGGGATATTTATGGTTTGGTTGTTTTTGAAAGAGAAGAAAAACTAAAAACATATCGAGGGATCATCAAGTGCTTAAAGGTGTCATATGTTTTTTCCATTTAAAGAAGGATTTTCTACAGTGTATAGCGTAGTATTTATATTGGAATGTTTTAAATAAATACCATAATCTGTATGAAGGTAAAAAGAAGCTATTTTTTAAGACCGTTACATGTGGAGTTTAATAGAAATTATTTCTTAACTTTTACAGGAAGAAATTTTCAGATAACAAGACAGAGTAAGAAGGCAATGCAATTATTTTTTTACTCTGTCTTTTTTATGGAAACTAAAATAAAAAAGAGGTGAAATAATATGATTGTTTTTATCAGTGATTTACACTTCGTTGATGAAACTGCCGGAAAACAAAACATCCCTACCTCAGCTTTTGAATTATTTTTGACCCAAATTAAAACGCATGCGAAAAAAACAAAGAATAAAGACAAAGAATTAAAAATCGTATTTTTAGGTGATATATTTGATTTTCTCAGAACCGAAGAATGGTTTCAGGAAAAAGAAGAGGACAGACCCTGGGGAAACAATACGGAAAACATGAGAAAAAGGGCAAAAATCATCTTAGATAAAATTGCTGAAAAAAACAAAGATACATTTAAGCTATTCTCCAAAAAAAATTTGGAAAATACATTTAAAGGCACCGATGTTGAAACGATTTATATTCCCGGAAATCACGACAGGCTATGTTGGATGATAGATGGGTTAAGGAAAAAAGCCATTAATCTTTTAGGTTTAAATGCTAATAATACTGAAAATTTTAAGCATTCCTTTTCCGATGGGAAACATGGCGTATATGCTACACATGGACATATATTTGACAATTTCAATTATGAGGGAGGGCCTGAACATACCGACTTAGATTATGGATTGGTCCCAATTGGTGACCCGATTACAACAGAAATATTAGCCAAGATTCCTTATAAGTTAATGGATAATATCGAATTAATAAATGCACTAAGCTGCGAAGATGTATTTCGACTAAGAGAAAAATTTCAAGAATTAGGAAATATTCGTCCTTTTTGGGCGACCTTAAAATGGCTTCTTTTTCAAGTGAAAGAAAATATGGCATTAAAAGATATCATCGAAGATACCGTAGATGAAGTCATGAGTGAATTCAATGATTTGAAATATGTTAAAACTTGGTACAAACAGCATGACAAATGGTATAACCCTTTTGATAGAGCTGATATGATTCAAGCTGCTATTTATTTTTTAGAGAAATTTAAGGTTTTATCCTTCGAAAAACTCTCCGGAATTATAGAATATACTATAAGAAAAATAAGCGCGAATAATGATATGGATGGGGCGATTAAACTTTTCAGTCATCTCAATGAGAACATCCAATATGTCGTCATGGGGCATACCCATTTTCCTTCACAGCAGCCACTGTTTCTCCGTAAACAGGGTAACGGGCGAATGCGTGAATGCCTTTATTTGAATACCGGAACCTGGATAAAGAATTTTTATGCATGCAGAGATGGTAATGGTTTTATCGGGTGGAAAAATATGAATTATGTAATTATTTATACTCCGGAAGAAAAACCAAACAAATTTGATATACCGGTATTTGAAACCTGGCGCGGAGTTGAGAAGAGAGAGGAGTGATTGGTGAAGCAGATTGATTAAAAAATGCTTATCTTCTTTTGATGGAGTTTTTCTATGGCTATATCATGAAGATGGAGCTGTGTCCAGTTTAAACTAATCCACAAGATAAAATATAGAAGGAAATAGAATAAGAAATAGTGAAATTATCAAGTCGTTAAGCTTAAACCTAAATTTTTTAAAAAATAGATTAGTTTTTATGAGAAAAAAATAGCTGGTAATTCAATTTATTTGTTAAATGATATCAATTAATAATAAAAAGATAAAAAAGAACAGAAACTTAGATTAAGGAAAATAAAAATTTTGAAGAGATTTTGAAATTATTAAATAATAGGGAATAAACAAGTGGGAGAAATAAAGAAAAGCACTTATAAAAAATTGCTTGAAGATATGAATAAAGTGCAAAAATGGTTAGAATCAATTGGTATAAAAACAGACAATACAAGATTTGAAAAAGCAAAAAATAACTTTACAGTTATTTTAAATCATTTCGAGAACAATGAGATGAATAATATTAATAAAGTAATAAAAAATGAAGAAATTATTGAAACTTTTTCTACCTGTATGGATTATATTTCTATTTACAGCAATTTAAGTAAATTTGATAAAAATCATTTACCAAAAAGGAAAATTAGAAACTCTTTAGGCGGGCCTTTTCTAAAAAAAGATGAAGTTGGTAACAAAGGAGATAATCATGCAAGAAATATATCATTTGAACTTGAAATGGCAAGTTTATTATTACGAAGTAAAATTAAAGTAGAAGGATTTGACGATGTAAAATTCGTATTTAATTCTCATAAATTTTACATTGAATGCAAAAGACCTTTATCCAATAATAATATTAGAGATAATATAAATAAAGCAAATAACCAGTTAAAAGATAAATTAAAAGATGAAAAAGATAGAGGGATTATTGCAATTTCTTTAGATAATGTTATTGGGAAAGAAGAAGATATTGTAAGTAAAATATTAATTGCGAAAAATAAAATTGCTTTACTTGAACGGGAAGCAGATTTGGTAGATAGTTATATTAGAAAATATGAAATTATATGGCAAAAATTTGATTGTTTAAAAATTATTGGAATTTTCTTTGTGTTAAATTTTATGAGTTTTATAAAAGAGGAAAATATTTTTATAGAGAGATATGGGGTAACCGTTAATGGAATATCCGAAACTCCCAAAAATGCATTGTTATTACAAAAATTAAGCAAACAATTAGATAAATATATTTAGTTAGGCAGAAATTTCAGGGTCGTCTTCGCAATTTCCCATTTTTATTCTGTGTTTACATAAATATTATGAAATCATGAAGAATAAAGAGGGGCAGGTCTTCAAATACAACAAAAAATTATACTGTATCAAGTACATGAACAGAGTTTAATAATAGAATTCAAAGGTGTCCTTTATCATATTACTTCCAGAGGATATACCAGGCAGGCCATTTTTCTTTTTGAGAAATATTTCGCTGTTTTTTTTCTCTTATGTTCGGTGGTAAAAAGATATCATTTCATATTGCATGCCTATTATACGGCTCACCTAAAATAGGTTATTTATTAAAAGAGATAGTAGAATATCTTGCGGAGTATTATAATACAATGAGTAAGGTGATTAAAAAAATAGAACGAGAAGAGGATAGGGAGATAAGCAGACATTGAGTGAGAGAATCATTGTTAAGCGTTTAACGATAATCATTTTAGAATAAGTGAAGTATTAAATCTAACAGTAAAAGCCTTCTTGTTACAAGATAGGCTTTTACTGAATAAAGTAATAGAAAGGAAGGTAGGTTTTATGGGAAATATGGAAAGTACAGCGAGTGAAAAGTCTCGTAATATTCTTGTTGTCTATTATTCAAGAACGGGGTCTACAAGAAAAGTAGCCGAATGTATTACAAAACAGCTTGGTGCGGATATGGAAATGATTATTGATATGAAAAAACGTTCAGGGGTATTTGGTTTTGTTATAGGGGGCATGGATGCGCTTATGAGGAAGGAGACTGAAATAAGTGAAATAAAAAAAGACCCCTCTAAGTATGATCTTGTGATTGTCGGAAGCCCTTTGTGGGCAGGACATATGGCTCCGGCAATAAGGACCTATTTAAATAAATACAAGGCTAATATCGAGTCGGTGGCCTTCTTTGCGACCTCAGGCGG
>Ga0208771_1000717_pt1 | contig 19340 bp, 18 predicted proteins | sample AntAceMetag02UKX_FD_184775 | JGI IMG/M metagenome (GOLD analysis project Ga0208771, IMG submission 184775) | Saline lake microbial communities from Ace Lake, Antarctica - Antarctic Ace Lake Metagenome 02UKX (SPAdes) (version 2) | ecosystem: Environmental > Aquatic > Non-marine Saline and...
ATAAAGAAAAAATCCCAAATGTTGTTAAAGAGGCAATGTTATGTAATTGTTATTGTATTGTAAGTGAAACAGAAGGGATTTCTGAATTGATTAAAAATAACATTTCAGGAAGTATTATTAGTATTGGAGATAATGGAAGTGCAATAAAAGAGTTAAGAAAAGTTATTAACAATACTGAATATAGAAATAATGCTGTTAAGTTAGCAAACTCTTATGTGAAAGAGAAATTTAATTCCAATAAATCAGTAAAAAGCTATTTAAAAATTTGGGAACAAATAATTGAAGAAAAAGGAGAATTATAATGATGTTTGTTTTCTGGATAGCTTGTTTTGTCGTTTTTTACCACATCGTATTGTATGGTTTGATCTTAAAAATATTAATTAAATCAACAAAAATAGATCAATTGCCAATAATGGAATTTTTCCCAACTGCCACAATGATTTGTCCAGCTTATAATGAAGAAGAAAAAATCGCAGAAAAAATTGAATCTTTCTTAAAAGTTGATTATCCTAAAGATAAAATAAATTTGATATTCATTTCTGATGATTCTAAAGATGATACAAACACAATTGTTCGTAATTATGAAAAAAAATATGATAATATTAAACTTGTTGTTCAAAAACCAAGAGCTGGAAAACCATCTGCTCAAAATCTTGTGGAACCAACAATAAAAAGTGAAATCGTTTTGTTAAGTGATGCTTCATCTATATTAAAAAAAGATTCTCTTAGAAAATTAATAAGACATTTTCAGAATTCCAAAATTGGATTGGTTGCCTCAAAACTTATTTATGTAGAAAAGGAAAAAGGTATCAGTAGTGGAGAAGGACTATATTGGAAATACGAAACTTGGTTACGATATTTAGAATCTGAATTTCATTCAATATCTGTTTCTAGTGGGGCACTATTTGCTTTACGAAGAGAACTTTTTACGCAAATACATCCTGCCTCACCTGATGATTTTGAGAGAACTTTAATTGTAATGGAGAATGGTTTCCAAGCATACTATGAAACGGAATCATTAGTAACTGAATTCCTTGAAAATAAAAATACTGATGAAATTCAAAGAAAGATAAGAGTTATTTCCAGAGAATGGTTTGCATTGTTCCGTCACGCTAAGCTATTAAATCCTTTTGTTTTTCCTGAAGAAAGCTTTGTCTTAATATCACATAAGCTTATTCGATGGCTAATACCATTATTTTCGATTAGTATTTTTGTTTCAAATCTATTTTTATTGAATATTTCTTTTTATAAAGCTTTTATGCTGTTGCACATTGTAATATACGTAATTGGAATTCTAGAACTATATATAAGTAGAGAAGGTAAAACAATAAAACTTTTTAAACTTCCTGGATATTGGGTAGCAATGAATTATGCTGCTTTTGTAGCTTTTATTAAATTTATTATGGGTAAACAACAAAATATCTGGGAAACAAACTATGGTAAATAACAAATGAAACTAATAACCATAATCGGGGCTAGACCACAATTCATAAAAGCTGCTGCTGTTAGCAGAGAAATAGCTAAACACAAAAATATTGAAGAAATCATCGTTCATACTGGTCAACATTTTGATACGAATATGAGCGAGATCTTCTTTAAACAGATGGAAATTCCAAAACCTGATTACAATCTGGAGATCAATAGTCTCTCGCATGGTGCAATGACAGGCAGGATGATTGAGCGGATCGAAGAAGTACTGTTAAATGAACAACCGGATTGGGTATTGGTTTATGGAGATACTAATTCTACTATAGCCGGTTCTCTCGCTGCAAAGAAATTACATATTAAAGTTGCTCATGTAGAAGCTGGATTACGTTCTTACAATAGAAACATGCCGGAAGAGATCAATAGAATCCTAACAGATAAAATCAGTGATATATTATTTTGTCCGACAGATACGGCAGTACGAAATTTGGAACATGAAGGAATCGGAAAAAACTCCCTTGCTCGAATTGTCAAATGTGGAGATGTAATGCAGGATGCTGCCCTCTTATATTCAGACTTGGCACAAAAACTAGAAATGGATATTCCCAAACAATTCATCTTAGCAACAATACATCGTGCAGAAAATACAGATGATCCTAAACGTTTAACATCAATATTTAATGCTCTTGTTGAAATTTCTAATGATATCCCGATCATTCTTCCACTTCATCCACGCACCAAAAAAATAATTGAAAATTTAAAATTTAAAATTGAAAATTTAAAATTGGTAGAACCGATTGGCTACCTTGAAATAATCTATCTTTTAAAAAATTGTTCCTTGGTAATTACTGATAGCGGGGGTTTGCAGAAAGAAGCATTTTTCTTTGGGAAACCATGTGTGACCTTAAGGGATGAGACCGAATGGGTTGAACTTGTGGAAAACGGATTTAATAAAATTGTTGGAGCTGATGAAAATAAAATTATTTTCGGTTACCAAGAGATGAGCCAAATTAAAAAAGACTACAATATTAATTTATACGGAAATGGTGAAGCTTCAAAAAAAATTATTACTGAATTATTGAAATGATGTAAACGTATTTAAATATACATCTTAACCTTTTAAAATGCCCTGATTATTCAGGGCTTTTTTACATGTAAGAAAAAAAAGTTCTTGACAGTTAGATTCATAGTGTACCACTTGACCCATACAGTAAAACAGGAGGAGGTAAAATGAAGTTTGATGAAAGTACTCCAATCTATCTTCAAATTAAAAAAGAGATAGAGAATGCAATAATAAATAAATCCATCGAAGAAGAAAAAGCAATTGATTCAATTCGCATTATGGCAAAGCAATACAGATTAAATCCGCAAACAATTTCCAATGCAATAAGCGAGCTTCTTAATGAAGGAATTCTATTTAAGAAGAGAGGGATTGGCATGTTTGTGGAGAAAGGTGCACAAAAGAAATTGAAGGTAAAAACTTATGAGGAATTCGTTGAAACTGACCTACAAAATATGGTAACAAAAAGTAGATCACTTGACATTTCAAAAAAAGAACTACTTAATTTGATTGAAAATTCCTATGACAAAGGAGGGGAGAAGTGATACAAGAAAATGTGATTAAAGTAAATAACCTGACAAAATATTACGGGAAGCTCAAAGCACTTGATAATATTGAGTTAGAAATTCCCGAGGGAAGAATTATTGGTTTACTTGGCAAAAATGGAGCGGGTAAGTCAACTTTTATGAGATGCATTCTTGGTTTTTTAAAACATGAAGGAGAGATTGAAATTTTGGGAAAACCAATAAAAAGACACCAGGAATCAATACATGAAAATATAGCATTCATTCCTGACGTGAACAGTTTGGATGACAGATTAACTGTTAAGCAAACAATGGATTATGTCTCTGCAATAAATAGTTCTTGGAATAATGAAAAAGCTACAGAATTACTTACCAGTAGTGATCTCAAACCAAATCAAAGAGTTGGAACTCTTTCCAAAGGTATGAAGACAAAACTTTATCTTCTCATTACACTTTCTCTGGATGTGAAGGTTTTATTGTTAGATGAACCTACACTTGGCCTGGATATAGTTTTCAGAAAAGAATTCTTCAATACGATTCTCGGTGAATTTTACGATGAAAATAAAACAATCATAATTTCTACACATCAGGTTGAGGAAGTAGAACAGATTTTACAGGATATAATATTCATCGATGAGGGAAAGATCATTCTTCAGCAGGATATTGAAGAGCTGAAAAATCAATTTTCAATTTTCACAGTTCCTTCAGATCAAAAGGAAAAACTTGAGCAGTATAATCCTAAAGTAATAAATAAAACTTTAGGTCACGTTAGTGCAGTATTAGATAGCAAAATCGAGATTACAAATGCTGAAGTAAATAGACCTACACTTTCAGATCTGTTCATGGAGAAAGTAGGAGGTTCAAAATGACTAAATTTAAAGCACTCTTAAAAAAAGACCTTCAGATAAGTAAAAAAACACTCATGATCCCATTATGGATCACAGCCGGATTCTACCTGCTGATTCTCTTAATTACTGCTGTTGCATATTTCAGTGGAGATTTAAATCTGAATCTTGGTGATATTCAGGGAACACCACCTTCCGAGATGATAAATTACATTGCAAATCTTGCGATAATGGGATTTCCAGGACTTATTAGTTTGATTTTCATAATAATTCTTACTCAAGGTGCATTAAATGAGAATATAAAAAACAATAGCGAACTATTTCACCGTTCTCAACCTGTTTCGATCTGGTATCAATCAGCTTCCAGATATATTGTTGGAATTGCTGGAAATTGGTTTGTACTCTTTGCTATTTCTATCTTTAATTTCATAATTGTAGCAATAATATTAGCTGTAGCTAACAAATTCATTTTCACGATAGCTTTTGCAGGAATGTTGCAATCTGTTATTTCCTTTATGAAAACTGGGTTGATCATTGGAAGTATTACGTTTTTCTTTTCAGCAGTGTTCAAAGATAAAGCTTTTTTGCAGGGATTGGCTATTATAGTGGGAGTTCAATTCCTATTTATAATTCTCAATGCGCTCATGCAGTGGCATCTTCCACTTCCACTTAGCTATTTAATGAAATTAATAAACGCATCTACACCTACATCTATAGAACCAGAAATTTTTAGTGAGAATGTAAGCTATTACATTAATGAAGTTTGGAAAAGAATTTTAATTAATTGGAATACTTTGTTACAAATTGGTGTTAGCGGAGTTCTGTTTGTAGGGGCAACGTTGATATATAAAAGTAGAGAGATCAAATAGATCATAGGAGGAGAAATGATGAAATCTATTTTAGTTATGATTATGATAACGGCAGTATTAACACTGTCGGCAGTTACACAGGATGTTTTTGTTAATGAAAAGAACGTAACTTTAGAATTTGAGAATATTCACATTAAAGATATTGAATTCATCGATGGAAATAAGATCGAAATTGAACATACCAAAAATACTGATGTGGAAATTGTAAAAGAAAAAAACAAAATAATCTTCAAAGCAGATAAGACTGCCAAGATCAATCTATTATTACCATTAGAAAAGATATATACTTTTTTTGAAGATGGTGGAAAAATTGAATTTAATGAAAACAGGGTTACTATCATTGAAGGTGAAGAAAAAGTTGTCGAATTTCGTGATGGTGGACTTTTTGTGACAGATAATGATGAGACTGTAGAGATCAGTTCAGAGGGTATCATTGTAAATGATGCTGATGAACATGTAGAGATCAGTTCACGTGGTATTATTGTAGAATCTTCTGATGAAAATCAGCATATCACTGGATTCTGGGGTCAACTTCTGGGTGGCGCAATTAACTTTATAACTAGACATTCAGTTGGTTGGATAGGGAATAATCCCGGTTTCATAATTAAACATATTATAAACGATGATGATTATGCTGGAGGAGTTAAAATGAATTTTGATTTTTCTGATGGAGATAAAATGACAAAAGAGTTTCATGAAACTTTCAATCCGATAAAAGGATGCAAACTTAATGTTCTCAACATTAATGGTAAGGTTGAGATAAATAGTTGGAAAGAAGATCATATCGATATTTCAGCAATTCTTGAAACCAATAAATCTGAAGATGAATTTGATAAAATCAAAATCGAAGTTATAGATGAAGATGGCTGCACAATTAAAACAACAACTTTGGAGAAGAATCCGAAAGTTAGTGTGAATTATGAGATTAAAATACCTAAAAGTGTGAAGGTCAGTGAGATCAATTCTATAAATGGTACAATTCTTATCATTGATTGCGAAGGTGACATGAACCTGGATACAAGCAATGGAAGAATTGAAGTGTTTGATTCAAAAGGAAAATTTATTGCAAATAGTAGTAATGGTGGGATTGAGTTTGTCAATTTGAGTGGAAAAGCAGAAGCTTACACATCAAATGGAAAAATTCGAGTTGTTAGAACTCCCGGATTCAAGAAAGGAGTTACTTCTAATGGAAAGATAACTCTTGAAATTGAAGAGAAAATAAAGAATGACATCTATCTTTCTACATCTAATGGTTCTATCAAGATATCTCTCGATCCGTCCTTAGATTTGAATGTTGATGCTTCTACATCCAATTCCAGCATTGATCTTAATGGGATTGAGATTACTACATCAAAATTCTCAAAAGATAGTGTATCAGGTAAGATAAATAGAGGTGGAAAGAAGATCACGGCTAATACCAGTAATGGAAGTATAAAGTTTTATAAACTGGAGAAATAGATGAAATCTGCAAAATTAAGAGTTTTAGTTAATAAAGTAAAAAAGTGTCTTTGTGAGTTTTATCAGCAAACCAGATGCTTGAAAACCTTTTGCTAATTCTAATCAACAGTATTGAATGATCTGTAACTCTAAAAAACATAGGAAATATCAAAACGACGTATCTTTTAATCGATTATTAATTTTGCAGAAATTGATAATAAGATAAATTAATATAAGGAGAAAAGTAAAATGAAACGAGGAATTGTATTATTAGTAATATTGGTATTTGCATTTACTTTGAATGCGCAAACATCAATCGCAGCAACTGATAATTTCATGGCTGTTAAATCAAATCCAGCAGCGATGGGAGTGGGAAATAGCGGCGGATTGACCTTTATAGGTAACTATGATAAAGACGGTTTTTATGAAGATTATTATTCAATCATATTCGGCGGGAATAATTTTGGTTATGTACTGGATAAAATTGGAGATAATAATTATCACCGTTTAGCAATGAGCAGTACGAAAACAGATCTATTGCCAAATGTTTACCTGGGTTTATCCTGGGATTGGAAAAATAAGTTTTTTAAAAAAGGTAATATCGAGGAATCGATCTTGATCCGCCCCACTGATTATCTCTCATTGGGAGCTGTAGTTCACGGCTTTTTCAAAGAAGAAACAACGTATGATCTTGGCGTAGCTGTAAGGCCTGTATTCTTTAATAGTAAGTGGATAGACAGGATAACATTTAGTGCTGACACAAATTTTGACAGGGATGATTTTACTAAACCGGTAGTTGGAATTCAAACAGAAATTCTGGATGGTATAAAACTTGGTGGTTCCTATAATATGGAAGCTGAAACAATCGGGCTTAATTTTGGAATTTCTTTCGGTAATTTTGGAATTGGCAGCACTTTAAACCAGGATGAAGAAAAGGAATTTACAAATGGTCAATACTACTTAAGTTCATCAGATAAGGCATTCCGTACAATTATTGGACAAAATAAGAATTACTTCCTGGATTACAAATTGAAAGGTGAGATAAAAGAGAAGAATCCGGTTCAAAAATTTGGACCGTTCAAAATTGTGATGTCAAAGGGGAAAACACTATCAGAAATAATTAAAGAGATAGAAAAATTTAAAAAAGATGAGAATGTAAAAGGTCTTGTTTTTAAATCTGGGAATTTCGTTGCCAGGTTTGCACAACGTGAAGAGTTGAAAGAAGCGTTCTTAGATTTTAAATCGACTGGTAAAAAAATAGTGTTTTATTATGAAGGTATAACTGGTGCAAACTATGCTTTTGCAGCTTCTATTGCTGATGAAATCTATCTTAACCCGATCGGTTCAATCGACCTGAAAGGTATTTCCGTGAATATGCCATATTTCAAAGATCTGCTTGATACTTTGGGTGTTGATGTTGTGAACCTGAAAAGTCATAAATATAAAACTGCTGGAAATTCGATCAGTGAAAATCACATGACAGATGCAGAGCGGGAAACTTATGAGGAACTTCTGGATGATCTCTATGCTGAGATCGTGATGATGATAGAAGAGGGAAGAGGAGATAAACTTGCTAAACCTGTAAAGCAGCTTATTGATGAAGGACCATATTGGGATGCTGATAAAGCACTCGAACTTGGACTTATCGATGGAGTGATCTATGAAGATGAATTGGAAGACCAGATCAAGGATAATTTTGAATCTGCTAAAATAGTAAAAAAATATAATAATAACATTGCTACAACCAAATGGAGTACACCCAGAAAAGATAAGATCGCTCTCATCTATGCTGTTGGTAATATCCATTCAGGAGAAGGTGTTCCCGGGAAATCTATCGGTTCTGTAACAACTGCAAAAGCAATTAAACAAGCTCGTGAAGATAGACGGATTAAGGGAATCATAATTCGTGTGGACAGCGGTGGTGGTTCAGCACTGGCTTCTGATGTTATTGGAAGAGAAGTTGAATTGTGTAACTCAGGGAAAAATAAAAAACCTGTTATCGTTTCTATGGGTGGTGTTGCAGCCAGTGGCGGATATTATATTGCCGCTAAAGCTGATAAAATTATTGCCCAACCAAGTTCAATAACCGGTTCAATCGGTGTTATCGGTATATTCCCTGTATTTGAGCGATTGTATGAGAAGATCCACGTAAACTGGGATACTGTAAAAAAGGGTGAACATGCAGATTTATATTCAACTCACAGATATCCAACTGATGAAGAGAAAAGAATCGGTGAAGAATCTATTCAGCACTTCTATGATAGATTTATTACCTTGGTTGCTGAAGGACGCAATATGTCGAAAGATGAGGTGCATAAAATTGCTCAAGGTAGAGTTTGGACAGGAAAACAGGCTTTCGAGCGCGGACTGGTTGACGCTTTAGGTGGAATGGATCTGGCAGTGAAAGAGATGAAGAAAATAGCAGATCTGAAACATGAAGTGAAACTTGTTGAATTTGAAGGTGATGATACTGACAATTCCATTAAAATTGGAATGCACGCTTCATCATTGATTCCTGAAGGCTTGAAAACTATCTGGGATTTCGGTACAAAAATGAAAGAGCTGGATGGTGAAAATATCTTAATGATCTTACCTGTAGAACCTGAAATAAAATAATCCCTCCCCAAAAGAAAAGCCCTGATTCGCTTAGCGAACAGGGCTTTTTTGTTTGATCAAATTACTTTTTTATTTGAAGTTTAGTTCATATGACACTATTTCAACAATAAACATTTTTTCACGTCTAAAGTTTTACCATTAACATTCAATTTATAAAAATAAACACCAGAACTTACAGGTTTGTTAGTGTTATCATTTCCATTCCATTCAATAGAGTGCTGACCCACTGATAGCTGATCGCTGACAAGCTTTTTAACCTTCTGACCTTTAATGTTGTAGATTTCAAGAAGCACAAAATCGGAATTTTGTGTTACGGAAAATGAAATTGTTGTAGATGGGTTGAAAGGATTAGGAAAATTTTGTTGTAAAAAAATTTCAGAAGTTTGTACAATTATATTATCTTCTACGTCAACATAAGGTGGAGCTCCGTATTCGTAAGCTCCCATATCAATGACAGCAATTCCATTTCCGTTTCCATCCCAGATACGGTAATTACCGAATATATCCCATAGTGGTAAATTCAGTCCGGTAGTATCAGGAATACCGGCATCTATACAGGGAGAATCTTCTAGTAAAGAATATGGGTCTGTACCGGTTCCAACAAATAAGGGATCTTCATCAATATTATTCTCATAAATATAACCGTGCCAACTACCGCCAAATGCTACATCTCCACCTTCTATATCATTGTATTCAAATGAAGGATCTGTATCCGGATCATACAAATAAACCTGATCACCTTCGTCATCAGCAGTATTTCCTCCAATAATACAATTTATCATGCTTATTCCTGTTGAATAGCATCCTATGGAAATTCCACCACCATCGTCGGCAATATTATCACAGATTGTATTATTTACAAGCTGAGAAGATGCATAATAGGCAAACTGGATACCACCACCATCACCATAATTGGAACTTGTATTATCAGTTATTAAATTGTTAATTAAAGTAGTATTACTATATCCACTACACTTTAATCCACCGGCGTTATAATATGCTACATTATTTGAAAAAATATTATTTATAACCAATGTATTCGAATCCTCACCGCCAATCATACCTGCTCCACCATCGTAATCCGAATAATTGTAACAAACCACATTATTTGAAATTATGGGGGTACAATAATCGCTGCCGCCTACTTTAAATCCTCCACCATTATCATCTGAAGTGTTATACATTATGTAATTGTTGGTTATTAAGGGGCTGGAACTTCCACTGAGTATTCCACCACCATAATTAACAGCATGATTATTGTTAATAGTATTACCGTTTATCACAGGATTTGAATACTGCATATGAATTCCACCACCACAGGAGGTTGTATAATTATGATCGATCAAATTATTTTTAATTGTTGGACTCGAATAATTTAAATAGATTCCACCACCATTGTCTGATATGTTATGTGTTATATGTGAATTCTCAATCAAAACATCCGATGAATAGTCCAGGTATATTGCACCGCCATAATAATCCGGATAGATTCCGTTTGCTTTTCCGTATTCCAATTTACAATAAACCACCTTAGAACTGTCCTGTCCGTTAGATTCGGTATCAACGAATCTTAAGCTATGCCAACCATTAGTTGTATCAGCGGCAGTAAACACAATTGTATCATTCATAGCACCTTCAGCAAGTAATTGTCCGTAAATCATAAATTTGTAATGATCCTGGAAATTAACAGTAACTCCGGGTTCGATAGTCAAGACTGAGCCGCTTTGTAATGTGATCTCTCCGTCAATTAAATATGGAGAGCCGGCTGAAGTCCATGTCCCACTTACGTCTCCACCGGGAATATTGGTATCTGCAAATGCGATGGAAACAACGAAAATAAATAAAACAACAAACATCTTTTTCATAGTTCTACCTCCTTAATTTTTTTCTTTGTAATTAGATGAAATTGAATAAATGATTTATTTAATTATTGTCAAATAATTACTTAACCTTATATGGAAAAAAATTTCCGAAATTAGACAATGTTGGATTGAGTCGGGTTCAAACCTAATGATCTTACCGGTAGAACCGGAAATTAAATAGTCCCTCCCCAAAAGAAAAGCCCTGATTCGCTTAGCGAACAGGGCTTTCTTTATTATAAAACGAAGTGGAAGGTTGATTAATATTTTGCAGCTACCCCGCATTTGCAGGAAGTTGCGTGTTATCGGGAGGATCTTACAATAATTTAGTTTCCCTTTTCCCTAACATTGCTCCTTCTCTATAAAGGATCACAAAAACAACTGCCATAAAAATGACTGCTAAAAGTCCTGTACTAACGAAATCATTTATTACCAGAGAATCTGCGTTGAAGATTCTTTTTATTCCGGTCGAATCATTCATCAAACCATGAAAAGTGACGCCGATGAGAATGCTGCCACCCAAACGATTATAGAAATATGTGATCACAATACAATAGAGGATGCAGACCAGAGTGAAGATGAAGTAAAAACTTAAGAAATATGAGGGACTAGAAAACAAGAGATCAAATTTTACCGGAATATGCCACAATGACCAGATAACCCCCAGAATAATGCTGGATTTTAGCGGAGTGAATTTCATTTGTAAGCGGGGAAGTGCAAAACCTCGCCAGCCGATCTCTTCCATTAATCCGCCGCCATCGAAAAATAGACTTGTTATGAAAATGAAGATGATTTCCCGGAGAGAATAAATCGTGTTAATTTTGAAAAATTCTTGTGGCTCCACATCACTGACATAATTTCTCAGAATTGAATACAGAAGATTGATACCAACAGCCAGAAAAATTGCCTGTAACCAAATCTTAATCCCTTTTTTTGCGGTTAATTCCGGTGCCCAGAATCTGAATTTTTGGAATAAATCTTTTACTCCTGCTTTTTGTTTCAGGATGAAGGATGTGATAATTCCAGAGAGGGAAGCTGTGGCAGGCCAGGCCAGTAGAATAAAAGCAAACCAGGCTCCTCCTGAAACTTTAAAGGCAAGGGGAAGCGAATAAAGAATGTTGGTATTGTAATCTCTATTATTATTTGCGATATAGATATCTTCGCCAAAATTGGGGTATTTTGTAAAAATAATTATAGCGATTGGAATTAAGGCAGTAGCCAGCAGAATAGCTAAAATCCAAAATACAAGTACAGGACGTTTCTCGGCAAATTCAGTAAATTTCTTTTTCATTTTATATTACTCCTTTTCGTAATTGATTTCTAAATAATTTAAAAATAGACGTAAACACTCATCGTGCAATTCCTGATGATTTAAGGCAGCTTTGTTCTTATTGGTAACTTCTTCAAAAATTATCTTTTCTCCAATAAAAATATCAAGTAAAAGCAGGATAAAAGTAAGAGCTTTTTTCGGATTGGGGTGATTTATTTCGTGCATACAAGGCTCAAATAAACTTTCTACTTCTTGTTGATACAGTTCATTTTTTTGTAATCTAGCTGCAGGAATTGATTTCAATTTTGTAATATTATAAATATGTCTTGCTCGTAACATTCCACTTTCTTGTTGATTAACGTTAATGTATTCTTTGATGAAAAGTGAAGCACGACTTACTATATCCTTAGGAATATCTTGTTTATGATATTCTTGCACAATCTCAATCAGCCAATCCTGGTAGCGATCAAGTAAGCATTCTAACAGGTTGTTTTTGGATTTGAAAAGAGAATAAAAAGATCCTACAGATGAATTTGCTTTTTTAACAATTTCCTGAATGCTGGCTTTATCAAAGGTGCTGTCGATCAGCATTTGTTGGGCAGTATCTAAGATGTTTTCCATTGTCTTTTTACTGCGAGCTTGTTTTGGTTTACTTATCTTTAATGAATCAGGATTTAAATTCATATTCATTACTCCTCCTTTTTAGAATTAGAATACTAGTTCTAAAAATTTGAGCGGGGTTTTTGCGTCAAGATATTTTTTATGCTTAATGATTAATTAATTTGACATTTTAAAAGTTTATTTGTTACTTTGCCAAAGTGTTTAATTGAAGAAAAGGAAATATTAGAAATGAAAATAATAATACTTAATCTTGCTCGCAGTACTACCAAAGAAAAATTAAAAGTTCTCTTTGAAGAATATGGCTCCGTTGAATCTTGTGATTTGGTGTTAGATAAATCTACAGGTAGGTCTAAGGGTTTTGGTTTTGTTGAAATGCCGAAACCGGAAGAAGCAGAATCTGCGATAAAAAACTTGAATAATAAGAGAGTTGCCAGTAACAAAATTCGTGTTAAAAAAGCTGAAGAAAAAAAGAGATGAAGAGAGGAAGTAGCTCAAAGTTTCGAAGTATGGAAATAAATTAATACACATAACAAGACGCTTCACCTGACCTTCATTACTGCGCAATTTGGCAGGTGATTTAGAATGTTAAAACTGATTGCCACAAACGCCGGGCGTGCCACGTTCTTTCTGATTCCTTAATGCTGTTTGTGGGCACGTTGGTTATCATTCATGTAAAACTTATAATGGTGATCTCCAGAGTTGTATTCGGGAGCATGTTTAGTTGGTCTACCAATATTCTGGATGCCTAGATCTTTCAAATTTGTTTTTACCAATAATACCGGTGCATATTTACCATCAGCGTCATATACTTCTAAGTTGGTGTGAGTTTCAGGCAGTTCTCTAATAGATGATACCCAAAGCGTACCGAGTGCATTTAATGAAAATGTTAGTGTTAAGATAAAAACAATTGGTAAAAAATTTCTCATTTAAACATCCTCAATCTGATATATATTTTCTCGTTCACAAATACTCCGTAAGAAATCTATCAATTCCATTCTGATAATAAATTCGTCCCTCATTTATTTTCTCCATTACATAGATATATTTCTAAGCTCAAAACAAAGATGAATATCACTTTGAACTGCGGAGCAACCGGAAGCCCAAATTGCGGCCGCTGTCATCAGGATTGCAGCCGCTACGAATAGTAACACGGCAAAACTCGGCATAGTAGCTCCAGCTACCGCCACGATGCACACGGTACGAGCCACTACTTGCTCCTTGTGGGTTATTTACAGTACCCTTCTTATAATAATCTGCAGCATACCAATCATTACACCATTCCCATACATTACCGCTCATATCGTAAATTTTTAATTCATTTGATTGTTTTGTCCCTACTTCATGAGTTTTACTCCCCGAATTATTATTATGCCAAGCTACTTCATTTATATTATTTGATCCTGAATATTTATATCCCTTACTTAACCGACCTCCTTGTGCTGCATACTCCCATTCTGCTTCTGTCGGTAAACGATAACCATTTGCAGTAAAATCACATTTAGTTTCAAGTCCGAAACCACTATAACACGGAGTCAATCCATCTTTCCGACTTTTCCTATTACAGAACTCTACAGCACTATACCAGTTTACACTTTCTACCGGGTTCATTGGGATAGTTGTTTTCTCTACTTTTCTACCAATCCCCAATAATCCCAAATTAATCACTTTTTCTTCTTGAAAGAGAGAAGGATTATTTCCCATTATTTCTTCATATTCGCTCTGTGTTATAAGATATCGTCCAATTCTAAAGCTATCTAGAGTAACGGTATGAACTGGTTTTTCATCTACCCCACCATCAATATTCCCCATCTGGAAAGTTCCACCTTTTACTAAAACCATATTTTTAACTACTTTTTTAAATTGAATAACTTTAATGATTTTATTTTCACTTTCGCTTATCTTAACCAGATAATTTTCCGAATATTGTGTTTCAGATTCGACAGTAATACAATATTCCTCGTTTGGAATAATATCATGTATGGTATAAGGTGTAACAAAGTCTGCTATTCGGTGAACCTATTATTACATAATCTCCCTGAATAGCAACAGACCTACCAAAAACAGCATCTCCACCAATATCTTGAATCACATAATGTTGATTCCAGTTATTATCATTTCTATGGTATATATAAACGGATCTTGTTTGACCATTATTATAGCTAGTACCAACTATTGCAAAGGTTTCATCAGCAGCTTTATCTATTGAGACTGATAATCCAAAATGGTCCATAAATGTAGTGCCAGCTATTTTGCCTTGATCAAACCATTGATTACTTTCTTTTCTAAAGAAATAGACAGAACCTGAATCTTCTCCATTATCATCATCACAATAAGCACCAATTATTACATAGAATTGGTCATTATCACCATCAATACTTACAGAATTTCCAAATTTGTCATCGACTGCTCCATCAAAGGCGACTAGTTTGTCATTTTCAAGCCAATTCTGACCACTCCAATTGAAGATATAAACTGAACCAGTGCTGTTATCGTCTTCGTAAGCACCTACTACTGTAAACATGCCGCTTATGTCTGTTGATTTACCAAATTTATCTCCTGCTTCAACGTCTGATGCCGAGATTGGATATTCTATAATCTGTGAATTTAAAAAAACATGTAATAGTAATAATAATGAAACAAGTGAATACTTCATATCATCTCCTTTTCTCATCTATTATAAGTTGCTGCTAATGTTTGGCGTGTGCCACGTTCTTTCTGCTTATATTCTTGCCTATTGTGAACACGTTTGTTAAGTGCTTTTTTTTTCGTACTCAATATTTCCATTTATAATTGTATACAATATACCATCAGGATACTGATGAGGATTTCCATAAGTTGCATTATCTTTGATCTTATCAGGATCAATAACATTAATATCTGCAAAATAACCGGCTGCTATTTTCCCACGATGTAATAAATTGAATTTCCCAGCCGGGAGAGAAGTCATTGAATAAATAGCTTTTTCTAAAGAGAGTATTTTATCTTCTAAAACATATTTTCTAATTTTCTTGGGAAACGAGCCATAAAAGCGTGGATGTGGTTTTGCTATATCTTTTTGAACCGTCCAACTATCAGAGGAAGTTATCACATATCCTTTTGAAGCTATTTGTTTAATATCTTCTTCATCTGTTAAAAAAAATATACCCCAAGGTGATACTTTCTCACAAACCATATCAGTATAACAATCAGATACATTTCTATTTTCTTTTTCTGCAATTTCATCTAAAGTTAAACCTTCAAATTCTCTTCTTTCAGAATAATCACTTATAGTAATTTGTGTTGGATTTATTAAAGTTTTGAATATTGAAGATATAGTATCCCTGATTTTCTTTTTACCAGAAATCGTTTTATATCTATCTTTAATACTATTACTAGTTTTAAAATAATCGGGTAGAATATGTGTAAGCATTGTATTGCCTGCACTGTAAGGATACTGATCAACTGTAACATCAATTCCGTCATTTCGTGCATTTTCGATAAGTTCAAAGACTTGCGAAATAGCAACATTGTACTTGGGAAATCCAAGTTTTAAATGTGAAATCTCTATCGGGATTTCAGCTACTCTACCTATCTCGATAGCTTCTTTAATAGAATCTATAATTGTGAATTCACCTTTCCCAGTTTCATTTCTGATATGCGTAGTATAAATTCCATTATACCTTTTTACAACTTTTGCAATTTCAATTAATTCTGCTGTTGAGGAAAAGCATCCTGGAGCATATTCTAAACCTGTGGAGATACCGATTGCTCCTTTTTTCATCTCTTCCGAAACTCTATTTTTAAGTAAATCTAATTGCTTTGTTGATAATATCTCTGGCTGTTTTTCTTTAAAAATATCTTCTCGAACAATGCCATATGGTATTAGGTGAAATACATTTGTAGTAAAATTCATTAATTTTGTCAGATTCAACCATTCTGCTGTGTCAGAATAACCAAGGCCACAATTGCCGGTTACAACTGTAGAAATTCCCTGATGAAGTAGATTATGGTTCATTTTTATCTCAGTAGGTATTTTATTGGGAAATTTCTTTAATATTGTTCTTTTAAATGCCATATCGCAATGTGTATGAATATCTACGAAACCTGGTGTAACAATTAAGTTTGAAGCATTAATAACTTTTTTTGCATTTGTATGAAGAGTTCTCAAAGCGGTAATTTTATCTCCGATAATTCCGATATCTGTAATCATTGGTTTGGAGATAGTTCCATCATAAACTAGTCCATTTTTTATTAATATATCAAACATAAAAAATCATCTATTTATAATAACTCTAGGAATTTCTGCAGGCAACCTGGAAAGCAATTCATAATTAACGAAATTAGTTAATTCAGAAAACGAAGCGACTGATATTTTATTTTTTCCCTGTTTCCCGATCAAAACCACTTCATCACCTTTTTTCGCATTTGGGATCAATGAAACATCAACAATGAACATATTCATGGTTACCATTCCGATTACAGGAGCTTTTCTCCCATTAATCAAAACAAAACCATTATTACTAAGACTTCTACGAAAGCCGTGAAAATATCCAATAGGAATAGTTGCAATCTTGGTTGTTTTTGTAGTTAGGAACGAATTACCATAACTTATAAATTTAGCAGGTTTAACTGTTTTTGTGCTCATAATTTTTGTCTTCCATTGTAATATCTGTTTTAATGGATCCCTAAGCATTTTAACTTCTCCATCGTACAGTTTGTACATTTTTGTTTCATTGGTTGGCCAGAATCCATATTGAGCAATTCCAATCCGAACCAAATCCATGCGAGTATGCGGATAGAGAAGAGCAGAAGCCGAAGAAGCTGTATGATTGTATTTTGCATGTAAATTCATATTATTGATATTTTTGGTAATTCTAATAAAATTGTCATATTGTTCATTAACTCTTACATAATTAGCGATACTTTCTGCTCCTGCATAATGAGTACAGATTCCTTCCAGAAAAAGGTAAACGCTATTTCTTTGAATTAGTTCTATAGATGTTTCAAGTTCGTCATTTTCAAACCCGGTTCTGTTCATACCTGTTTCAATTTCCAACTGAATTTTTGCTTTTTTCTTCAGTATTTTAGCAATTTGAATGGCAGCCTCAAGTCGATCTAAATCAAAAACGAAAAAGGAAATTTCTTTTTCAATAACCCATTCCAATTCTTCATTATCAATCATTCCCATTATCATTAACTCGCTCTTTGGAGATAAAACAGAATTGGCTATCTCAGCTTCATAGGCATCAGAAACAGCAAAATAGCTTATTCCGCAGGCTTCTGCTAAAGGTATATAATCCTGAATTCCATGACCATAGGCATTTCCTTTGATTACTGAAACGAACTTTACTTTATCTCCGATCTCTTTTTTTAGATAATGGATATTTTTTTTCAGAGCTTTGAAATCTAATTCAATATATGATGAATGTATCATAACTTTTCCTCATTGATAACTTTAATAATTTCAGTAAGTATGTCAATGCCAGGTTCGATAATTTCATCGGGGAAATCATAATCAGAATTATGAAGCTGTCGATGCTCTTTACCAGCTCCTAAACCGAAGAAAGCTCCTTTTATCTTTTGGGTGAAATATGAAAAATCTTCTGTCCAAGTAAAAGGTTGTTTTATGAATTCTACTTTTTGATTAGTATTTCTAGCAGCTTTTTCTATAATCTTTACGCACTTGTCATCATTAATGATTTCTGGAAAGTATTCTACCCATTCGATTGTGTGATCAAGTTTATGGTGAAGAGCAATTTCAGTGACCATATCAGTTGCTTTTTGCTGCATCATGTCCAACATATCCTTTGTATGGGAGCGGAAAGTAGCCATAACTACAGCTTTCCCTGGTGATGTTCCAAAGGCTATTTCTCCAAGTTTTGCGTAAATAATTGTTATGAGAGCATAATCATGAAAGGTTTTTGGTAACTTGATAAGTTCATCAATTATTTTTGTCATAGCAGGTGCAGGATTAATGCCGTTTTCCGGATGGCCGGCATGTGATGTTTTTCCCTGCAAGTCCATTATCATGCCAATAGAGGTAGAAGTGAAAAAACCTTTTCTAAAGATGGTCGAACCTTTTTCAAATCCTGGTAAATTGTGTAATGCAAAAATATAATCAGGCTTTAAAAGTTTGAATTTTTGATCTTCCAGTATAAGACTTGCACCTTCGGCTGTTTCCTCCGCTGGTTGGAAGAGCAGGATTATTTTACCAGAATATTCCAGATAAGAAATCTCCTGGGCAAGTCCAATCAAAATAGCCATATGACCATCATGTCCACATTTATGTGAAACACCAAGATTTCTGCTTTTATAAGGTAAGTTTTCTAATTCAGTAATTGGCAATGCATCAAGTTCACATCGGAACATAATTGTGGGTCCGGTTTTTTTCGAATCAAAAACTGCAGCTATTCCATATCCTCCAATGTTTTTGACGATTTTATCAGGTGAAAATTTACTTAGCAATTTGACTAAATATGCTGATGTTTGTTTCTCCATGCCTGAAAGTTCAGGATGCTCATGAATTTTTTGGCGAATGGCAGGTAGGTCTAAATTCATTGTTTACTCCTTTTCATTGAATAAATTACAATTAGTAAACTAAAATTATTTTGATTCAAGCAATTAATTAAAAAAACATGATTCAATTTTTTTAAAAAACGACAATTTGTCAACCGATGATTCTTTTTTTGAATTCTACAATAATCCAGAGTTATGATAACTTCAATACGTAAAAATTCAGTTTTTTTTGTGTAGTTAATTCAACTCCCAAAAGATACACTAAATAATTTAATAAATCGTAATTAATTTAATAATAAACCATTTAACAATCCATCAT
>Ga0208771_1000722_pt1 | contig 19304 bp, 23 predicted proteins | sample AntAceMetag02UKX_FD_184775 | JGI IMG/M metagenome (GOLD analysis project Ga0208771, IMG submission 184775) | Saline lake microbial communities from Ace Lake, Antarctica - Antarctic Ace Lake Metagenome 02UKX (SPAdes) (version 2) | ecosystem: Environmental > Aquatic > Non-marine Saline and...
GCGGATACATATCCACTGCACGGAAGAATGGATACCGTGTTCTTGACGCTATTCAAAATGCGTTTATGGGAAACCCTTTCATACCCGCTGTCTGCCCTGTCAAAGAGTCCTATAGCTGAGTAGTTACGAGGATTCTTCCATTGTGATTTCTTTTTATCCGCTTTCTCATCCGTGCCTTCGCGAATTTGACGTTCTCGCTTTTGGCGCTCAAGATTTTGTTTTTGGGGTACGTTTAGCATGAATCATGCCAGTAATTAATGCTTTATAGTCCCGAACGCCAAGTTTGACACTTATCTGATGCGTAGCGGTGATGTTAACCCAAGAAACTACAGGTCTTGTAAGCAGATGATTCCTCCAGTATACTGCATTACGTGTCAAGTCTAAGGTTCAGGACTATAAATACACTGCTATTAATGTGTCAATCATATAGCTGAATTTAGGCCATATGTTCAATTTATAGATATATGTCGAAAAACTAACTATATGTCTAATTACATAATTACTTAAGGATATGAGGCCATCCAATGAATCATGTACCGAACGCGAAAAATCCCTGTGCATACTGCGGCGATCTGCGTTCATATGCCGCCTTCCTTGCGGGCAGTTGTTGAAAATTATGCCACCGATCGTCATATTTCGCTAGGAGAAGCGGGAATATCTCTGCTTGAGGCGGGCGCGAAGGCGCGGCCCCGCAAGAAGAAGGCTACAAAAACCACGAAACAGACGGTGCTGATCTAAGAGAAACTGCTCGATCATCATGACCCGCTACAAGATCACCGCAAAGATGGTCATAGAATTCCATGACCTCCTGGGCCCGGATCTGGAAGCCCAGGGCATCAGAGAGAGGGGCACTCTCGATTATCTCGTGGAGCGGATCAACGAAGAGGAAGACGTCTTCAGGAGAGCCGCCTGGGCGTTGTATCTGGCCGAACAACATCCTTTTTGGGATGGTCAGAAGAGGACCGCTTTCTATCTTACAGACATGATCCTGAGGGTCGAGGGGTATTACATACACGAAGAGCAGGATAAAATAATATCAGTATTAACTAAAATCGCCAGGTACGAATGCACAGGCAATATCGAGGAGATAGAAAATTGGCTGAGAAAGAAGAGCCGCAGACATTCGAAGTCCGAACAGCTACATCTTCGCTAATCGGGCCATAAGACCCTGGTTGTGATGTATACTCTCTCGGAGGTGATCTCGCATCTCCCGTGGGAGGTCCCCGCTGTAACTCACGTCCGAGATTCTCTTCACGATCTCCTTTTCTCGGATATCTTCCATCTTATAATCACCTCTTCGATTCTATAGATCCTTTTGCACCTTGTTGTGATATAACCTTTTCTCGCACTATTCTGTACGTTGCATCAAATAAGCCGGAGCTGATCTGAATTGACCAACGAATCCTCCTCAATCGTCCAGAGAGTCTGGAACTACTGCCACGTCCTCAGAGACGACGGCGTAAGCTACGGCGACTACGTGGAGCAGCTCACTTACCTCCTCTTCCTCAAAATGGCCGACGAGCAAAAAGAGCTCCACCCAAACAGGCCCTCGACCATACCAGAAGGGCTCGACTGGGAGAGCCTCCGAAACAGGGACGGCACCGACCTTGAAGGGCAGTACCTTGCGATCCTGCGGGACCTTGGAAAAGAGACCGGCATCCTCGGCGTGATATTCAGGAAAGCCCAGAACCGAATCCAGGACCCAGCCAAGCTAAAACGGCTCATCGCCCTAATCGACGGCGAGATCTGAATGGGGATGGACGTTGACGTCAAAGGCGAGATCTACGAGGGCCTCCTCCAGAAGAACGCCGAGGACGTCAAGGGCGGAGCTGGCCAGTACTTCACCCCGCGTCCACTGATTAAGGCGATGGTGGAAGTGATGCGCCCCCTGCCTGGCATGGTCATAGGCGATCCAGCCTGCGGGACCGGCGGCTTCTTCCTTGGAGTCTACGACTACATCACCAACCGCCATGACCTTGACCTTGACCTCGACCGCGACCAGAAACACGATTTGAGGTACAAGACCTTCCTTGGAACCGACATCGTGGAAGGCGTGGCCAGGCTCTGCGTGATGAACCTCTACCTTCACGGCATCGAGCCGGTCAAGGTCGAGAAGATGTTGAACGACAGCCTCAGGTCCGAACCGAGCGACCACGTGGACCTGGTCCTCACTAACCCTCCATTCGGCAAGAAGAGCTCTATAACCGTCTTCAACGGCGAGGGAAAAGCAGAACGAGAAACCCTGACCTACAACAGACAAGACTTCTGGGCCACCACATCGAACAAACAGCTCAACTTCCTCCAGCACGTAAGAAACATGCTCAAGATAGGCGGCGGGGCGGCAATCGTTGTGCCCGATAACGTCCTCTTCGAGGGTGGAGCCGGGGAGACTGTTCGGCGAAGCCTCCTTCTCACGAGTGCGACGTCCACACACTGCTCAGGCTTCCCACCGGCATATTCTACGCCCAGGGTGTCAAGGCCAACGTCTTCTTCTTCGACCGGAAAAAAGCCAGCAAAACCCCCTGGACTGACCAGCTCTGGATCTACGATCTTCGGGCGAACGAGCACTTCACGCTCAAGGCAAACCCCCTCCGGCGCGAAGACCTCCAAGACTTCGTCGAGTGCTACAACCCCGAGAACCGGCACGAGAGAAAGGAGTCTGAGCGATTCAGGTCATTTTCTTACGATGAACTTATGCAGCGGGACAAGGCGAACCTGGACATATTCTGGCTGAAAGACGAGAGCCTCGAAGACTCCGAGAACTTGCCAGAGCCCGAAGTCCTGGCCCGGAAAATAGTCGAGAACCTCCAGTCAGCGCTGGAAGAGTTCCAGAGCATCAGCGAGGATCTTGGGGAAAAAGAGGAGCTGACGGCCGAGTGAACTTTGTTCTCATCTAGGCCCCGCTCCCAGCGCCGCCTGAGCGCCCTTTGCACACCACCAAAAGCGAAGTGGTGCACCGCTTACAGGCCCATTGCATCTAAGCCCCCACCCGGCGCAGATCCGTGGTGATCCCTGCCCGATTCACTCACATCTGCAAGTGTATGGCGGGCGGCCCGGTGGCGCCACCTGGTGAAATCCGGGCCAGAATTGTGGCCAGCACATAAACCTGTGCGCCGTGTACGCCCAGGAGAGGGAAAAAGGCAGGCTTTGACTTATGACGAGCTGACGCTAGCTGGGACATATTCTGGCTTCAAAGGACGATGACCCCGATCTCCATCCTCTTGGCCACCTCGGCTGGAATGTCCACCACCCGATCTCTCGAATCGATTATGCTCCCGTCCCCCGTGGCAATGACCGCATCGGAGAGCTTGAGCCTCCTATCGACATCTGGCGCGGTCTTTGCGTTTCCAGATATCTCAAAATCGGCCATTGTCTTTCTCATGTAAGCGGCAAGCGTGCCGCTCTTGCTGATCTGTTTGTCCAGCAAAACCAGGACTGAGGACGACTCTCCCTCCTTGACCAGGCCAAAGATCAACTCGAGCGCCTGCTTTGTGACCTTTGATGTCTTGTACTTTCGAAAGATCCCCCTGGTATCACGAAGAAAGCCGTCATCGCACCTGTAGACGGGCTCGCCGGAAAGGAGACTTTCGGTGGTGATAAGGACGTTGTAGCCATCGATTGCAAGATCCTGGCCACTGAGAGATCCCAAAGAGACCAACTTTTCCTGACGGGACCTGGCCACTTTTTTGGGGACCAAAACTCTTGCCAAGACGAACCGCTTCTCTTCGGGCAAGCGATAATGGTCCCCAACGAACCTGATGGCGGATCGGCTGGGGTAACCTCTATCCAGAAGGTATCGAACGTCTCGGGCTGCCACCTTCAGCCGATCGCATTCCCTTTCGCCTTTTTCGAGGATCGTTTTGCCACCTCATAAAGATCCTTTCCAAAAGAGTCTATGGCCACGATCATCGGGCCAAAATCGTTTGCCTCAAGTTCCCACAAAGCTTCGGCCATCCCTAGATCCTCGAGGTGGATCCCCTTGACCTGGAGCGTTTTTGCGGCAAGAGCACCGCATCCTCCTGGATAGGCCAGGTAGACCGCTTTTCCTCGAAGGTCTTCGACGGCTTCGGATATCCCGCCTTTTCCTATCATGGCCCGAACTCCGCGATCCACCACGTCTTTTGTGTATCTCGCAACTCGGGAACTGGTGGTGGGTCCCGCCGAGATCACCAATCCATCTTTGATCAGAGGGCCGCAATGGTAGAGGACTGCGCCTTCCAGATCGATCGGAAGGTTTCCGCAAGATCGGTGATGAGCGTGGACCTCGTCTCTTGCGGTGTAAATGGTCCCGGTTATCCAGACCAGATCGCCTGCTCGAAGGGACGTAACATCTTCTTTTGATAACGGCGTCTTCAATCTATGTTCCATCCATCTTCCCCCACGGTTGCAGACGCGCTCCTGTTGGCCCAACACTGAAAGTTCACGGCGACTGGAAGCGAAGCCGTATGGCACGAGGCCATTTCGATCCTGACGCCCAAGGCGGTGGTGTCTCCGCCAAGTCCCATGGGACCGATCCCAAGGTCGTTAATTCTGGCGAGAAGTTCGGCTTCTTGAGCGGAGGTCCCTGGCATATTGAGAAGCGCTTTCTTTGCAAGCCTTGCAGCAAGGTCGAAGGTTCCGCCTATCCCAACCCCTACGAAGACGGGCGGACAGGCCTTTGCAGCCCTTTCTGCCACCCCGCTCAATACAAACTCGAACGGATCGTCAGCGGGGTTTAGCATCCCCAAAAAGCCCATGTTCTCAGAACCCGCGCCTTTGGGAAATGCCGTGATCCTGAGGTGATCGCCCTCGACTAGGTCAAGGATGAGGTCTGGCATGCCCGGGCCGGTGTTGTCTCCAGTGTTCTTTCTCGTCAGAGGATCGACCGCATTTGGCCTGAGCGGGACGTTTTCTGTGGCCAATCTGATCCCTTCAGCTATCGCCTCTTTTAGATCAAAATCTATGTGGGAATCCCGGCCAACGTCCAGATGGAATATGGCAAGGCCCGTGTCTTGACATATGGGGATCTTCCCCTCTTTGGCCACCTTTATGTTCTCCAGGATGGCTTCGAGCTGAGATCTTGCGACAGCGTCCGCCTCCTGCCCTGCAGCATCGCGGATTCGTTCTACAACCCAAGAAGGAAGCGTCGTTTCGGCCCGTCTCAAAACATCGATTGTAGCTTCAGTAACGTCTTTAGACCTCATTCCTCTTTCTTTCCCCCTTTCCTTCCATCGATCTTGATGGGCTTTGATACTTCTGCCAGATGAAGCTCGGTGTCCAGGCCAAGGGCTTTTTCCATGGCGTATTTGTGAAGATCTGCAGATGCGTGGATTCCTCCATCGCCGCCTCGGACCGCTCGACAAGGATACATCTGGCAGAGAAGTCCAGCTCTTGGCGAAGCATCTTCTAACGTTTGGCCGACCACGTCTTTTGCCATGTGCCAGGTGCTTCCGCAAGGCGACCCCTTGATCACCTTCACGTTCTTGATCTTCCCATCTTCCACATCCACTTCGATCTTTGGTCGTCCCAACTTTTCTGCAAACTCATCTACGGCCTCAACGCCGCATTTTTCGAGTGTGCAGCAGATCTCATCCACTTCGATGTAGATTCCGTATTTGTCAGCGATCTTCTGAAGTTCGGGCGCAGAGCCAGCTCGGGCAATCCCTCCTGGAATGATTACGGCCTGAACGCCTTTTTCTCCCGCCCTCACTGCGATCTCGGGCGTGATGTCGGGATGGAGAGAATAAGTGATAATCATGTCCGCGTTGAATACTTCAGGGTTCAAGTCCAGTTGGTCCAGGAACTCTTCGGGGTCTTCTATGAAATTGGGCAAAAATTCAGGAACTTCGGCTGAGACCACCTCAAAGTCGGTCTTCTCGTTTATGGTCTCGATGATACGCTCTCCGTACTTGCCTCTGATGACAATTCCGACTCGCATGTTGGATTCATGTGAGAAGAGTGGTTATAGGCTTTGTCTCGATCGTTTCGATTAATCCCGCCGTTCGGCGCTTTCCTTTTTTCCTTTCGTCTTTTTGTTCGTTGAAGATAAAGTACATTTACTTAAGAATCAAATGACCTGTCATGATTCCCGCAGTGCTCGTTGCCGGAACCCACAGTGGCGTTGGCAAGACCACAGTAGTTTTGGGGCTGATGGCAGCTTTGAAGAGACGCGGCCTTGAAGTTCAGCCTTTCAAGGTCGGCCCAGACTTCATCGATCCTACCCACCACACCGCGATATGCGGCCGAGTCTCACGCAACCTCGACACCTTCATGATGGGAAAAGACGGTGTTCGTCACTCTTTTGCCATTGGTGCCAAAGGTGCGGATGTAGCGGTGATAGAAGGCGTCATGGGACTTTACGATGGTCTGGACTCAACCGAGATCGCGTCTTCAGCTCACGTTGCCAAAGCCCTGAAAGTTCCAGTCATTTTGGTGATCAACGTTCACGGGATGTCAAGGAGCGTTGCTGCAACGGCCTTGGGGTTCACCAAATTTGATCCCGAAGTTAGAATTGAAGGGGTCATCCTAAACCAGGTGGGTAGCCCGCGTCATCTCGATCTGCTTCGGGGCGCGCTCGATCCTTTGGACCTTCCGATCCTTGGCGCGTTACCCCGGCGAAAGGAAATCGCCCTTCCCAGCCGTCATCTTGGCCTGACCATGGGGTTTGAAAGCAGACACGATCTCGATTCTTTGGCAGATTTCGTGGAGGAGAACGCCGATCTGGTCCGAATAATGGGGCTGGGCTGCGAGATTCCAGAGTTCGAGCCAGAAACTAACGTCGATCACGATCACTCGGGCGAAAGGGTGAGAATTGGCGTTGCAAGCGACGAGGCTTTCTGCTTTTATTATCAGGAAAACTTCGAGATATTGAGAGCGAGTGGGGCAGATCTTGTCTTCTTCAGCCCGATCCGGGATCCTTTGCCTGAGGTGGACGGCCTTTACCTTGGCGGAGGTTATCCAGAGCTTTATGTAAAGGAGCTGGAACAGTCCAAAACGCGCCACGAGATTCGAAATGCGGCCGCGGATGGAATGCCAATTTACGGCGAGTGTGGCGGTTTGATGTATCTTGGCGAGTCGGTGATCTCAAAGGAGGGAGAAGATCACAAGATGGCAGGGGTTCTTCCGGCCTCTACTGAGATGACGGCTCGGCTTCAGGCCCTGGGATATGTAGAGGGCGAGGTGGTAAGAGAGAATCCAGTGGTCGAGATGGGGCGAGTGATTCGCGGTCACGAGTTCCATTATTCCAGGATGGATTGTGCGCGTGATGCCAGGTTTGCATACAAGTTTCGGCGCGGAAAGGGAATTTTGGGAGATCAAGACGGCCTGATGGAACATAACGCCCTTGGAAGCTACCTTCATACCCATTTCTATTCGTACCCGATAGGGCAGTTTGTAGAGGGGTGCCGAAGTTATGGGAGACGATAAGCGAAGATAAAGCGAGACGCGAGAACTGAGACTTGGAGCTTGTGTTCTGCCAATTCACCTCAAAGGCGGTAGATACATCAAGATCAAGACCTACAGACCCGACAATAACCCTGATTTGAGGTCATTTCCATGATATCGGAACGGTTCGATCTGGACGAGTTCGTCGAGGCCATCAAAAACGCGCCCCTCCACGAGCTTCTCACCCTGACGCTTCGTGAACATTACGATTCGCAAAACATGATTGCAACGGCCGCAAATCCAGACCCTGCGCTTTCAGAATACGACAACGCACTCGGTGACTTTCTCTTCGTGATACAGGTGGGCGGAACTCCTGCGCCCCTGTCTGAAAGGGAACGAGTCTGTTTCTTGAAGTTTCGACCTGTGGTAGAAGGATTAGTCGAAAAAGGCGAGTTCGTGCCTTTGATTTTGAAATGCTTCGACTGAATTGATCTTGAGACAAAACAAACAGGTCCTCGGTTCGCATGGTCTGCTGAGGATATAGTCAAGAACCGATTAAGTGTGACTAATCGGTTCTCGAAAGATTAGTGCTTAACGATACGAATAGGCCAAAATGTCGAACTCTTGCGAGTTTGAAATTTGGCCGAAATGTATCGTTAAGCACTATACTTTGAAATATCATTATTGCCAAATTAATCTTCGGAGGGTGCGAGACGAGACCTTTGATATTCGGAAACGGCAGGATACTGATCTGCGAAGATGAAAAGGGGATCATAAGGGACGTCTACTTTCCCTATGTGGGCCTGGAAAACCACGGTTACGCAATCCGGACCGGGATTTGCGATCTGGACCAGGGCCCAAAGCGCTGCAGTTGGTTTGATTCCTGGAATGTGGAGCAAAAATACAAGTCCAGCTTCAAAGATCGATTCTGCGCGGGATCGTTCCCTCCTCTTGGGGTTGAAGGATCTGACGAATCTTGCGTCATCCACGGCCTCGTATCTAACATCGGCGAAACGGTATTCGAAAACCCTGGAATGGGGCTTAAGGTCATGGTCTGGGATGCGGTCCACCCATCTCTCAACTATCTTTGCCGCGTCTTTGAGATCCAGAATCAATCGACACGGGTGAGAAACCTTCGGCTCTTTTCCAACCAGAATTATCGCATCTTGGAAAACAACATCGGTGAGACCGCCGTGATCGATGGCGACGTCCTGATCCATTACAAGCGCAACCGCTACCTTCTCCATGCAAGCAAGCCCCAGTTCGATCAATTCGCGGTTGGAACTGCCCAGTGGCACGGGCTTGAAGGGACATGGAAAGATATGGAAAAAGACGGCGTGCTGAGCGGAAATGTGGTGGCTCACGGCTCGGTGGACTCGACCTTAGGTTGGACCTTGAAAGATATAGAGCCGGGCGAAGCCAGAACGGTCCAGTTCTGGATAGTCCTTGGGAAAAATTACCAGAACGTCATCAGTGCGCACAAAATAATGAAGGGGTCTGGCAGTTCCGCCTTCTTCCACATCGTCTTCAACTTCTGGAATTCGTTCGTTGAACGGATCTCAGTTCTTCCAGAGCACGAAAAGGTGGCGCTTTTGTCCCAAAAGGTCCGTGACACGTTTTACCGGAGCTTGATTGCGGTCGTTGCCCACATGGACATGAACGGCTCAGTGGTGGCCTCTTCGGATTCTCAGATAAAGCAGTTTGGCGCCGACCTTTACACCTACTGCTGGCCAAGAGATGCCGCATGGGCCTGCATCGCCCTCGATCGGGCGCGACACGGCCATCTCAGCAACGAGATATTCAACTTTTTCACAAAAACCATAACCCGGCGTGGATATTTCCTCCACAAGTACACGCCTGCCGGAGACTTTGGCAGCACTTGGCATCCCGTTCCCATGATCCAGATCGATGAGACTGGGCTACCCTTGTGCGCTGTCTATCACAACTGGTTGACTTCCAGGAACGTCTGGGTCACAAGCCGTTATTTTGGGTCTCTCGTTTCACCGGCCGCAAACTATCTTGCAGGTTCTCTCGACCCCAAAACTGGCCTTCCACGTTCCAGCTTCGATCTTTGGGAGGAGCGAAAAGGGGTCCACACTTACAGCGCATGCACAGTATACGGCGGACTTTCCGGATCATCCAAGCTCGCCGGGGCTTTGGGAAACGACGATGAGTTCGAGCGCTGGACTGAAGCTGCCAATCGGGTCAAAAGCGGGATACTCGAGCACCTTTACGACGATCAGCTCGGCCGTTTCAAGAGATCCCTGGACGATACGGCTCTCGATTCGTCTCTCTTTGCGGTCTGGTACTTTGGGATCTTGCCCCCAGAAGATGAAAGGGTTGTGAGGACCATGAAAGCGATCGAAGAGGATCTTCAACGTCCTTCAGGCGGGATTGCCCGTTATCTTCATGACACCTATCAGGGGTACATGAACAGCTGGATAATCTGCACCCTGTGGCTGGCCCAGTGGCATATCGCCATGGGAAATCTGGACCGGGCTTCAGAACTGATATCCTGGTGTGCAGATCATGCTCACCCGACTGGTCTCATGCCAGAACAGGTTGCAGACGACGGAACTTTCCGGTCAGTCCTCCCGCTGATGTGGTCACATGCAGCATTCATCCTGGCGGTGCTGGAGTACTTGGCGGCGTTGAAAAACACGTTGGGATCAAAAGCACGACAAAACCAAGTCCAGTCGAAAACCGATTAGATGAGACTAATCGGTTCTCGCCAAAATGTCGAACTCTTACGAGTTCGACAGTTGTCCGAAAGGTATCGTTAAACACTATTCTTTGAAGGAAAGGCCGCGGTTCAGGTCACTTTTCTGTACTTTGATCATTTCTGGACACCTTCTTCCAGCCGCGCCTCGACCAGGCGGGAGATCTCTTCGACCCAGTCTGAGTGGGGCAGGGTATCTAGGATCATCTGCAAATAATTCTGTTCCTTCAGATACTTGAACGTGGGGGCGAAGTTGATGTCATAGATCCAGCTAATCTGGAGGACCTTGAAGTCGTTAAGGCACTTCAAGTTCGATATGTCAACCAACTTTCCCTCCATCATCTCCTGGCGAACTTCTCTGGAGATTCCTGGGGCGTCTTCGAGCCCAAGCTCGAGAGACGGATTTTTTTTGCCATCCTTTTCGTTATAGTACTTGGCCAGGATACAAAGGACGTCCAGCTTGTCTGCATCTCGAACCAATCTTGAAAAGAAGAGGCACTTTTCAGTCTCGCTTTCTGGAAGCGACTTTTTGTTGTGGTAAAAGACGACTCGCAAGATCAGATCTCTCGTCGCTTCGTCGAGCCCATCTAAAACGCCCTCTTCTCGAAGCACTTTTGCGCCGAGGGCGGCATGGTCCTCGGATCGACTGTCAGCAAACGTTCCATATTTGGCATACTGAGGAAAGCGGCCAACGTCGTGGAATAGCGCTACCAACTCAGCAAGCCTGAGATCTTCTTCACCTAGTCCAAGACCTTTTCCGATCGCTAAAATCTCTTGGCAGACTCGTCTTGTGTGCTCCTCTTTCAGGATCACATTTCTTTGCAGTTCGGAACCTTGCTGTTCAGAATCGTCTACTTTGAAGTTTTGAACGTAGCGCTCAAACCAGCTTTTCATTTCATCTAAGTCTTCTTTCTTCATCACGTCCTCCGCCATTCTTTTTGCGTGATCTTGAACTGTGATCAAACTATCGTCTCTATATCGAGGATGCATTTCCTTCGATTAGTGATTATCGTGGCCCTTATGATATGTGGGGTGTTAGAGCAATAGAATGCCCTTTTCACTTTTGCCCTCTTTTATTGCGTATTTTCCCTGGAATTTCTGAAGTAACGTTTATATCGGTCGTGCGTCATCAGGCATCACCTCAAACTCGTCGTAAATTGCCGTTTTGACTCCAATCTGGCCGCCTAACCGTTAGCGGTCTATTAACGGCATAGCGATCTCGGCCGAAAAGGAGGGCTTTAATATAGAAAACAAAATGCGGATAGACTGGGATGCTCGGGCCAAAGAAAACCCCATGTACTACATCGATACAGATAACAAGAATTGGGATTTAGATGAATTCTACTCCAGTGGATTGAGATATGTATCCGATCTTGTCCCCCCTGTGTTGGCCCGTACAGGATTTGATCCAAAGGGCAAGAGAATCCTCGAAATCGGATGTGGCATGGGTCGATTCTTCCCTGGCTTTTCCGACCTATTTGACGAAATCTGGGGACTCGATATCTCACCTGAGATGATCCGGTTGGGTGAAATGCACTGCCCCATAAAAGACGCTCGGTTCATTCTGGGCAACGGCCAAGACTTAGCAGGCATTCCTGACGAATCTATCGATTATTGTTTCTCCTACATAGTCTTCCGGCACATACCAAACAAGGAGATTCTTTGGCATTACCTGGCCGAGATCGATAGAGTTCTCAAGCCCGGCGGAGTTTTCCAGCTTCATTTTCACAGCAGCGAACAACTCAAGCTGAAGATTTACTCTTCAGTGCCCCGAAAGGTGATATCGCTCGTAGAACCGCTCTATCATCTCGCATACCTCAAGCTTGCCAGGGGCAGATCTGTGGAGATTCCTGGATCTCTTCACACTTGGTACGGAAACGCTGTCTCTCCAAAAGAGGTCAAAAAAAGGCTTGCTTCCCTGGGATTTGAGACAATTGAGATCCTTCCAGACCCCACACACAAGCCCGGAGAAAACTTCTGGGCGACTGGCGGAAAAACTGTATAAATAACTATTTATGCTAATGTATTTGGCCAAAGGTGCTGCATATCGCACCCTCTCACGCCCTCTCATGAAGGTGCGTTGACACCGATCATTTGGGCTTCAATTATTCGGAAACTGTCCCGGTCAGGACGACTCTGATCTCGCAAGATTAGTGCTTATAGTCAAGAACCAATTAGATAGCACTAATTGGTTCTCACCAGATTAGTACTTAACGATACGAATAGGTCAAATGTCAAACTCTTACGAGTTCAACATTTGTCCGAAAGGTATCGTTAAACACTATAACGATATGAATAAGCCAAATCTCAAACTCTTACGAGTTCAACATTTGTCTGAAAGGTATCGTTAAACACTATACTTTAGTCGTCTCGCACTCTCCATCTCTCTTCAGATACTTCTCTCGATACGGTCCAAGCTCCAGGGCCACCTCTTCCAGACCATAATCTGCTAGGATCTCGGGAAGCGGAAAACCGGCCTCGTCGTCCCAGCCTCTGACCTGGTAGTACTTTGGAATCAGCTCTGCTTCTGGGAATACTGAGCCCTTGTTGGGTCCGTCTGGCATGGGCTCTTCCGTGAACCTCTTTGGGTTCTTGTCCTCGTGCCGTCCGACGAGAAGCCTGTTCCAGTAGGCCCGTTCCAGGTGAACGATCCTTCCGCCCACCATCAATAGCTCTTCTGGCGTGTAATCAAGTCCAGTCGCCGCGTTGAGAAGCCGGACCATGTCTTCGGGCAGTACTGCAAAAGACCAGGTGTGAATAAATGAGCATTGGGTCAAGGAATCGCCCAAGGCTTTGAGGTCTTCTTGGTATTTTTTCCATCTCGGGCTTTTTGACCACCGAATGTCTCTCTTCGGCCTTGCTCGTTCCAAGAATCTTCTCGACCAATCCTGGATAGGAGCTTCCGGTCAGCTCCAGGCACGGAAGACCCTGAAGATGGTCGCCACCCCTCCTTCCAGTGGCAAACCCGATCCCGAAGGCGAACCCAAGACCTCTCGGGTCGTCCTGAGACATGTCGTGACCCTTGACCGAGATCGAGTAGTCATGACCTCGTCCCAGTATCTGGGCCGTTCGATGGGAGCCTTCGGCCAAAAGGTCGCCGAACCCCTCTCTTTTTGCGATCATCTCGATCAGTTTCTCGATCAGGTCCAGGTCGCCCCAGTCGAGCACAAGGCCGCATGTGTCGTCTTTTGTGATGAGCCCTTTTTCCCAGCACTCCATCGCCCAGGCGATGGCACCGCCACAAGAACAGGAATCCATGCCCAGTTCGTTGACCCGACTGTTGTTGTGGATGACTGCGTCCATATCCAGAAGGGCTAACCTGGGACCCAGTGCCGCCAAAGTCTCGTATTCGGGCCCGCCAGTCTCTTCTCCTGCGTACTTTCCATCGGTTATGCGGCTGAACCTGCCGCAAGATATGGGGCACGCAAAGCAGCCTTCTCTGTGGACCAAAAATTCGTCCCTGTGGCGCTCGCCGCTGAGAAGATCGGCTCTAGGGTGGTAACCTTTCTGGAAATTCTTCCAGCAGAACCATCCATGCTCGTAGTTGGCAGGCATCGTCAACAAAAGCGATCCTTGTTCGTGAAGGAGCTGAGCCACCATATCCTGTTTCAGTCGATCTCTCGTCTCTGAACATATCTGGTAGAACTCTTCGGGATTTGCGATCTCAACAGATCCGGTGCCTCTGACCACCACTGCCTTGAGATTCTTTGAACCCATCACAGCGCCCATCCCGGATCTTGCCGCTGCCCTCGATACGTCGTTGATTATACAGGCGTATCGAACCTGATTTTCGCCTGCAGGGCCAATCGCTGCCACGTGAAGTTCGGGATTTCCCACCTCTTCTTTAATCAGGGCATCAGTCTCTGAAACTTCAAGTCCCCAAAGGTGGGTGGCATCTTTGATCTTCACGCAATCGTCCTCGATCAAAAGGTAAACGGGCCCGTCTGCCCTTCCTTTGATCACGAGCTGATCGTAACCTGCAAACTTCAGTTCTGGCCCCCAATGCCCACCCATGTTGGAATCACCAAAACCGCCGCCCAGCGGGGATTTGGCAGTTATAGTGGTTCTTGGAGCAGGCAGGTGCAAAGGTTCCTGTGAGCGGTCCTGTCCCGAATATCAGGAGGTTTCCAGGGCTCAAAGGGTCCACTTCCGGTCCCACCTCTCGGTAGAGATGTTCAGAGTTGAAGCCCCTTCCTCCAAGCCACTTTCTCTGGTAGATCTGATCGATCTTTTCAGCCTCGATAGATCCGCTGGTCAGGTCAACTCGCAGCCTCTTTCCGGTCCATCCCTCTGTCATTATAGTCATAAACCTTAGACTTGACACTTAATGCAGCGTCCTGGATATGTCATCTGCTACAAAACCGGATGCGTCTTGTGTCGACATGACCTTGCCCATCGGATAAGTGTCAAACATAGCGTTCAGGACTATATACTCACTTCGTCCTATCTTAATTTCCGTCTCATCGATCTTGTTCGTTTCAATCGATCAATTCGTTCCATCTTCAGAATGTAGTGTTTAACGATACCTTTCGGACAAATGTCGAACTCGTGGGAGTTCGACATTTTGGCCTATCTGCATCGTTAAACACCAATCTTTCGAGAACTGATTAGTTTCATCGTACGTGTTTAGCCCCCCGAAATGAATTGCCCGATGTTGGTTTTAGTCGGTGAACGCACGTCGATCAACAACTTGTGCCAGATTGGAAACCAATATCAGTAGCCGAAGTTGCTTGGAATCAGCTCTTTGGAACAGGTCACATGAGCCATCACGAAATGGGTTTACTGATGCCGATTGAATGGAGCTAAACACATACGTTTCATCTAATCGATTCTCGACTACGCTTCTGAGGTGGCTTTGAGGAGGGCGCGCCTTTTTGTCATGAGATATTGATCGATTCCGACGAAGGAAAGGGCGCCTGTCGGACAGAATCTGGCACATTGGGGGTCGCCTCCGCAAAGATCGCATTTTATGGCCACCTTTTTTTCCGGGTGGAAACTGATCTGGCTTTGAGGACAGGCCGCAAGGCATGAACGGCAATCGTTGCAGAGGGATTCATCGATCACGACAGACCCAATTTCTGGATCTATCCTGATTGCGCCTTCGGTGCAGGCTGAAAGGCACGAGGGCTTGGCGCAATGGGCGCAGACTGTGGGATAGTTCTTCCCTTGAGCTTCGAACTTGATCACTCTCACTCTGGAAAGAGTCGGGCTACATTTTCCCTCGTGGCTGAGGGAGCAGGCCATTTCACAGCTTCTGCAACCGGTGCAAAGAGACGGTTCGACCATTAGGGCCCGTAGCGAAATAACTTGCGCATATACGTGTACACCCATTACACGAAACCGATATGAAGTGAATTCAGTATAATAATTACGAATCATTCATATGACAAGGTTGTTTCTTCGCGGGCCCTTAGTGTCTTGTTCATAGGATCACCAGGGATGAATGTATTATGTTGTACGTTAATGTGCTTTTGATAACGTATTATATAAGATTTATGCATTGGGTGGCACAAAAGGAGATTCCGTCTATAAAGTGAAAATGTTGATATGGGTTCAGTGCCCTATCTTCAACGGACTGATCTGTTCAGGAGAAATAGACGAATGTCTGGAACAAAGGGGATGAAAGAAGTCTGCCCTGTCTGTGGCAGCTCAGAGCTCTATTACGAGACTGGTGGATCTGTGGGCAAGGTATACCACTGCAAAGACTGTAACTACATCGGGCCCCTCATCGTAGAGGCTGACGACTCGATGATAGAGGCGATAAAGGAAGAATACGAACGGAAGAAGAGCGATTCTGATTATAGTGTTTAACGATACCTTTCGGACAAATGTCGAACTCGTGAGAGTTCGACATTTTGGCCTATTCGTATCGTTAAACACAAATCTTTCGAGAACAGATTAGTCTCACTTAATCGGTTCTCGACTATAATCGTCTTCAAGTTTCAAGGCCTTCATTCTGGTCTTGACGGTGACCAAGAGCTCTTCCATCCTTTCGGCTTCCTTTTCCAATAGAGCCATTTTTTCCTCTTTGCCGCAACCTGGTGCCATCGCATCATTTTGGCGGTCTTGATCTTGGCCTTGCATTTCCGGAATTTGTTCTGGGCGTTGGTTGCTCTGTTCGCCCCTCAATGCATAGTTTCCGCCGCTGATCCTTATACCAAGTCCGTAAACCAGGGCGGAGGCAACCTTCTTTCTTGCGCTTCGAAGATCATTCCACAAAGCCTTCCTGGAGATGCCCATGTAGAAAGCAGCTTCTTGCTGCTGAAGTCCCAGGAGGTCGACGAGCCGGATGGCCTCTAGCTCCTCGAAAGATAGGTTTATGGCCTCGGTCGCACTCGTGCCCTCTGGACTGAACCGTCTCTTCTCAGGGATTTCGGTTATCCATCGCTGACCACGACGTCTGCCTCGTCCTTTGGCTCTTCCTGGGCACATGAGTCTTGCGTATATGTGACTATATATTTGAACCTTTCTTGATTTTAGCAGAAACTTTAAATATTAGTTCGCATAAGTGACTTAATCAGGCGGAACGTTTGATGGGTCGCTAAAGTGGAAGAATATAGTCGAGAACCGATTAAGTGAGACTAATCGGCTGTCGAAAGATTAGTGCTTAACGATACGAATAGGCCAAAATGTTGAACTCTTACAAGTTCGATATTTGTCCGAACAGTATCGTTAAACACTATACGTCCAAGACGAACGACGAAGAAATGGAGAACGTGAGAATTATGCCTAAAGGAGACAGAACAGGACCACGGGGATCTGGTTCGAAGACTGGAAGGGCCCAGGGTTATTGTTCAGGAAATCAAGCGCCCGGTTATGCTGCGTCTGGATCTGAGGGATCAGATCCTCAAGGCAATGGAAAGGGGCGCGGCAAAGGGCGTGGACGTGCGACAAAAAACAGGAGGTCATAAGAACATGCCTGGTGGAGATGGAACCGGACCAGTGGGATTCGGTCCAAGGACTGGAAGGGCTCTTGGTTACTGTGCAGGAAATCAAGCGCCTGGTTACGCTACGCCTGGATTTGGGCAATACGCTCCTCGGGGCGGCGGAAGAGGGCGCGGTGGCGGCAGAGGCTTTAGGAGATTGGCCTGGGCTGGCGCCCCGGTCGGATATGGGGTACCAAACGCCTTTGTGCCTCCCGCTCCCGCCCCTGCAGAAGAGCTCGTATCTTTGGAAGATGCGGCTAGGAACCTGGAAGGAGAGCTAAATAGGATAAAGGCCAGGATCGAGGCTCTGACGTCGGAAGAGTGATTCTTCCTGACTTCGAGCTATCGGACCTGCTCACCCCGCTCATCCTTCCCACACTCTTTTACCTATTTTTTTCTTATTATCAGTCAATGTTTTCGCGCACTGCTTCGTTTTCATCATCTTCTTGAGGCGGCTCAAGGTCGACCATTTTCCAGATCTGTTCCATATCGAGATATCGCACCATATCGCTTGCAAGCTCGTCGTATCCGTCACCACTGGCAGAAGCCTTTCGGGTGAGGTTTTTTTGGCGGTAGAGGAAATCGAGGAATGCATTTTTGAAGTTATCGTTCTGGAAGATGCCGTGAAGGTACGTTCCAAGGACGAGTCCACCCTCGCCTACGGCGCCGTCGTCTTCGAAGGCGGCAGGCTCTCTTGAATCGGTCTTTCCCATGTGGATCTCGTAGCCCCAGACAGTCTCGCCCTTGATCGGGCCGAGGATTGGCCCGTCTCCCGTGACCGTCTTTTTCACCTGGACGGTTCTCTTCTCGTATCTGTCAAAATGGGTGGTGAGATCGAGCAGGCCAAGGCCCAGGATGGTGGCAGTGGTGTTTTCGATTCCTAGATCTATGATCTCTCGGCCGATAATCTGGTATCCGCCACAGATTCCAAGAATCGGAACGCCTTTTTTCCTGAGCGCTAAAATCTCTTTGTCGGTGCCCCTCTTTCGCATCTCTTCGAGATCTGAGACTGTGTTCTTGGTTCCAGGGATGATCACGGCGTCGGGTTCGCCTAAAGGTTCCCCTGGAGTCACGTATCTCACGTGAGCTTCTCGTTCCAGCTGTTCAAAGTCGGTGAAGTTGGATATTCTTGGAAGGCGCACTATTGCGATCTCGACTTCCTCAACCTGATCAGCTGTCTCGTCACTTTTCTTGGCCGACTTGACCATTCTTGCGCTTTTGATGCCTCGGGGTTTCTTGTCGCCAAGTGACACTGAGTCTTCTGATGGGAGGGTGAGGTCAAGGTAGGGCATGACCCCAAGCACTGGAATTCCCGTCAGGTCCTCTAGCTCTTTTAGGCCTGGCATTAGGATTCCGGGGTCGCCTCGAAACTTGTTTATGACAAGTCCTTTCACGAGCGATCTGATCTCGGGTCTGAGAAGCATCACGGTCCCGTAGAGGCTTGCAAAGACTCCGCCCCGTTCGATATCGGCGACCAAGATTATTGGGGCCCCAAGCTTGTTCGAGATGTATGTGTTGGCAAGGTCCCTATCGTACAGGTTGATCTCGGCCGCCCCCCCGGCGCCTTCAACCACCACGTAATCGTACTCTTGCTCTAACCCAGCCACCGCCTCATCGACGACGCTTTTGAGCCCGTTGATTTCTTTGTAATACTGTTCTGCGGATTTGTCGGCTACGGGCTCGCCAAAGACTATGACTTGGGATGTCCGGTCCCCTTTGGGTTTGAGCAGGATCGGGTTCATTTGTTCGGTCGGCTCGACTCTTGCGGCCCAAGCTTGGACTGCCTGGGCGATCCCCATCTCTTTACCCGCCGAGGTTACCCAGGAGTTGAGGCTCATGTTCTGGGACTTGAAAGGAGCGACTTTTAGGCCCCGGTCTGAGAATATTCTACACAGGCCCGCCACAAGAGTGCTCTTTCCCGAATGGGAAGTGGTGCCCAAGACTATGATGAACTTGGTCATTAGGGCACCTGGTGGGCGTGCAAGTTTATTTGTGTTTTGGAATGGTGGGTTTGGCAGTGTGCCGAAGAAAAAAAAGATATAGTCAAGAACCGATTAGATGAAACTAGTGTCTCTTAAATTTAATTATTATACATAATGTTTGGAGAGCTTTTTATCAGCATCATCTTTGGTAAATTTCCAATTGATTGTCTTTATTTGTGAATTTCTTCATTCAGTCCAATATGCTACTTGTTGGGTTAATGTCTCTTTATCACCAATTCGCCTCCCAGTGCATTCAACATCCATCACGTTAATTTCAATTTCCGCGACATTCAACCAGCTTGCATGTGTTGGTGT
>Ga0208771_1000724_pt1 | contig 19270 bp, 15 predicted proteins | sample AntAceMetag02UKX_FD_184775 | JGI IMG/M metagenome (GOLD analysis project Ga0208771, IMG submission 184775) | Saline lake microbial communities from Ace Lake, Antarctica - Antarctic Ace Lake Metagenome 02UKX (SPAdes) (version 2) | ecosystem: Environmental > Aquatic > Non-marine Saline and...
GAGTTTAAATGATTTTTCAAAATATAAAAAATAGATTAATAGCAGCACGTTTATTTTATATTTTTGTATTATTTTATTTGTTCCTTTTTGCGGGATCTACACTATTCAGCCAAACTACACAATCATACGATTCGACAAACATTGATAGGGCAGAAATAACTAAATTAATCAAAGAATTTAGTGAAATAAATGAAGTGATTATTCATACTAAATCTGCTGTAAAAGCATTTACCGATTCCTCCTTTTTACCTGATTTGCTGTTTCAATTATCTGAATTAGAATTGCGACGTGAAAAGCTTGGTTTTGAATTGAATATGATAAAATTTGATCTAAAATCCAATCTATTTGAAAAGGGCAAAATTAAACAAATGCCTGAACAGCCTGATCTAAATTATGAACAAACATTAAATACCAACCGAAAAATATTGCAAAACTATCCAAATGTTCCATTTTATAATAATGTTCTTTATCGAAATGCAATTTGTATGTTTGAAACGGGAAAAAGGGATAGTGCAGTACAAGTCTTCCACCAATTAATTCGCACAGAATCTGACAACACAGTTCTGTCTGAATTAATTTTCCGATTAGGGGAATGCTATTTTGATGAAGCAAATTATGAATTAGCATTAAAAACATATCAACAAATATTAAAAAGTTGGGACAGCCATTTCTTTGCCATGGCGCTGTACAAAATTGCCTGGTGTCAATACAAAATGAACAACATACCAGATGCGATTTCTACTTTTTATTATTTATTAAACGATATTAAGCTTCTGAAAAAAATTGATACCGAACTGCTGGGTAAATCACAAATAGATCTCCAAAGAGAAGTTATTGATTATATCGCAATAAGTTTTTGTGATTTTGGCGGCGTTCAGGCTTTACTCAAATTTATAAATAAAATGGGTGAAACCGAATACACGCCTGACTTCCTTTTTAAAATGGGAGAAATCTATCTTAAAAGAAGTTTTTATTCAGATGCAATAGAAGCTTATGCTCAGCTGTTAAAAAATTTCCGATCTTTTAAAAACATGCCCACTGTTTTTTTAAATCTTTTTGATTGTTATGAAAAAAACGGTGCATTAAAAAAAACACTTACATTACATGATCAGTGTATTTTAAAATGTGGACTCGGAAGCCAATGGCAAGTTGTTAATAATACGTCTGGGGATAAGGAATTATTTGATAATACATTAAAACAATTAAAATATAAAACATCAACTCCCTTTTTGACATCAGCAGACAGTTCATTTGTACCTCAAAATTATAAAATGGCAGCTAAAAAATATGCAAAATTTTTGAAAGTGTTTCCAACAGACAAACGAACAGAGCATGCACAATATTGTTTGGGAGAATGTTTTTTTGGTTTGGGAAAATATACAAGCGCAGCAAAAATTTATGAAATGTTTGTACAAAAATTTCCCGAGAGTGAATTAAAAGAAGATGCAGCATATAATTATATTGTTTGCTATGATAAAATTTTGAATTATTCAAACATATTATTAGAAAAAAAAGGGTTAAAATTAGAGCTTGATCAAGATTCTGAAAATCTTATAGCAGCCTGTAAAAATTATTTGGACTGGCTTCCAAATTCAGAAAAAGTACCTGAAATTAAGTTAAAATTAGCTGAAATTTTTTACAGGTTAGAGCAATATAATTTAGGTGAAAAGTATGCAAAATCTGCATTAAAAACAATGCTAAAAACTAAAGCAAACGAACACCAAAAAACCGATGCTATCAACTTATTAGCACAGATAAAATTTAAACAAGAAAAATATATCGCTGCAAAAAAATGGTACACAGTACTGATGCTTCAAAATCCAGATTCAACAGAATTGGTTGAAAAAAGCAAAAAGATGATGGCTTCTTCCGAGTTTAAAATTGGCGAGTTGCTAATAAAAAATGGAAAATACCAACATGCTGCTCTAATATTTGAGCGCACTGCTCAAAACACCACTGATCCCCAAATTGCCCAACATTCTTTATTTGAGGCAGGGATTCAATTTGAAAAAATCGGTAAACTTCAAAAAGCTGCTTTAAATTATGAGTCGCTGTATAAAAAATATCCCTGGTCTGACCAGGCAAAAAAAGCCATATATCGCGCTGGTGTGTTGCGAGAAAAATTAGAGCAATTCCATCTGGCAGCCAGCAATTATCTTGAATTAAATAAACTATTACCGGAATCGCAGAAAGGCGCCAGCGCGCTTTTTAATGCTGGGTTGGCTTATGAAAAAGCAAAAGATTGGAACTCAGCGGCAAAAACCTTTACTCGTTATTTGAACGAATTTCCGGATGAAAACGAAAGAGTATTAGAAGTAATATTCAAGGTCGCTTTTGCATACGAACAAAAAAACAGTACTGTTAAAGCTAATTTATGGTATCAAAAATTATTGAATAAATATGATCAACTGACGGCTTGCGGTAAATTTGCTGATGAGTACTTTGCTGCCCGTGCAACTTTCAGACTCGGTGAAATGAAAAACACGCAGTTTCAGGCAGTTAAACTTAAACCACCTTTGCAATATAGCTTAAAGAGGAAACAAAAAGTGTTTAATGACTTGATGAAATTATATGTAAAGGTAACAGAGTTCAATATCGCTGAATGGACAACAGCAGCGTTTTACCGGATTGGTTTGGCTTATGAACAATTTTGCCAGGATATATTTAATTCTCCATCTCCTTCTAACCTAAATAAACAGCAACAAAATTCATATTGGGACACTATTCAACAACAGTGGATCATTCCCCTGCAATCAGAAGCGCTCAAATATTATAAAATGAATGAACATTTAGCGCTGGAGAATAGCATAGATAATAATTGGGTTGGGAAAAGTCATTCTCGGGTTGTTTTTATTAATCGAAAATTAGCAAGTTATCAAGCAGGTTCAGGTATCAACCGTGTCAAAGAAACTATTGGACCGGCTGCAATCAAGAAAAATAGCAGCAGGCGGAATTTATAATTTATAATCATCAATAGTTAAAAGATAACTGTCATCAAAATAATTGTTGCAATTTATTCTATCGAACACAGCGCAGCAAGCTGCAAAATTAAACACCGAAAAACACTGAATCTCACTGAAAAAACCATTTAGAAAATATAAAAATAGTAACTTTCAAGAAACTTGAAGTTTCTCATATAAAATTAGATTCGATTTTTCAACGAATCTCTGGCACTATTCAGGTATCACAACAAGAATAAGCAACCTGTCCGCCTTCTTTTTGGCGGAAACCATTTCAAAAGCTACCATTTGAGCATTGTTTTTAAATACTACTTCAATTGAATATTGAAACGAATTTGTTAATTTCTTCAATTAAAAATCAATAGTTTTGCGCTACATGGTCTTGCCTTTCTATTTGAACCTGAATAGTGACAAAAATTAATTCGTTGAATTTCGGTGTTTTCAGTGTTTAATTTTGCAGCTTCGCCACGATCGACTCTTTGTAAGAGCGAAGATTTATCCTCCTTTTTTTCCACTCCCTTAAAACAATTTCAATATTGGCTTATTATCAAAACAATCAACTTGATTTTATCAATAATAAATTGTATTATTAGCAAATTAATATTTGATATTAGAAAAATAATAAAGTAGTACAGGAATGAGACTTAAATTAGACCAAATTATTCGCGATGGCTTGAAAAATCCTGCCCAGGCAGTTCAATTGTTATTAAACCTGCCTAAATTTGTTAAATTGATCTATCGATTATTTAAAGATTCAAGGGTGCCTTTCCACCTGAAAGGAATTCTGATTTTAGCCATAATTTATGTTATTTCACCGATTGATCTAATTCCAGATTTTTTGATACCAGGTTTGGGTCAGGTCGATGATATCATCATTCTTTATATTTCCTCAAAGTATTTTCTTAAAAATTGTCCCGCTCAAGTCGTTGAAGAACATGTTCAAACTATTCAGCAAGGTAAGTAAATATGTATCACATCAGGAAAACATTAATTACAACATTAGTAATTTCAGCGCTTTTTTTATTAATCGGAAAATTCGCTTTTGCCCAGCCAAAAATTAATATCATTCATCCTAAAGAAGGCGATCAGATTATTGCTTCAGATTCAACCTTTATATATGGGAATGTCTGGCCCAAATCATCTCAAATTTTCGTGAATAATAAACCGGCAAAAATGTACCCCAACGGTTCTTTTTTGGCTGTTGTACCTGTCGAGCCGGGAAATTTCACTTTTACCTGTCAAGCGGTATTTGAAGGAGAGACCAAATCAAAAAAAAGACGCGTTTATATTCCATATTTTTTAAAAACATCAACTTCTGATTCTATTGTTTTTGATAGCAGCTACGTATTTCCAAAAAAAGATTGGGAATTACAACCGGGAGACATATTCAAGGCAGCGGTAAAAGGTTCACCAGGTAATAAAGTGACATTTTCCATTGAAGGATTGGTAAATAATTTGCCCATGAAGGAACTCACTTCTAAAAAAAGACACTATTGGGGTGAAGCACTATTTCACCAGCGGACAAATTACCAGATGTCCGAAGTCAAAGGGATTTATACCGGTTCCTATTTTATTCAATCGTGGGACAGGGCTTCGTGGAGACAAATTACTTTCAAATTAGAGGATGACTCAGGGAAAGTAGTTCAAACAACTGCGCCGGGGAAACTGAGCATCGATACGTTGGTTATCCCCAAAATTGGTCAATTAGCGAAAGATATTATCAAAGCTCAAAACGGTTCGGGAATTGGCAGTTTATTATATCTCCCCAAAGGATCAAGAGTTTGGCTTACCGGTAAACGCGGAGAACATGCACGAATCCGAATATCAAAAAATAAACAACTCTGGGTAAAGAAGAAAGACATCGAAATTCTTCCAGATGCTACTAGCTTGCCAGTAGGCATTGTGAAAGAAATTCGTTCCGAAAACAAAAATAAATGGACTGGTGTGGAAGTGTTATTGGACCAGAAGTTACCATTCAAAGTAAAAGAAATCAAAAAGCCAACGAGGATAACGGTAACTTTTTATGGGATCAGAACAGGTAAGGATTCAATCCGATTTGCCCTAAATGATCCAACTATTCAGGACATACAATGGGAACAAGAAGAAAAGGACGTTTATATTTTAAAAATTGATTTAAATCAGAAAGAACATTGGGGCTATGATCCACATTACGAAAACGGAATTTTTTACATAAACATAAAAAAGAAACCTAAAATTGCCCGATGGCCCAATTCACCACTAAAAAACATTGTTATATGTCTTGATCCGGGGCACAACCCAGATTTAGGTGCAGTGAGCGCCAGCGGAATATTTGAGAAAGATATTAACTTTGAATATTGTTCTGTTTTAAAAAATGAACTTGAAAAAAAAGGTGCTTTTGTAGTTTTAACCCATGATAACAACAATGGAATCAGCCTTCAAGAGCGAGGCAATTTAGCTGCTTATTTGGACGCTGATATTTTATTGAGCTTGCATTTTAATGCTCTGCCCGACGGTGTAAATCCTTACAACATCCGTGGCATTAGTACTTATTACAACCAACTTCAAAGTTACCGATTAGCGTCATTGCTTCAACAATATCTTGTAGAAAAAACCAAAATGCCGAGTTTTGGATTCTATCATTCAACATTAGCGATCTGCCGTACACCACAAATGATTTCAGTTTTAATAGAACCGGGCTTTCTGACAATACCTGTTGAGGAAATGCTCATCACTTCTGAATCCTACCAGAAAAAAGTCGTAAATGCGATTGTTAAGGCTTTGGAAAAATTCTTAAAGGAGAATTAATAAATTGAATATGACAAATCCAAAAAATTTTAAATTCTGTCCTGTTTGCGGGAATAAATTGGAAGAAAAATTATTAACCGAGGAACAGAAAAACAGATTGATGTGTAACACCTGCGGTTTCATATTTTATATGAATCCAACTCCTGCGGTGGCTGTCATTTTATTCCGTGATAAAAAAATATTATTGGTAAAACGGAAATTTGAACCGAAAAAGAACGGCTGGACTTTACCTGCTGGATTTATGGAATATAATGAGACAAGCGAACAAACAGCAATTCGTGAAACAAAAGAAGAGACCAACCTTGATATTGAAGTGAAAGATCTTTTTACCGTTCTCCCCGGTTTTGATGATTCGAGAGTGCATGTTGTTTTAATTATCTACAAGGGAGAAATAAAAGGCGGCGATTTAAATCCCGGAGACGATGCTTCTGATGTTAAATTTTTTCCGCTAGACAGTTTGCCAGACAATATTGCGTTTTCTGCTCACAAGGAGATTTTGATGAAGTTGAAAAAAAATAGCTGACTCTAAAGGTAATATACGAACCACAGAGACTCCGAGTCACAAAGTAAAAATTAGCAAAAAATAAAAATATAGGGGAATTCAAAATTGATTTTTTCTTGTAATAATCTCAGTGTTCTGGGTCTCTAAGGCTTATTTATTTTTCACTGAATAATTAAATATAAACTTTATATCTTGCACAATGTGTAAAAAAATCGCTCAAAATCGCAAAGCTTGTAATGCCCGAATAGTACGCAAAGAAATCGCAAATTTTTTTTAGATTCCCTTTGCGTAATCTTTGCGTCTCTTCGACTTTGCGCGAGATACTTTTTCGTCTTATTCTAACTTGTTCAGATTAGGAGTTAATATTTTATTCGTCAAACCCCGGTCGCACAAACGCCCTTGCATTAAGAAATACTTGTTCAGTTTTTCGGCGGAGTCGTTCTAAATGCACAAGAATTTTTAGGAGATCATCTTCGCGTTCCGGAAAATATTCCAACATTCTACCCCAGGCAGCAATGGATCGATCCATAGCAATAAGCGCTACCTTTGCTGAACCATCAGAGTCTTTGGGAAACTCGTCGGGTGCTTCCCTTTTTTCATCCATCTTGCTTAAAAGCGCCCTTGAAATTTTAACATAAATTTGATGTTGATGCCACTGGATAACTTCCAAAGCATCCTCCAGAATTTCTGCTTCTGCAAATGGATCAGAATTGGGTAGTTCAAGTTCAGCTTTCATGTTCAATTCTTCATCTTTCTCTTTGAATAAATTTTTTGCCGAATTAAACCATTTTTCTACCATCTTTGCATAAATTTTAGCTGCGCGAGAACATTCGTGGTTTGCTACTGTATCCCGGTCTTGTTTTGGCTCATAAGCTGCATCTTCAAGATCAAGAGAACTCAGATCAATGCCCGGTTCTTCAGCCATTTCTTCCAACAATTCAAGCGTTGCCTTAAATGTTTCACTTATTTTTTCCCAGAAAGCTTCATTGTTTAAATCATGAGTTTCTGAATCAGAAAATTCTTCTTCACCCATGGCATAATTCAGACAGCGAGAAGTAAAAGCACAACGCTCGCACCAGCGATCACAATAATTATAAATTCCTGGAATAAATGTTGGGTCTTTTGCTAATTCTTTTATCTGTTCTTTGTTCATGCATAATCCTATTTTTAATAATAATGATTGAAAAATTCGATTCTTTTTCTTATCTTAAAACATTGATAATCTTTTTAAATAATTTATGAATAGCAAAACAGAAAACCAGTCGCTTCAATATAATTTATTTAAAGATAAATTTCAATGAAAATTTTACATCTCCACAACTGGGATGTGGACATCGCTGCCGCGAAAAAAATTCAACTTGACTTTCAAGAAAAAATAATATTACAACACTTACAACAACCTATTAACTTTATTGCTGGCGCTGATGTCTCCTACTCTCAAAAATTAAATAAAAGCTTTTCTGCTGTTACGGTTTTTAAATATCCTGAGATGGAAATAGTTGAACAAAAAATGTCAACAGGAATAGTAAAATTTCCTTACATTCCCGGCTACTTAACTTTCCGTGAAGCGCCTGCTTTATTAAGTTCTTTTGAAAAACTAACCACAACTCCTGATTTGATATTATTCGATGGTCAGGGAATCGCTCATTTTCGCAAAATGGGACTTGCAGCACATTTAGGTTTATTTCTCGACCTGCCATCAATTGGCTGCGCAAAAAGCCGGCTGCTGGGAACATACAAAATACCCGGAATTGAAAAAGGCGATAAGTCCGATTTGCTCTATCAAAATAACTGTATCGGTGCTGTCGTTCGAACTCGAACCGCAGTTAAACCAGTATTTATTTCTCCCGGATATAAAATTACAATTGAAGAAGCCGTTGAATGGATTTTGAAAACATGCAGTAAATATCGAATTCCTGACCCGATTCGCCAGAGTCATAATTCAGTTAATCAATTGAGATTAGAATTTGAAGGCTCGCAGTTAAATTCCGCTTGATGATAAATCATCAATTTTAAAAAGGGGAAATTTATGCTAAAAACAGGTCTTGTTTTTCATGAGGATTTTCTGCTACACAATGCTGGCGCAGGGCACCCTGAACGTGCTGATCGCCTGAAAAGTATTGTAAAAAATCTGACCACAACTAACTTGATGGAAAAATTGGAATTAATAAATCCAGAATTAGCAGATGTAAAATGGATTGAAAAAATCCATACTCCCGAATATATCAAATCAGTAGAAAAAGCATGTGAACTTGGTTATACTCAGTTAGACGCTGATACTGGAATTTGTGCTGAATCCTATCGCATTGCCCTTTTAGCTGTGGGAGAAAGCCTAATTGCTGCGGATGCAATTATGAAAGAAAAAATTACAAATGCTTTCTGCGCCATACGCCCGCCAGGTCATCATGCCGAAAAAAATCGGGCGCTGGGATTTTGTCTTTTTAACAATATTGCCATCACAGCAAAATATTTGCAGCAAAAACATGCTATTGAAAAAATTTTGATCATTGATTGGGACGTACACCACGGAAATGGGACACAAAATGCTTTTTACGAGGATGCGACTGTTTTTTATTTCAGTATTCATCAATCGCCGCATTATCCGGGTACAGGGCTAATCAATGAAACAGGAATCAGAAAAGGCGAGCGGTTTACATTAAATGTTCCTCTCACGGCTGGTCATGGAGACGAAGATTACATCGAAGCGTTTCAGTCAAAACTATTACCTGCGGCTAATAAATTCAAACCAGATTTCATTTTAATATCCGCGGGATTTGACGCTCATCGGGATGACCCTCTCGCTGGTATGCAACTCACAGAAACAGGATTTGCTAAATTAACAGAAATTGCTGCTGATCTTGCCGATGAATTTTGTAACGGAAAAATAATCTCTTTTCTTGAAGGAGGATATAATTTAGAAAAATTGGCAGCAAGTGTTGCAGCACACATTGAAATATTAATAAAAAAGAGCAGTCATGAAAAAAATATTTAAAATAATAGTGTTGATTTGCCTGGCCTTTGCTTGTAGTCAAAATAGTAATGGAAAGAATTACCAGCAACAGAAAAAAGCAGGGCAAGATATTTATGCATCCAAAAGACAAGCAATGGTTGAACGGCAAATTCAGTGGCGGGGAATTAAGGATACACTTGTTTTAAATGCAATGCGAAAAGTTCCCCGGCATGAATTCGTTCCAGTTAATCTTAAACAAGTTGCCTATTCAGACCGCCCATTGCCAATTGGAAAAAATCAGACAATTTCACAACCTTATATTGTTGCTTTGATGACTGAATATCTCGGGCTTAAAGGCGGGGAAAAGGTACTGGAAATTGGGACAGGATCAGGTTATCAGGCGGCAGTATTAGCAGAAATCGCCCAACGAGTACATTCAATTGAAATCATTCCTTCATTAGGAATAGCCGCAAAAAAGAAGTTGCAAGCGATGGGTTATAAAAACATTCATGTAACAATCGGCGACGGTTATTTGGGCTTGCCTGACCAGGCGCCTTTTGACGCCGTTATTGTTACTGCAGCTCCTGATCATATTCCACAGCCATTAATTGATCAATTAAAAACTGGTGGACGAATGATCATTCCAGTGGGAAATTATCATCAGGAGCTAATACTTATTACCAAACTGGCAAACGGAAAGATTAAGAAAAAATCAGTTCTACCAGTTATTTTCGTACCAATGACTGGAAAAGCACAAAATACAAATAACAAATAAACTAATTTGTCTGCTTGAAACATATTAAAAAAAAATACGTTATTAATAACAAATCATAAAATTAAAATAACTTGACATTGAATACAGAAGGAAAAAATTATGCAACAAAAAAAAGAAGATACTAAACAAAAAACAAATGAAATCAAAAAACTTTACCGGTCTAAAATTGACCGAATCTTTGCTGGTGTCTGCGGCGGTATTGCGGAATATTTCAATATCGATGTAGCAATTGTTCGAGTGATAACTCTTATTCTCTTTTTCTTCAAAGGAATAGGCGTCATTTTTTATTTAGTCTGCTTAATTGTTATGAAAGAAAATCCGGAACAGAGCGCTGCTGACCGAAAAAAACTGCAAAGCACTGCAATATATTGGGGAGTTGGACTTGTATTATTGGGATTATCATTGCTTCCTTATTGGCGCTGGGAATATTGGTCGTTTAATCCATTTGGATGGCGTTTGTTTGATCCCTGGTTTTTTGATTGGGATACATTCTGGCCAATTATAATTATTGTTTTTGGAATTCTGTATCTTGTTCATGTCCTTCGTCAGGGCAAAGAAGAAAAAACAGAAACAAAAAAACAGGACAAATTATTTCGTTCGCGCAGCGATAAAGTAATCGGTGGTGTTTGCGGAGGCATTGCTAATAATTTAAAAATTGATCCGGTGATTGTTCGTATTGGTTGGATAGTGTTATCTTTGGCTACAAAATTTCTACTGGGAATTATTATTTATATTTTATGTATGATTATTATTGCTGAGGAACCAGTTGAGTCAAGGGTAGCGCCTGAAAAACCTGTTCCGCCCAAAGCTGCTCCAAAAAAGGCGCCAAAAAGAGTAAAAAAATTACCGGAAAAAGACGAACTTAAAAATGAGAATTAAAATAGCAAAATTAAAATTTTTTATAACTATTCGAGCCCACAAAATACACTAAATATGCTTTAAAATTGTTTCGTGTCTTTTCGTGTATTTCGTGTGTGGAAATCTTATTTGATTAGTTACAATCTTTTTATATTTAATTCAATGAGGATAAAATGAGCGAATTAAAAAAATCTTCTGTGTTTCCAGGACTGTTGTTGATTATTATCGGTGCAATCCTGTTAATCAACAAACTGCTCCCTGATTTTATGGACTGGAGAAATATTTATCCGATAATTTTAATTGCTTTAGGGATTTCAATGCTTTTATCGGCAAGCTGTAAACATAAGACGGATAAAGGAGCTGTCTTTCCAGGTACAATTCTATTTTTAATTGGGCTTTTTTTCTTTTTACGGAATTTTGGGTTTGTTGAATATTACTATGTGCGTGAAATTTGGCCTATATTTATTATTATTTTGGGGCTGGGATTTTTAGCTTTATTTATCGCGAAACCAACTAATCGGGGAAGCCTGATACCAGCAGGGCTCTTCATATTTTTTGGCATATTTTCTTTGCTGAACAAATTGGATGTAATCGACCTAAAATTGTGGGAAATTATTTCTGATTATTGGCCTATAATTTTAATAATTATCGGCGGCAGCATCATACTCGGAAGCCTTAAAAAAGGACGACAATTGGAAAATTGAAATCATCTAAATACTACTTCAACTGACTATTGAAACAATTTATTAGCATTTGTTCATTTCTTTTTTCAAAAATTAATTGTTTTGCCTTAAATAGTTCTGCCTTTCTATTTGAACCTGAATAGTTACAAAATTTCTTGTTTTATTAAAAAGAGAGTATTTTACCATACTCTCTTTTTTTTATATACGGGTTCAGAATTAATACTTGACAACGTATTGAAAAATTACTATATTGACACATATTTTTTAAATTTTAAATCTATAAATTTATTTTCAAATTAGAGACTTATATTTATTATCTTCATCATTTCCGGATTCTTTCGTTCCATAATTCTAAAATTTGACTTTCATACAGGAGTTATTAAATAATGTATTTCATTGTTCTGAACATTTTTATATTAGCTTTTTTCTTATTTCTCATTGTTGTTGGAATTGTTTTTAGATACTGGTCTTACATACCTGTGAATGCTGTTGGAATATTGGTCGTAGGAATAACATTATATTTGGAAACATTTAAACATCTTTCTCCTGGCAATATTATACTCTTTCTTTTAACGCTCATCGTTATATTTTTTATAAATATGGTTTTTGTTTTCCGAGATTTCAAAGAGGAAATTTCAAAAACTGAAGCTCAAAAACGACGAAAATATTTAACGGAAGAAATTGAGCGTGAACATTTTAAATTAATAAAAGATGAACAAATCATAAAAAATGAAATTGAGAAATTTACAAAAATTCCGATGCAGGATAAAACGCAAGCTTTTGAGCTGTTGAAACAGGGGAATGATGCCTTCATTCATCACAATTATGAACAAGCGCTGGAAAAATATGATCTCTCAACTAATTGGGTTGAAACTGGAATCGGTTTTTTAAACCAAAGCGGGGTTTTATTAAAATTAGGTAAATTCGATGATGCATTAATTTTAGCAGAAAAAGCTTCTAAAGCATCATATTATTTTTATGAGGCATTATTAAATCAAGGTGTTGCATTGGAGAAGCTAAAACAGGTTGAAAAAGCTTTGCAAAAATATAGAACTGCAGCGAAAATTTGTCCCATTGAATATGAAATTTGGTATTGCATTGCAAATGTCCTATTCAAAACAAAAAAATACAAAGAAGCAATTAGTTTATATGACAAATCATTAAATTTATACGGAAAACAGTTCGAAGCCTGGTACTATAAAGGGATTTCTCTTGAAAAAATAGGCAAGGATGTCGAGGCTCTCCGCTCCTTTGAACAATCAATTAAGTTGAAATCCAATCACGCCAAAGTATATTATCTTTCTGGAAACATACTTTCCCGATTAAATAGAGACACCGAGGCAATTGCCGCTTACGAAGAAGCAATTAAAATTAATGCAGAATCTGTCGCAACATGGAACAATCTTGGCATTACATTAAACAAATTAGGTAGGAATAAAGATGCGATCAAATGTTTTGATCGAGCAATCCGTATTAAACCTGAATTTCAGGAGGCATGGCTAAATAAAGGTTTGGCGCTTGATACAATTGGTAAATATAAAAATGCGTATTTGTCATATAAAAAATTTATAGAACTTGCTCCAAAGGGAATGGAAAAACGACTGAGTATTACGCAAAAACGATTGGTAGAAATTCAAAACAAAGAAAAATAAAAAATCAACTCGTTAAAATGGTTCACAAAGAGACAGGAATGTACGCTGCTAATACATATTTCTGAAATTAGAAAAAATATTTCAAATTTTTCTCTCTTCAATTTTGTTATTTAATCTCCTCTTTTAGTATTTAAAATCTCTATAAATTGACCACATTGAAAATTTCCTTCAATTATTTCATACAAAAAACTTTTTGTTTTCATTTTGAAATGGTGTAACTATATTAATATTTTCAAAGTTATGTCTTTTTATAATTTTTATCAATAATATTTTTTTAACTCCTATTTTATCAACAACTTGAAATATATAAACTTATGAGTATATTTATGGCATGGTTTTTGTTAAAATTAATGTAAATCTTGCAATGTACAATAAAATAAAAATATTTTTACTATGGAAGACCTTTTATACTTTACATTTTCAAAATTGCTCATAAAGGTTGAGTATTCAAAGGATAATAATACCTTATGCTATTCATCCCATCGAGAAATTTCTGACAAAGAACGTAAAATAATTGAAAATTATATACTTACTAAATTAGCAGTTAAAACAGAATATTACAAACGAAGCCCATCATCTCTTGTTTATTCAGGAAAAGATATTAGCTTAAAACGTGATTTAAAATTGTTACGTTTGAAAAAAATGTTGAAAGTATTAGCAGTTCAAGAGCAAAATGCAAAAGAAGAGGTTGATGAATTAATTAATAGTTCGATGAGCAACTATTATTTTGAAAGAATCGGCGACACATTGTTACAAATAAGAAAACAGATAAACAATAAAAAAACTGTTAATTTTGTGACAATTGAAAAATCTAAAAATGAAATCAGGGAACTCGTCAAAGCCTACAATTTATATTCTGATCACAAAACAACCCTGGATCGGGCGGTTCCTGAAGATTTGAGAAAACTTTTTGAGTATAATTGATTCATATCACCTTTAATTAACTGCTATTGTTGTAAATTTTATTGTAAATGTTGGGGGAACAAATTAGGAGGATTTTAAAATGAAAAGAAAAACATTTTCCTTAATATTAGCTGTCTTAGTATTAACAGTTACCACAACTCTGCATAGTCAATTCTTATCTGCTAGCAGAACTGGTGTTGGAATAAATACAGGAGTTGCTAAAATATACGGCGGTCTAAAAAATTTTGGAGACCCTGTACAAACAGGTTTTGCCGGCGCTATGGAAGCATACGCAAAATATGCGATTTCTCCACGTTTTTTTCTGGTAGGCGCCCTGGGTTATAGCGAACTAAGCGACGGTAGTTTTATTGTTGATTCCAAAGCTACATTCTCAACCGATGTTGTAAATCTTGATTTAAAGGCTGCTGTCAATTTACTTACAAATAGCAGGTTTACACCGTTTGGATATGTTGGGTTAGGCGCAATTTGGTTCAAACAAGACCATGCAAATGCCTTACCGGGCAGTTATTTTGATCCAGCTTATTTCTTTGGAGGCGGCATTGAAACAAAAATATCTCCTCAACTTGGATTAAACGCAACTGTAGATTACAGATTTACAGGAAGTGATGATCTTGATCCAGAAGCTTATAAAGGAAGTGCAAAAGATGGTTATTTAACCATTCGTACTGGGTTAACTTATTATTTAGAACCAACTCGTTTTGGGTTAGGTAAAGAAATAGAAGTTTCAGAAAAAAGCCCAATCGACGAACTCGATTCAGCAGAATTATCTGGCTTAGGTGAAGAAGGTGACACCAGTGGTGATGAACTTAGTGCATTGATTGAAGGCATTGACAATTATGGCGAAGCTTCAGATTCAAATCTTAAGATGGACGAATATGTAAACTTAAAATCCAAAGCAGAGAAACTTAATGATGCTGTCAAGCAGAAAGAATATGAAATTGAAGAATTGAAATCCCAGTTATCATCCAGGAAAAATAAAATTGCTGACTTACATGGCAGACCTGGAGTATCTTCATCTATTATCACTGATGATTACCCTGATATTAACGCCAGCTATAATGAAGCATTACAAAGCTTTTACTCAAGGGATTATGATACTGCAATTCAACAATTCAACCTGTTACTAGAGACGAGTCCAGAAAATAAATTAGCCAGTAACTGCCAATACTGGATCGGTGAATGCTATTTTGGGAAACGTAATTATGCAAGCGCTGCTGAGGCTTTGGATAAAGTGCTATCTTATCAAAAGTCAAATAAGAAGGATGATGCCTTATTAATGTTGGGTCGCTGTTACATTAAGTTGGGTGATAAGCAACTCGCCATTCAGATGTTTAACCAGTTGATGAATGGTTATCCTGACAGCGAATATTTTGAAAAAGCGCAACATTATGCAAGCAGGATTTAATATATTTCAAAATTTGTGTAGAGTAATCAAAAACCCCTTTGAAAAACATTCAAAGGGGTTTTTTTATTTACCGATCTGAATAATATTAAAAATGTTTGTAGTTATATAACCCGCCTGAATAAAACTTAAAAATTATATCCAATTCCAAACATAATATTATTAACACCCATCTTGTAAGTACCAGCCATATTTTCAAAGCCAGTTTTATCTGAACTTAGAATCCAATTGTCAATTTCCCGATCTCCAATTAAGATATTTTCGTAACTGGCGTACAGATCAAGCATTCCTAATTTGTAGCTAAATCCTGCGTTGATCGCATGACGTCTGCTTATATCAGGAATTGTTATGGTCAAAGTCTCATCCGGTATTGCTGAAGGCTCGGTGTAATATCCCGCTCTGAGAGTCAACGGTTCCATTAATTTATATTCAAGACCCAAACCAAAGCGCATTCCGTCTTCCCAATTCTCAACAAGTTCAGTTTTTTCGCCCTTCTTGAGATCAACTTCTATTACATCCCAGCAAGACCATTGAGTCCAGGAAACATCAGCAGAGACTAATAAGTTTTCAATACCGGTATAAGCAAAGCCAGCACCGATGGTCATCGGCAGAGGTAAAATTGCATCACCTTTTTCTTTATCCATTACAATTACTTTTGCACCGGTATAAACTTGCTGAACTCCTCCCAGAAAAACTTGTTTTGTCATTTCATCTATTACTCCATTAGCTACTAAATAATCAAGAGTCCCATTCAATTGAGTAGAAGTAGCTTGCTCAAGCGGCTGAGGATAATAAGTTGTTGCACTCAGTTTACCGTCTAATGATAGATCATTATACCAGGTACCTGATAAGCCGATTGACAGATCCTCTAATAGATCATATTTGATTCCGAAATTAAAGCCAAAGCCTGTACCATTACCTTCAAGTTCAGTCTCAGTTAATATGTGATTATATGTATTAACATCTGTCAGAAATGTGCTTAGGGCAGCGGGATTAGGAGTTGTTTTTGGCGAACGAATGATTATGTCTGCTAGAATAAAACTGAATCCAACACCGACTGATAATTGTTCAGTAACTTGATAGGCAAATGTCGGATGAATATCAATTATCTGGAGATTGTCATAAAAATCAAATTCAGGATACTCAGGATTATAATTAGTTGTGTTCATAGCATCCCATTCAGCGCCAAGCCCAAATGGTGCATAGACACTGAGTCCAAAACTCATTTTTTCTGTTCCATAAACAAAACCGATTGACGGCAGATAGAAAGTTTTAGATTCATTTTCAAATTCTTCTGTTTTGTAAACGCCAAAAGGTGGAACATTCTGAGTAAGTGTATATTTTGATCCCGGCATAACAAGTTCAAAACTACCACCAAACTGCATACCCTTGATTTGCGTCATACCCGCTGGATTCCAATACATGGCGCTCCAGTCATTGGCAATAGCGCGAAAATTTCCGCCTAAAGCAGTTGCTCTAGCTCCAATTCCTGTTAATCCAACACCAGATGCAAATAGTGAACCAGCTAATAAAATAACAAGAATAAATGTTCCGATTGCAAATATTCGTTTCATTTTTTCCTCCGAATAAATAAATTCATGTAGTTTTTTAATTACGAAATTGCTACTTTTGCACATTGAAATTTCTCTTTTTCGTTATCACCTCCCGATTGTTTTTAATAAATTTTTGAATTATTTACTTAAAACTCATGACTAACCGTAACTACATAATGCCTCATTGGCGCCATATTCCGTTCTATCTGCAGATAATTATATTGAAATAAATTATTTATATTAAAAGCAAGAGAATAGCCGGAAATATTAACAGAAAATCGTGCATCCCAAACCTTTTGCGCCACCCTGTCATCTTTGGGATATACTTTTACATTTTCCAGCTTACTGATATAGCGATAATCTAATCCAGTTTCAAAAATAGAGTACGATAGCGTAATGCCGGAAGTCAGTAAATGACGTGGACGATAAGCCAGGGTTTCCTTTTTATCAAGGTCAATTGGATCCATATAAGTATATCCAAAATTTAAAAAGATGCGCCGTTTCCATAAACTCGCCTTGCCTGTCAGTTCCAATCCTTGAATTCTTGCATTCGATAAATTAATGAATTGGACTGTCTGGTAAATATCGGGCTGAGGCTCAATAAAATTTTTATAATCATTGTGAAATAAAGCCAGGTCAAAAATTAGATGTTCACTCAATATTTGATTAATACCAATCTCATACGACCAGGCGCTTTCCGCTTTCAAATTTGGATTTTTAATGACTTTGAACCCAGAAGTAAAAGTCTCAGTGAACATCTCAGCCATGGTCGGTGTACGGAAGCCCCTTCCGATTGAGGCCCGAAAAGTCGTGAGAATTGATGGTTTAAAATTTAAACCCAATTTGGGATTAAATTGATTGTTTGTTATCCCAGTATCAACATGATGATAATCGAATCGGCTGCCAACAGTCAATATGACTTTATCAATTAGACTCAATTCATCCTGAATGTATCCTGCCAGTGTATAGCCGTCATGGTGACCAAACATAGCTGATTTTGTATAGTCGTAAATTCCTTCAACACCAAAAGTAACATTGTGAGTTTTATTGGGTAGGTAATCCGCCTGAAGTTCTAATCCCAGTTTTTGCGCTTTGGAGTAATCTAAGTTGTCGTGATAATGATGTTTCCAGTCATTAAAAAAATAAGAAGTTCTAATTTTATATGTAAATTTTGGATTTACAAGTTGTCGATAAACAGTGTTGGCGCTATACTGCCGTGAATGGGTCCCGTCACCAATGGAAGGAATAGGCATCTGATAGACGTCATTTTGGTTACGCCAGAGAAATATCTCACCATATTCCAAATTGGTAAAATTCGTTTGAAAAGTAAAAGCAGATTGGGAATTAATTTTATAATTGATCTTGCCGACTAAATGATATTTTTCATAATCACCGTTCTGTTGATAGCCGTTTGATTGTTTCCTTCCCCCGGAGATCAGCAATCCAAACTTTTTCCACCCTTGTGAATGAGTAATATCGACCTGATGAAGATAGCGGACGTTGTCTGTCCATTTCCAATCTGAAAAATAGGGATCATCATAAATTCCACCTGAAATTTGAACATTTGTGTACGGCTTCGAAGAAGGCTCTTTAGTAATAATATTGATCACACCTCCGATAGCCTGAGAACCATATAATGCAGATCCCGCGCCTTTAACTATCTCAACTCTTTCAATCTGGGATAACGGAACAATGTCCCACTTAATGTCCCCGCTGTCACCGGGCATCATGGGAATCCCATCAACCAGTAATAGAACGCGGCTGCCTGCGCCCAGACTAAATCCGGACGAACCGCGGATATTCACATCCCCTTGCATTAGATAAACACCGGGGGTATATTCGAGCACTTCGTTAAGGTAAGTTCTATTGCGTCTTTTAATATCTTTGATCGTTATCAAAGAAACACTATTAGGAACATCCTGAAAACTTTGTGCTTTTTTGCTGGCAGTAACAATCAAAGCAGGACTTTCAATAACTGTTTCATCCAACTGAAAATTAACAAATAATTCTTTACCCTGCTCTATTGTGACTGATTCGGTTTTCTCTTTATAGCCCATCATCGTCGCTTTAATTTGATATGTTCCCACTGGAATCCTGCTAAGTAGTCATACATAATTAAAATAACTATTCAAAGCAGAGCTACAACATAATAACGATACATTCTATCTCGTCATTTTGCAATGATAATGGATTTAACCATCTGTAATAAAAAATATTAAATAAA
>Ga0208771_1000730_pt1 | contig 19228 bp, 16 predicted proteins | sample AntAceMetag02UKX_FD_184775 | JGI IMG/M metagenome (GOLD analysis project Ga0208771, IMG submission 184775) | Saline lake microbial communities from Ace Lake, Antarctica - Antarctic Ace Lake Metagenome 02UKX (SPAdes) (version 2) | ecosystem: Environmental > Aquatic > Non-marine Saline and...
GCAGACAGGAGGCTGATCCGGGAAGAATTTGACAATCTCTGGAAAAGGCAGAAGTCGTTTGGGGGAGAACTGGGGCTGGAACTGACGGATGAGTGCAGGAGGGAACTTGATGATCCTTCAGGGGATGAAACATGGCGATATAGAGGGATATTGTTCGGACAGCGCAGGACATACTGGGATATTGGAACGATGGCTCGGTGTGATCTTGAACCGACGGATCTGCGGTGTTCGAAGGGGGATATGTATGCACAGGAATTTCTGGTTCTGCAGACGGTGAACAATATCAGGATAATGCAGCGAGGAGAGCAGAAACGGCCACTGAGCGAGGAGGAACGCAGAGCAGTGATTGATGTGTTGGAACAGCAGAAGAAGGCGAATGAAGGGACAATTCGAAAGGCACTGGGGATTCACAGGGGCGAGCGAAAGACGCAGTTCACATTGAGTTTGGAGAAGGACCCGGAGAGGGGATTAAATACGAGTTGGTTCCGACGGGATATTGTAATTGGTGCAATCGGGAAAGATCTGTGGGAAGGAATGTCAATCGAGAAAAAGGACTCGGTTAACAAAGCTATTTTGAAGTTTGACCCGAATGACGAGAAGGATGTGAAACGGTTAAGGGAGGGATGCAGCAAATGGTGGGGCTTTGACAAAAAGCGAAGTGAGCGATTTGTCGAAGCGTGGAAGGGCCGGCCACGGATAGACGACCGCATAAACTATTCGAGGCGGGCGGTGAAGAATTTGCTGCCTTATATGCGTGAGGGATTCCCAGTGAATGAGGCACGAAAGCTTTTTGTCGAAGATGCGACACACGGAGCAAGTGATGAGCAGCGCAGACGATATTCGTTCGGGGCCCAGCCGGGAAACCGTGCGCTGCGGCGCTATATGGAGAAGCACCCAGATTTGCTGCCGCCTGTACCGGAGGACATCAACAATCCGGTGGTACGTAAAGCGATCCATGAGGTGCGGCATCATATCCAGGCGTATATTCGGCGATTCGTATGCAGGCCGGACCGGGTTGTTGTGGAACTGGTACGAGAGGCGCGGCAGAGCGCTTTTGTGCGCAACAGGCAATTGGCCGAGAATAGAGCAAGGGAAAAGGAGCGAAAGAAGATCATTGAGGAGTTCAACTTAACAGGGGAGACAAAGACACAACAGAGGAAGACGGTTGATCGGGTTCTACTTTCTCGAGAACAGAGGTTCTGGTGCGCTTACTGTAGCGACACGATAAGTGAAAGGGATGCAGCAAGGGGAAATGACGTGGAAGTGGATCATATTATCCCGCAGAGTCGGGGTGGAAACAGTTTTTTGAGTAATCTGATCTTATGTCACACGCGGTGCAATCGAGGCAAAGGGAATAAGACGCCGATGGAATGGCTCACAAAAGAGGAATTTGGGCTGATAGAGCGCCGGCTCAAGCACCTGGAGAAAGAGAACAAAGTGAAGTGGGAGAATCTTCACAGTGAAGCGCCTGATCTGGATAAGTTTGTTGAATCGCAATTGACGGACACTGCGTATGCGGCGCGGCAGGTGGTAGCATGGTTAGAGAAGACGCTGTATGGGGACAAGAATGACGGGAGCCGACATGTCTTCACGACGAAGGGACGATACACTGCGATACTGCGGCGTGACTGGCGACTGTTCCCTGATAAGAATGCCGGTGAGAAGAATCGTGCGGATCACAGGCACCATGCTGTGGACGCCGTCTTGATCGCTTTGAGTGGTCCGGAGCGTTTGAGCCAGCTTGCCTGCTCAGCAGAGAAGTGGGAACTGGCAAAGGGCGAGGGAAAAGCACCTCCGGAACGCGAACCTTTGGGTGCGCCCTGGGGAGACCGGGATTCATTTCGGGCAGAGGTTATGAAAGAGTGGCAAAGACTTGTTGTCGCTCACCGGCCGGAGAAGCGAAAGATAACAGGGCCATTGCATAACGACACTCAGTTTGGACCAGTGCTTGATGAGAAAGGGCACTTGACCGGGGAGTTTACGATACGCAAATTCGCCGCCGAGCTAACGCCGAATCACCTGCGGGTACCGGAGGGATGGGAACAGTTACGAACCAAGCTTGAGAACTGCAACTCGAAAGCTGAGAAGAGAGGAATACGTGCGAAGATGCTTGCAATTGCTGATGTTAAGTGCGGTAAATCGGGGATAGTTCGCGACCGCTGGTTCCGTGAGGAGTTACGAGATTGTTTGCGACGAAATGGACTGAATGTTGATGTTTGTAAGGAAAAAGACAAGAATCTCAGGGAAAAGAAAATGATGGAGTTTACAAAGAAACTCAAGGAAATTGTGAAGGGAGAAGGGCTTTTTCTGGAAAGCGGTGTGCCGCTGAGGCGGATAACATTAGTGCGAAACCCGACAGTTGTCGAAATACGGCGAAAACGGTGGAATTCTGATACAGAGAAGATGGAGTATGATCCAAATAGGCGATCATGGCGGTACTACGAACCGCAGAATAACCATCATATTGAAATCAGGGAAAGTGGAAAAGGACGATGGGTGGGTGAGGTGATTAGCAACTTCGATGCTGTAAAAAGAGTAAGACCCTCAAAGGAATCGGGTTTTCAGCCGCAACCTGCTGTGAACCGGAACGACACAAAGAAGGGTCGGTTTGTAATGTCACTATCGATTGGGGAAATGATTTACATGAAGCATCCGGAAACAGGGGAGCCAGAGTATTTTGTGGTTTTCAAGCTTGACGGTAAGGGGTACATACATTTTACACCGCACTGGGATGCGGGCAAAGACAAGGCGACGGAAAAACATCCGGCGAGGGAAGACATAAGATTATCTGCCAGGAAATTGCAGGGATTAGGAGTAGGCCCAGATAAGTGCCCGACGAAGCAATGGGTTGGTCCATTGGGTGATTCGAAACCACTGTACTGCGATTAGTGAGAATGGGCGCAGAGTGACTATTGGTCCGTTGGGTCGGATTTGGCGTGCGAATGATTAGGTTTTTGGGGAGTCTGTAATATAAGTAAAGCAGCCTTTCGGTTTTGTCGATAGATACGCGGAGGCAGTGGGAAGACAGAGCCGGAGGCCGTGCAATGATCAAGAAGATTTTGGAGATATCGCAGGGCAAAACGTATCTTTCGATTCGATACGGGCAGTTGGTTATCAAGCGTGAGGGGGAGCAGGTCGGTAGTATTGCTTGTGAGGATATCGGGGTTTTGTTAGTTGATCACAGGGGGGTTACGTATACTCATTCGGTGTTTACCGAGCTTTTGAATTGCGGGGCGGCTGTTGTTTTGTGCGGAGCTAATCATCATCCGACAGGGCTGCTACTGACTGTTGAGAGCAACAGTGTTCAGACGGAGCGCTTTCGTGAGCAGATAGAGGCGAAAGAACCGGTCAAGAAACAGTTGTGGCGTCAGATAATTCGAGCGAAGATCAGGCATCAGGCGAAGTTGGCGGGGCCGGGTAGTGATGTTTACAAGTCTTTGATGGGCTTGCGTGAGCGGGTTCGCAGCGGGGATCCTGATAATGTGGAGGCCCAGGCGAGCAGGAAGTTCTGGGCCGTGTATTTGCCGGGTGAGAAATTTCGCAGGGATATCCGCGGGGCTGCTCCTAACAATATGCTCAACTATGGGTACATGGTGATGCGTGCGGCCGTGGCGCGTGCTCTTTGTTCGGCGGGGCTTTTGCCATCTTTGGGGATTCATCACAGGAACCGTTACAACGCGTTTTGTCTTGCCGATGATGTTTTGGAGCCTTTTCGGGGATTTGTAGACGCGAAGGTGAGGGACATCTGGCACGGAGAGGGTGCGGGCGAAGAGCTTAGTCAGGCGGTGAAGGCGAAGCTGCTGGAGGTTCTTTACGAGCCTGTTACCATAGGGGGATTCAAGAGCCCTTTGATGGTGGGCCTTCATCGGACGATGGCTTCGCTACAGCGATGCTTCGCCGGTGAGCAGAAAGAGGTGGATTTGCCGAAGATATGATAATAAGCGGGTACAGAGCGGTGTGGATTTTTGCGATGTTTGATTTGCCGACCGATACGAAAAAGGCGAGAAAAGACTATACTTATTTTCGGAAAAATCTGTTGAAAGACGGCTTTACTATGTTACAATATTCGGTGTATATAAGGCACTGTGCCAGTGAGGAAAATGCCGATGTCCACTATAAGAGAATCACGGATTTTCTGCCGCCGGACGGTGAAGTTCGGCTTCTTACCATTACCGACAAGCAGTTTGGCCGTATGCGGACATTTTGGGGGAAAATGCGGAAACCGACCCCACCACAGCCAAAACAACTCGAATTATTTTGACACAAATCAAGCGCAAGACCTTAACCAAAAACGACTTGCGACTCGTCTATTGTAACTGATCCGAGCCTGAGTGCAAGCCACAACATGTCGCATGTAAAGTCGCGCAGGCATCGTATTGTAACTGATCCGAGCCTGAGTGCAAGCCACAACGCATTTCATCAACATACGCAAAATGACCTAATTGTAACTGATCCGAGCCTGAGTGCAAGCCACAACTCGGAACACTGCCTGACCTTGCCGACGGAATTGTAACTGATCCGAGCCTGAGTGCAAGCCACAACTGCGAACCTCCGTTCTGCGAACCTCAGTTATTGTAACTGATCCGAGCCTGAGTGCAAGCCACAACTAACCGGTCATTGCAACATCACACTCACCGATTGTAACTGATCCGAGCCTGAGTGCAAGCCACAACTGCGGACCTCCGTTCTGCGAACCTCAGTTCATTGTAACTGATCCGAGCCTGAGTGCAAGCCACAACTCTGTCATGCTGTGTCCTTGCGTAGCTTGAATTGTAACTGATCCGAGCCTGAGTGCAAGCCACAACAGAAGCCTATAAACTCCCAGAGCAGCGGTATTGTAACTGATCCGAGCCTGAGTGCAAGCCACAACACTACACACAAGGTGTCATTATGGTCCCCAATTGTAACTGATCCGAGCCTGAGTGCAAGCCACAACGAGTTGAATAACGGGGCGGCGGCGCAATTAATTGTAACTGATCCGAGCCTGAGTGCAAGCCACAACAAAGTAAGCCTTCTTGCGCCTCACTCGATAATTGTAACTGATCCGAGCCTGAGTGCAAGCCACAACAGCCATTTCTTTTGCAACCTGTCCCAAACTATTGTAACTGATCCGAGCCTGAGTGCAAGCCACAACATCTTGCGTTTCTTCTGCTTCGTCATTTGTATTGTAACTGATCCGAGCCTGAGTGCAAGCCACAACTGGCAAGGTTGACCAGGCAGCCGTGCAAATATTGTAACTGATCCGAGCCTGAGTGCAAGCCACAACTCAATTTCTTTATTACAGTTTTCGCAAATATTGTAACTGATCCGAGCCTGAGTGCAAGCCACAACCTTTGTTAGCCCACGACACATAATCACCTAATTGTAACTGATCCGAGCCTGAGTGCAAGCCACAACATGCGTGGGGGATGCGAAACCAAGAGCCGTATTGTAACTGATCCGAGCCTGAGTGCAAGCCACAACTCCGCTACCTGCTTCCAAGTTGACCGTATTATTGTAACTGATCCGAGCCTGAGTGCAAGCCACAACTCTCTCATTTCTGTCCGGAACTCTTTGAAAATTGTAACTGATCCGAGCCTGAGTGCAAGCCACAACCCTTTACATATTTACAGTCCATCCGATTTAATTGCAACTGATCCGAGCCTGAGTGCAAGCCACAACGCAAGGTCTGCGTTGTGGGCCTCAGATACCATTGTAACTGATCCGAGCCTGAGTGCAAGCCACAACACCGTTGGGGTCTGTGATTCTTACGGTAATATTGTAACTGATCCGAGCCTGAGTGCAAGCCACAACTGAAAGTCCAAAGAATAATGACCGCTGTTTAAGGAATTAAATCCATGCCCAAGTCTAAGAAGCAGGTTATGCGTTCGTCTCGTGCGATAGTTGCGGGTCATTTGGAGAGGATCAGCAGCGGGATATTCGAGCGTTATCACGAGCAGATAGCGGGTCTGACGGACAAGCGTCAGGTTGTGATAAATAATGTGTAGCGGGGAGCGTTTAGCGGACAGGCTTTTGGTTTGGGGGTTATTTTGTATTTTGTGGGTTTGTTTTTGCGAGAACCCCCAGGGTAAACCTGGGGGCTAAACGTTGTTGCGGTTTGTTTGCGGGTGTGGTTTTTTTATGCGGATTTTTTGATTTTTTCCGCGGTTTCTTCTGTTGCTGGTATTACCATTTTTTCGTAGCGTGTTCTGAATGCTACTGTGCAATAGCCGTAGAAAAGGCCAACGACGCAGGCGATCATTTCTGGGACGGCGATTTCGATGTAAGCGGTCATTGTGTTGGCTTTTGACATGAATTGCAGTGCGAAAAATACTCCTGCTCCGAGGAACCATGCGGGTACGAAATTGAGGATTTGTACTCTTTCTGCACTGATGACAGGGACGACTACAATGAAGACTGCAAGTGCAAAGCCCCAATATGCGCCCATTGGGCCCGAGAGAAGGCCGCCGAGTTTGAAGATTGCGATTGATGCGATGATTCCGCCGGCGTAACCGATTGCGGTTTTTGCTCCCATTTTTGGTGTGCATCCGGCGAGGAAGTACATTGCCCATGCCTGGAAAGCAATCCATGTTATCAAGTTGGGACCGCCAATTGATTCTGGGCCGATTTTAATGAACGGGACCAGGAGCATCATTGTGGCGGCTTGGAAAGCGACGAAGATGGGGATTACGATAAATTTGGAAAACGACATAGCTATCCCTTAAAAAAAGAAACTGTAATATTTTTAAAAAACTTAATTTGTCGAAGATTACCAATTTTTTCTATTGGAATCAAGCCCTTTAATTTCCCCCGGACAGGGCGTGGGAATGAATAACCCTGCGGACAGGCCGCAGGGCTAAAAAATAATGAAGGGGGGGGTGGTTTGGCGTTGGGGGAGTTGTTAGTTTTTTCCTTTTATTATGTTTGGGTTCCAGATTGTTGCTGCTATGTGCTGCTGTGGGAATTGTTTTGTGTTGTAGTAGTAGATTGTGACGATTTTTCCGTCCGGTCTTTGCAGGCTTCTGGTGTATCCGAGGTCCCATGTTTGTGCGTCGTTTCGCAGGACGATTTCTTGTCCCCATGTTTTTCCGTTATCGTTACTGATTCTTGCTCGAATCCCCTGCGGTACGGGTCGATACCTGTAGGCCGAACAGACTCCGCGGTAGCCATAAGTGACACATACTCTGCCGTCGCTTAGTTTAACAAGGCTCGGGGGGTTGCCGTTGCTTGAGCCGGTGTCGGCGACCTGGCTGAGGAACCGCCAGCTTCGGCCGTTATCTTTGGATTCGTAGACGTCTATCCAGCATTTGCGCATTTTTTTATTGCCGGAGATGTCGACGTCGATTCTGCGTCGCATGGCCGAGACCAAATGCTGCGTCGAGAGGCGAGCGGTCGAGGGCATGACGGAGCGGATTTCGATCGGTTCGCCTGTCATCCAGGATACGAACTCGAAGGTCTTTCCTCCGTCGGTGGTGCGGGCGCAGAAGGCCCTGTCCTGCACGGACGATTGTACGCTGGGCTCGTGGGCCGAGAGGAAGAGCAGGCAGTCGTTTTCGCTGTTGACGATGTAGTCTGTTCGCGGGGTGAGGTTCTGTCCGAGCTTGAAGCAGGGCAGTTCGTAGGGGCCCTGCCATGTTTTTCCGCGGTCATAGGAGAAGAAGAATATTCCCCAGCCGATTCGCATGGCAAAATCGGGGTGGGCGAAATTGATATTGCCGGGACTTGGTTTTGTTAGTCGGCCGTCACCGGCGAAATTTTCGGGGTCTTCTATGGTCCAGTTTTCGCCGCCGTCGGTGCTTCTTGCCAGAAGCGATTTTGTTTTGCCGCTGATCGAATGGCCGCAGTCTTTGAAGGTGTAGTCACCCTGGCTGAATCCGACTAAGATTTCGTTATCCCACATCCACACGCCGTTATTGGCGGGCCAGCCGGCGAATCGGTCTCGCTCGTGACTTACGATTACATGCTTTATGGACGCATCGGGATTTTCAGCGGTCAGGGGGTTGGTCGATTTTATTACGGTGACCTGCTCTGTGCATCCGGCTAACAGCGCGAGTTGGCAAACTATAACAGTTGTAATGATGGTTTCTTTAGACATAAGCCCTACCTTCCAGATTTGAAGTATTTTGAATTTTTGTCGAATAATATTTTAGGCGCGAACGAGGGCGGTTTCAAGGTTCTTGCCGGAGCAAAGCAAATGATGCGATTAGCGGAAGCTGGCGGCGGCGCGATATTTTTGATATTCTGTGGGAGGTTAAGAATCAGTTCTGTTGTATAATTTGTGGAATAATCAGGGGAAATTATGACAGGCGGTTTGATTCGTATATTGTTGGCGGTTCTTTTGACCGGTTCGAGTTGCTCTCTGGCAAGCGATGCGAAAATAGCCAAAGCGGCTGAAGCGCTGCGTCTGGCAGCAAAGCAGGTCCGGGGCGATCCGACTCGGCCGATCTATCACTTCCTGCCGCCGGCGCAGTGGATGAACGACCCGTGCGGGGGCATATACTACAAAGGCTACTACCATCTTTTTTACCAGCTCAATCCCTACGGTGACAAATGGGCGACTATCCACTGGGCACACGCCCGCAGCAAAGACCTTGTTAACTGGGAGCATCTGCCGATAGCGCTGGCGCCTGCCGATAACGAACTTCGCTGCAACTCGGGCTGTGTTACCATTAACAAAGAAGGCGTTCCCATGATATTCTACACGCACGTGCCGAATTACAAAGGCCCTCGCGACCAGCGTGCGGCCCTCGGTGACGGTGACATGATTACATGGAAGAGGCATCCGGCCAATCCGATTCTGACATTGGACAATCACGGTGGTCCGCGTTTCGGTGACGGTTGGAGCGATTGTTTTATATTCGAGGAGGCGGGACGCACTTTTATGGTAATCGGTGTAGATAACCTCGGTGACGATGTGGCGATACCTCTTTACGAGGCCGAGGACGCCGGCTACACGCGCTGGGTTTATCGGGGGCTGTTGTTTCAAGCTCCTAAAGGTAAGGTGCGGAATATGGAAGTGCCGATGTTTTTCAAATTAGACGGCAAGTGGGTTCTTCTGTTTCATCCCAATGGGCCGATCAGTTACTATGTGGGAACGTTCGACGTCGAAACGCTCAAGTTTACTCCGGAGCGAAAGGGGACGCTTGTTCACTACCAGCGGGAAAAATCCAAAGGGGTGTACATGGACAGAGGGTTGAACTCGCCGCATGTTTTTTTCGACGATAAGGGTCGGTGCATTATGTACGCGTGGATAAGCGGGTTCAAAGACGGACGCGGCTGGAACGGCTCTCTCGCTTTGCCGAGGGTGCTGACGTTGGGTCCGGATGGGCGACCAAGACAGAAGCCTCCGAAGAGGCTGAAGAAATTGTGGACCAAACACCTGGGAATGCAAAGTCTGGGTTTGCAGGGCGACTATGTTGTTGAAAAGGCGCGCGGCGACGCACTCGAAATCGCCGCTGTCTTTGAGCCGGGCGACGCCGAGACCTTCGGAATAAAAGTTCGCTGCTCTGCCGACGGAAAAAATGCCGTCACCATAACCTGCAATGGCAGCAACCTCAACGTCGCCGGAACAGACATCCCCCTCCACTTTGACACAGCCGAAAAGCTCGTCAAGCTTCATATCTTCCTTGATAAATCCGTAATGGAAGTTTTCGTAAATGACGGCAGGGAATCTACTGCGAAGGTCATTTATCCCGGCCGTGACGACCTCGGCATTATCCTGTTTAGTCACGGCGGTCTCACAAGAGTCCGGTCGCTCGATGTCTGGAATATGGCTTCGGCAAACAGTTATTAACCTGAATCAATCGTTTCCTTAAAAACAGTCAGTTTGAGGGTTTATAGTCGTTAGTTTTTTTGTTCTTAGTTTTTTGCCGAATCGGGGAAATTTTTGCTTGCAAAGTTTTGCGGGGCGTGGCAGAATGCCAGCGGTTGGTATGTTTATATGGGTTTTGGTAACAATAACATGCACTTGAAGGGAGACGGAGTCGAGTGCTTCTTGATGGAGTGCGAGAATGAGTTGTAAAGCAAGGTTGCCTTGGGTTTTAGTTTTGGCCTGCATGTTTGTTTTTAGTGGTTGCGTCAGCAGCAGCGCCAAAGACGATAAGAAAGTCGGCAAGACTCCGGATGAGATAAAGAAGGCGAATCTTCTTAAGAAGATAGACCGCAAGTTCGAGAATCCGGAGGCTCACTACGAGCTTGGCCGGATGTATCAGGCGGACCGGATGTGGTCCGAGGCCGAACACCACTACAGTTTAGCGTTGAATTTCGAGCCGGCTCACTGGTATGCGCAGGCGGCTCGTGTGAAGGTGCTTGGCGAGGCAGGTGACAAGAGCAAGGCTGCGTTGCTGAACGAGATTTATGTCGATCAGGCGTCGAATTCGGCGGCAGCGTCTCTGAAATTAGGGTTGGGTTTTCAAAAGCAGGAGCTTGACGACGATGCTCTGAGGTGTTATCAGCAGGCGCTTCGTTTGGCGCCGAATTCGTCAAGGATAAACAGGCAGATCGGTTACTATTATCTTGCCAAGGGCGATAAGGTTCGTGCTCAGGATTATTTTGTACGCAGTTTTCAGCTTAACGCGGACCAGGGCGACGTGGCTTATCAGTTGGGTCTTCTCGGCAGGAAAGTCGCTCCGCCTCGAAAGAAACAGAAGAATACCAAAAAGCTGGATAAGATTGTGGACGACGCGGACAAGGCGGATAAAGAGGCAAGAGGCGGATAGTACAATTTCGGAATCATTTTTTGTGGCCCTGTGATGAACGGATGCATCGCAGGGCTTTTTTAATTGATTATCGATTCCGTCACGGACAGATCTGCGATATTGATAATTGATCCCGGATTTCCCATGTAGTGGTGTAATTTGGAAGGAAAATGTTATGAACAGAAAGACGAGTCTGATTGTTGTAATGCTGGCTGCTGTTTCAATTGCGGCGGCATTTTCGCTTAATGCCCAGCCAGCGTCAGCCGCAGGGGCGCAAGAGGACGATAAAGGTGATGGTCCGGCAGTTGAGCCCCGGTATCAGCCAACTGAAAAGATCAGTATTCGTTTCTTGCATACGTTGGAGAACCCTCGTCCGGACGGCAAGGGCGAGGCCAACAGCTACCTTCTCGAGGGCATGCCCAAAGACGCACCCAACATCTGCGCCAACTTCTCCGCCAGTTATAAAGACTGCACCGTAGGGTTCTACGATGCGAATCTGAAGTTAATAGATTCCTGGCGAGATCCGGTCGCAGATGGCGACATGGTCATGTGCGCAACTGCTGGCGACCTGAACAATGACGGTCACAACGAGATCGTCCTGACTACGCGCAGCGTTGCGTCCGGAGTGCATGCTTTACGCTGGAATCCAAAGACTCGCAAGCTGGAGGAGATTTGGTCGTTTCTCAAAACACCCACCGTTCGCACCAAAGCCTACTTCCGAGGTACCGCTATCGGCAACTTCACAAATCACGAAGGACGGGAAGTCTGCTTCGGAGGGGCACGCAGCGGGCTCTACCTGGTCGATCAGCACGGGAAACTCATCGCCCACATCGCCCACGACCGCACTATCCGGGATGTGGTCCAGCGTATCGACGTCTTCGACAATGATGGTGACGGGTATGATGAGATGATCATCTCCAGCGGGCGCGACAATCCGGGCGGCAAGGTTTACTACAGCTGCTGGACGCCTGATGGCAAGAAATTCGAGGTTATCTGGATGACCAATGTCACACCGAAAGGTCGCGGGGGCAACAACTGCTACGAGGCCCTCTATCATCCCAATGGGCATCCCGACGGGGGGCCGGCCATTGCCGTAAGCACCGAGCGTGAGGGATCGAGCGAAAAGCGAGCCGGATCGATTTTACTGCTCGACATGAAGGGCAACGAACTGTGGTGTTATGTTTACAATAAAGATGAGGAGCGCGGCGGGGCGTGTGACTTTGCCGATATCACCGGTGACGGCGTTCCGGAGATCATCTCGCGTTATATTCGCAAACTTAAAGAACCGCACGAACACGGGGTAGTGGTCCTGGACAATAAGGGCAGGAAACTGGCGAGGATTCCGAACGTATCGGCTTGCACTGCAGGACCCTACGTATTTCGTCCCAACGGTCCGGGGACCAAGCCGCTTTACCTGCTGGCTCAAACGAATGTTTATGAGATCACAGTTGAGAAGCCTGATAAGAAATAAGCCTTAACTGATAATTGCCTCGGAGCATAAGTAATCTAATATAAGATTTGGTTTGATTATTATTGAAGCGTCGCTGGTTGGTCGGAGGAGCTTTGATGCGGCAATTGTGGGGGTGGTAATAGTGCAGAAACGGCGGGGGGCTTGCCGATAAATTATATTGAGACATGTTCCGGCCGGGAGTGCCGGATTTTTTGTCTGTGGTGTTTCTTATAGGACGAATCGAGGACGAGTGGTGTGGACCCCGTTTCAGACGAGTGAGACGGGGAATGATTTTTATGGGAAAAAAGAAAAAAACCAGAAATAGTAAGAAAAAGAAACCCAGAGGCAAGGCTTTGGAGTGCATTGGGATTGCGCTCCTTTTAGTGTTTTTTTTCAGTTGCCTGAGTTTCGAGATTGGCGACTGGCCGAGCAGGTTTGCCTATCCTCACAACGATCCTTCGGCTAACTGGTGCGGCTTGGTGGGTGCGTTTTGTGCTTATTATCTTTTGTACTATATCGGGCCCGGGATATTCGTCGTGTTGGCGGCGTCGATTAGTTTTCTGGTTGCGCGCGTTATCGGGCGGGCGGTGAGTCAGCCGGTGCTGCGAGGGGTGGGTCTGGTTTTAGTGACCGTTGCGGCATCGAGCAGTTTTAATTGCTTGTGGCCTCACAGTGTCTTTGCTTTCCCTATCGGTTCGGGCGGTGTGCTCGGTGTGGGTGCGATGCACCTTTTGCGAAATCATTTTGCCGTATTGGGCAGCACTATATTGATTGCGGCTACTTGGATTGTCGGCACGGTTTTGTTGGCGGATAGTTTCTTTGGGGTCATGTTCGGCGGCTTGACGGTTGCGTTGCGTCATTCGGTTGGGGTTTTGATACCGGCGTGGTCTGCTGCTAAGAGGCAGTCGGAAGTTCTCAATGAGATATGGCAGAAGCTGAGTGCTCGGACGGAGCCTGCGGCGCTTTGTACGGGTGCTTTGACCCTGGCCGGTGACATGCGAGTTGAAGAGGAGACCGACGAGGAGGAGGAATATGAGGAAGAGTATAAGGAGGAAGAAGACGGGGAGGCGGAGTCTGCTTCGCCGAAGGTTGAGCGGTCTGAGAGGGCTTATGTTCCTGCGAGCTATGAGAATTATGAGTTGCCGTCGATTGAGTTGTTAGCTGAGCCGGAGTATGGTTATGCTGCTGTTCAGGAGAAGGTTGTCAAGGCCAAGGCCAGTGCGCTCGAGACACTATTGAGTGAGTTTAATATTAACGCCGAGGTCGTGGCTGCTGAAACGGGGCCTGTGGTCACGATGTTCGAGTTGAAATTGGCGGCCGGCGTGAAGGTCAGCCAGATCAGTACGCTTGCCAATGACATCGCCCGGGCGCTTGGGGTTGGTGCGGTGCGTGTGGTTGCGCCGTTGCCGGGTAAGCATACGATAGGGATTGAGGTTCCGAACAGCGAGAAGGAGAAAGTTCGCCTGAAGGATCTAATGCAGTTGGCGGGCGGCAAGCCGGAGCGGATGCAGATACCGCTGTTTTTGGGTAAGGATTCATCCGGCGAGGCTCTTGTTTCGGATCTTGCGGGGATGCCTCACCTTTTGATTGCCGGTACGACCGGCTCGGGCAAGAGCGTTTGCATCAACAGCATTATAGCCGGGATACTGCTTACTCGTCGGCCCGACGAGGTCAAGATGGTATTGATCGATCCGAAGATGGTTGAGATGACGGCGTTTAATACGATACCGCATCTTATGTGCCCGATAGTTACCGAGACTCAGCGGGCGGTTCATATACTCGGCTGGGCGACGGAGAAGATGGATGAGCGGTATGCGCTTTTGGCCGAGGCGCGGGTGAAGAATATTGCCGAGTATAATCGGTTGGGGCCTGAGGGGATTCTCGAGCGGTTCAATCCGAGCACCGAGGATGAGGAGGCGAAAATACCGAAGAAGCTGAACTATATTGTGATAGTGATCGATGAGCTTGCGGATTTGATGATGACTGCGGGCAAGGAAATCGAGGCTTATATTGTCCGATTGGCCCAGAAGAGCCGTGCGGTCGGGATTCATATTATTCTCGCGACGCAACGGCCTCAGGCAACGGTTGTTACCGGTTTGATCAAGTCGAATATGCCTACGCGGGTGGGCTTTCGGGTGGCGGCGAGGATGGACAGCAGGATCATACTCGATCAGAACGGGGCTGAGACGCTGTTGGGTGAAGGGGATATGCTGTTCTTAAAGCCCGGTACGAGCGACTTAGTGCGTGCGCAGGGGACGTTTGTCGATGAAGGTGAGATAAAGCGGGTTGTCAAGCACCTCAAGGAAGTCGCCGAGCCGCAGTATCATCCCGAACTTACTCAGCTTCGAATGGTGGATGCATCGGAGATGCGAAAGGACGAGCTGTTTCACGATGCGGTTCAGATCGTTTTGGAGACGCGGCGGGGAAGTGTGTCGCTGCTGCAGCGGCGGCTCAGTATCGGCTATGCGCGGGCTTCGCGGATTATTGAGATGATGGCGGGGGCGGGGGTGCTCGGTGAATATAAGGGCAGCCAGGCCAGGGAGGTAACCATGACTGCCGCCGAATACGAGCAGCTCAGGGAGAGCATGGAAGCCGACGAGGAAGAAGAATACGCCGATTCGGACGCTCACGCGACCGGAGCGGGGATGGAGATACAAGACTACGGCAGCTCCTCCGAGGGCGAATACCACTACGCCGCCGTCGAAGAAGAGGATTAGGGGCTTATCACGCAGCAAATTGGGGCGATTCGGTGGCATTTTCGTTTTTTTTAGAAAAAAAAGGTTGATTGACCCCCGGGAATCGTATAGGGTATCGCAATTGATTAAAAGCTCTGTCGCAAGGGGTAGCTTTTAGGATCGATTATTGATTCTTTGGGGTCAGCAGTATCACGGCTTGGCTGACTCAAGCCTCCGACAGGTGGTTCCTGTTTTAGCAAAGGATGCTTTGATGGGGCCCTTAGCCAAATCGGCCAAGACAGGATGGTCACCGTGACATGCAAAAGTAATTATTTCGGCTGCCACGCAGAAGAAATTTGCAACCCGGTGGTGTAATTGGCAACACATGGGCTTTTGGTGCCCACGTTCCAGGTTCGAGTCCTGGCCGGGTTGGTGTTTTGGATTGATTATCGATTATCGATTATTGATAATTGATTATTTGTTATTGATGATTTTGGCAAGAATTTGGTGGTTATGTCAGAACGGGTTGCGATAATATTGGCTGCCGGGATTAGCAGTCGAATGAAGACTGATGTGCCGAAGGTGCTGCATGAGGTTTGCGGCCGGCCTATGTTGGCTTATGTTCTGGATGCGTGCCGGCAGGTGGGGGTTGCGAAGATTTATGTTGTTGTCGGCTTCGGGGCCGATCAGGTGAAGGAGCGGTTCGGTTCGGACGGCGATATTGTCTGGGTGCGGCAGGAGCAGCAGAATGGTACGGCGCACGCGGTTATGTGCTGTAAGGAGCATTTGGCTGATTTTGAAGGGCAGACGCTGGTGCTTTGCGGCGACGGGCCTTTGATTCGGGCCGAGACATTGGAAACAGTTATCGAGACGCATGAGGCTGAGAATTCGACGATGACGTTGGCGACGGCTGTGCTGGATGATCCGAGCGGGTACGGGCGGATCGACAGGAACGGCGACGGTAATCTTCGCGGAATTGTCGAGCATAAAGACTGTACGAACGAACAGTTGGCGATTAATGAAGTAAATCCGAGTTATTACCTGTTTGATAACAAGGTTCTTTTTGAGGCGCTTGATAAGGTTCGTTCTGATAACGCCAGTAATGAATATTACCTGACGGACGCGCTTTCGATTATCATTGAGGCGGGCCATAAGGTTGCTGCGGTTACGGCGGTTCGGGCTGAAGAGGCTGTTGGCGTTAATACGAAGGAGCAACTTGGCTGGATGAATGAGATTATGAGCAGAAGGATTGAAGAGTCGAGGATGTCCGTCGAGGGGCGGTCGGGAAGAGAAACAGGAAGGCAAGATTGAAAAGGCAGGATGCAGATGTTTCTAAATGATAATCTTAAGATCTTTTCGGGCAGCAGCAATGCAGCGCTGACCAGTGCGGTTTGCAAGTATCTTGCGATTCCGCCGGGCGGCGCACGGGTTGAGAGATTTCCGGACGGTGAGAAGGTGATCCGGGTCGAGGACGATGTTCGCGGCAGGGACTGCTTTGTGATCCAGTCGACGTGCGAGCCGGTAGACGAACATCTGATGGAGCTTCTGATTTTCCTGGATTGTCTGCGTCGGGCCAGCGCCAAGCGTATTACGGCTGTTATTCCTTATTTTGGATATGCCAGGCAGGACCGCAAAGACGAGGGGCGTGTGCCAATCACGGCCAAGCTTGTGGCGAATCTGATAACTACGGCCGGGGCCGACCGGGTCATGGCAATAGATTTGCACGCGCATCAGCTTCAGGGCTTTTTCGATATACCAGTCGACCATTTGACCGGCGAGTTGGTTTTGAGTAAGTATTTTCGGGATAAGAAAATAGCCAACTTGACGGTGATTTCTCCCGATGTGGGCAATATGAAAATGGCGTCGCGGTATGCCTCGCATCTGAGTGGTGAATTGGCGATTGTGCATAAGAGACGTATGAGCGGCAGCGAGGTTGAGGCGAAAGAGGTAATCGGCGAGGTTGATGGCAGGAATATTTTGATGTGTGACGATATGATCGCGACGGCCGGGACGATCTGCAGTGCGGCCAAGTTGATTAAGCAGCGCGGGGCCAAGAAGATATATGTCGTCGCCACGCACGGCGTTTTTGCGGGTGAAGCGCTTGAGCGGATGGCGGATGCGCCTATCGACGAGGTGGTAGTGACCGATACGATACCGCTTGGCGAGAGGGTGAAAGGTCTTGGCGGCTTGAAAGTTTTGACTGTTGCGAATATGCTGGGTGAGGCGATAAAGAGAATTCACAGAGATGAATCTGTGAGCAGTTTGTTTAATAATTTTGAATCTGTGGGCAGTTTGTTTAATAATTTTTAGCGTGCGGCGTGAGTGGGTGAGAAGTTATACGGCCGCGGCTGATAGTATTTGAATTGAAGTGAGGACATTATGGAAAAGGGTTTGGTATTGAAAGCCGAAGTTCGTGAGCACACAGGCACAAAGCACGCGGCCAGAGTTCGTAAAGAAGGGCGGATACCGGCGATAGTTTACGGCCACGGCCAGGCGCCGATTTCTGTTTCGGTTAATGCGCACGATTTTGTGGAAGGTCTTCATCACGGTCACCGGCTGATAGATTTGCAGATCGGCAGAAAGAAGCAGAAGACTTTATTGAAGGATATTCAGTACGACTATCTGGGCAGGGATGTTATTCACGTGGACCTTCAGGTGGTTGATGTGACCGAGACTATCAAGGTGAGGGTTCCTATCGAGCTTAGGGGTACGGCCAAGGGTACGCATGAGAGCGGCATAATCGAAGAACACGCCGATCGCCTGGAAGTCGAGTGCATGGTGAGCAATATTCCGGAGACTCTTGTTGTCGTGGTCAAGGAAGTCGGTGTCGGTGATTCGATTCATGCCGGTGATGTTGAACTTCCGGAAGGGGTCAATCTTGTCAGCGATCCTTCGATGCTTCTTGTGACGTGTCATCTGGTCGCGGCGGCCAAGACAGCCGAGCAGGCTGAAGAAGAAGCCCCGGTTGCGCCGGATGTTATCGGTGATGTCAAGGAGCCGGGAGAAGGTCCGGCGGCCGGCGAAGAGGAGTCAAAATAGTTTTTGTGCTGAGCTTAAGTTATGTCCGAGATCAGGATGGTTGTCGGCCTGGGTAATCCGGGCAGAGGATATGCTCAGACGAGGCACAATATAGGTTTTAAGGTGGTAGATTCGTTGGCCGAGGCGCTTGGCATAAAGGTTGGCAAGCGCAAGTTCGGCGGTGTCGCAGGCGACGGCGAATTTGCAGATAAAAAGTTAATATTGTTGAAGCCGATGCAGTTTATGAATCGCTCGGGCCAGGTTGTGGCGACGGCGGCGGGTTTTTATAAGCTTTGCGCCGATGATGTTTTGGTGGTCGTTGACGATATGGCTATCGAGACGGGCAGGATTCGGATTCGTTCGAAAGGCTCAGCGGGCGGGCATAATGGCCTGCGTGATATCATCGAGAAGCTGGGCACCGAGAACGTGGGTCGGCTGAGAGTAGGCATCGGTTCGAGCGGCGCAGAGCAGGGTTACAATTATGTGCTCTCAAGGTCGCCGGCGGAGGAAAAGCCTCTGTTGGAGTCGAGTGTGGATCGGGCCAAGGAGGCGGTTCTTTGCTGGCTCGAAAGCGGCATTGACGAAGCTATGAACAGGTTTAATAGTCAGGATTTTGAAAAATAGAGTGGTAGTGAATAGTGACAGGAATAAATTTAGTGCTAAACGAGGTTTAATTTAGCAGGAGGTATTTGCTTTGGAAGCTACTGTTAAACAGAAGTTGTATGAGGGGATGTTTCTGGTCGATTCGGCCGAGGCAGCGGACTGGGACGATATTGTTGGTTACGTTCGTGGGATACTTGAGAAATGGAAGGCGGAGATTGTCTCGATAAAGAAATGGGACGATCGTCGGCTTGCTTACGACATTAAGGGTACGAGCAAGGGTACGTATATCCTTTCGTATTTTCGAGTGGCGGGCGAGAGTATTTCAGGTATCGAAAGGGACGTTAAGTTGTCAGAGCGTATTATGCGACTTTTGATTCTCGATACCGAGCAGATGACAGCAGAAGATATCGAGCGTCTGACGCCTGCGATGGTAGTTGAGAAGCGTGCTCAGGATGCGGCGGCCAAGGCTGCCGAGATTGCTGAGGCTAAGGCTGCCGAGGCTGCTGAGGCTGCAACCAAACCGGCGGAGCCGGAGCAATCCGAAGAGTCTGCGGAATCGAGCGAGCCGGTAGAAGGTGATGCTGAGGTTTTGGCGGCGGCTGAGCCTGGGCTTTCGGCAGCGGAATTGGGGATGCCCGATGAGCAGGCGATCGATGAGTTGGAGGTCGAGTCTGAGCCGCAGGTCGGCGGCGTAGAAGAAGGCGGCGACAATCCGGACGAGAGCGATAAAGAGTAAGACAAGTATAGGAGTTTATTATGGCTGGATTCAATAAAGTTCTGCTGATGGGCAATCTCACACGCGACCC
>Ga0208771_1000731_pt1 | contig 19179 bp, 13 predicted proteins | sample AntAceMetag02UKX_FD_184775 | JGI IMG/M metagenome (GOLD analysis project Ga0208771, IMG submission 184775) | Saline lake microbial communities from Ace Lake, Antarctica - Antarctic Ace Lake Metagenome 02UKX (SPAdes) (version 2) | ecosystem: Environmental > Aquatic > Non-marine Saline and...
TATTTTAAATGGCAGGCTGAAAAAAACAGCCAAATTGACAGACTCATTCGGGTGCTGATTGGAGATGTACGCCTCTACTGCATTTTTTGGGTTTAACTATGGCAAAAAAAAGCGTTTCTTAAAAACAAAAAATTTGAATGAAATCTGGAAAGTAACGTATCCTGTTGAAGATCGAATTTTCGAGCAGACAGATAAAGTTCTTACTCAATGGCGGAAGAGTTATCCGACAGCAAATGTTGCGTCTGAATTTCACAAAAAAATGGCTTTCCAGGCGATGAACGCAATTCAAAAAGTAGAGAATGATTTGGTCGTCCAAATCGATTCAATTCGAGTGGGTGTGTTTGCAGATTTTGGCGCATCAGAAATTTGCGTTCAGGAAGCATTAGCAGCACTGGAGATTGATCCCGAAATTATTCCGAGAAAAATATCTGGCGTGGAAATAGCGCAAGGGAAATTGAAAGAATTTGATGTGGTTGTTTTTCCGGGCGGGAGCGGCAGTCGTCAGTCCAACAGTCTTGGAGATGTCGGTCGTAAAAAAGTTATGGATTTTGTTAAAAGGGGAGGCGGTTTTATTGGCATCTGCGCTGGCGCCTATCTTGGGTCAGACCATCCTGATTATGACTGGTGTTTGAATTTAGCGGATGCGCATATTATCGACCGCCAACATTATGCACGGGGAGAAGGATTGGTTAAGATTAAATTAACCAATCAAGGCAACAAGCTATTACCCGAATTTAAAAACAGTGGAACACTTTTTTCTTATTATCACGATGGACCGCTGCTTATGCCGGGAGAAAATCCGTAGTTGGAAGATTATGAAACCCTGGCTGTCTTTCAATCAGATGTCCATCTCGAAAACAATGCGCCAGTTGGAGTTATGCCCGGCGCAACATTTTTGCTGCAATCAAACAGGGAAAAGGGAAGAGTTATCCTCTGCGCCGGTCATCCAGAATCAACCTCAGGAATTCGCTGGCTAATTCCCAGGGCGATTCGTTGGACAACTAAACAAAAGATAATCGAATATCTTCCGCTTGTTGTAAAGCCAGAAAAATATTCGGCTGAAATTTTGTTCGATCAAAACTGGCTCGACAGGGAATTGGTCTTCCTGAAAAAATTGGTTGCCAATAATAAAACAGAAAAATTATCCGCAATGAAAGAATTGATTGCCATGGGCTCAAGAAAATTTCCGCAATGGTTGGTAGGACAATTGCACGACAGCGATCCCCAGGTCAGGAAACTAGCCGCTCAAACTTTACTCGATATGGATTACCGACTGGCGCTTAAAGACCTGGAGCAGGCAATAAAATATGAACAGGATGAAAAAATCAAACAGTTGTTTGAACAGGTGCTGGGTAAGTTAAAATTTGATTAGTCCTGGCTTTACGTGCCACGCACTTTTGAAGTGCGTGGCACGTTAAAAGATTCCTTCGTGTGTGCTGAAATCTTCAATAATTCGACTTTTATAACAGTATAAAATTCTGCCTTTGCCGATTTTTTTTATTTCAAGATTTTATTTTTACATTTTGCGCATTTAATTGTTTTCATTGTCCAAATTTTTTAGCATTTTCTAGTAATTTTTCAACCTGGTATTCGGATTGTTCTTGTGCTTTAGTTAATGACAGAATCAATTCGTACCCTTCCTGAATTTCATTTAAAAATTTTTTTTCTGAACCTAATTGCAAACAAAAACAATTAATCAATGTAACAGCAAACAACCAGCCGCATAACGATTCAAAAGCCTCTTTATTAAACCACAAAACATCCTGGTAGCGATTGACCTGCAGGTATTGTTGCACCAGCGGATCTTCGAGCAAGGTGTTTAATAGCTGGTACAAAGGGCGTTTTTTGTCAGCAATATTTTCAAACCAGTTTTGAGAGCTGCAAAGAATTTTAACCATCACCAGCGCCTGCCAGGATTCGGGTTCTTTTGAGCCGAGTTCTTGAAATACTGAATTCATAATTTTTCCTAACAGCCATTCATCAATCCAACTGCGGCTCAAATTTTCAAAATCTTCTTCATCTACAACTTTGCCCAATTTGCTGACAAACAACCAGCTCGTCATAATCTCCCAGAATTTGTCTTCATCTTCGATGAAATCGAGCAGGAATTTTGACGCTTTTTTGATTGGTTCTGTTTTGGAAATAGATTGCAAGTTTTTTAATTCCGGCAATTTTTCGAATTTTAATCGAATCATTTTTGCCAATTTTTTCACATCTGTTTTTTGAGATGAATAATTTTTTATTTCTTCCAATAGAGCCAGGTAGTTGTTTTCAATTTCATCGAGTAGTTTGTTCTCTATTCTTTTTTTGTTTGGTGTAACAATATTTTTTTTAATTCTTCCAATCATTTTGGCATTCATTAACAACTCAAATTTTTGATGAATCGGGCGTAGGAACATTTCCTTCAATGTTTCATCAATATTCGGTACCCCGCGTCCGTCAAGATAGGAATTTAATTGCGCGTAATGGCGCAACTCATTATCCTGAACTTCACGGAAATCTAAAAATACTTGATATTTAAAAGCGCCTAATTCAATGTAAAGTCCTTGATCACAGAGTTGCTTGTTATGTCGGATAAACTCTAATCCGCTGATTTGGTCTCGAAAAATACAGTAAAAATTATCTTCTTGCCGAAGATTTAATCCTTGGCCCAGAGATTTTTGAATAAGAGACTGAGTTTCACTGTTTTCACTTTTAACAGCATACGCAGCAGAAGTACGAATCCAGCCTCGTGCATTTTCAAATTTATTATTATAAACCACCAGCCCGCGCTCTCCTTCAAATAAATTGGAATAGGCGAAAACATTTTCATTGACGTATCCTTCAGGAGCATAAAAATCGTAAAGCAGAAAATTTTGCACTTCGGAAAATAGATAACGTTTTTTCATTAGTGGAAAAATTTCTCGCTCGTGGCGTTGAACAAGATGATTGTCCACCTGTTCATTCCTGTAAGCACGGCGGTATTCCATGCCATATTTTTCAGTAAGTCCTTCAATCTGTCCGTGACCGAACATGGGCAGACCGGGCATGGTTACCATCATTGTGCATACGCCGAAATATTTGTCATCTTTTCCGAATTGAGCCACTGCTGTTTCTTCATCGGGATTGTTCATAAAGTTGACGTATCGTTTGAGAATTTCAGGATTAAATTCCAGCGTGTTTTTGATGACGCTGCGGTATTTTGAATTTTCTTCATTTTTCAGCATATTCATGAATGCGCTGTTGTACACGCGGTGCATTCCCAACGTACGTACGAAATAGCCCTCCATTAGCCAAAAAGCTTCAGCGAGCAGCAAAGTGTCTGGCACTTCTTCGGCAATGCGGTCAACAACTTGCCGCCAGAATTCTTCAGGAAATTGAGAATCAAATTCTGATTTGCTCATTCCCTGTTCTGCGCGAGACGGAATATCACCGCCGGTACCGGGTTCGGGAAACCACAATCGTTGAAAATGTTTTTTCGTCAACGTCATTGCCGCATCAAAACGAATAATTGGCGTCTGCCGTGCCACATGAAGAATGGTCTGAATTACAGCTTCTCTCAATTCCGGATTGAGGTAATTCAATTGCGCGGTATCATTCCAGGGCATGCTGGTACCGTCGTTTCCGTGGTAAATATATTTTTCAGCACCGCTCCAAAAATCAACCCATTTGAAAACAACCGCCGCATCAGTGCGGTCATAATAATGGTCTTCAATAAAAAGTCCGACCCGTTCATCATCGGATAAATTTTGTCCATTAAAGGAATAGGATGGAAATGGACTATAATCCTGCCCAACATACCAGTCTGGATGTTCTGTCATCCATTTGGAAAAAATGCCGGTATGATTGGGAACCATATCACTGGCTAACCGGATTCCTCTTTGCCAGCATTTATCTTTCAAATCAAAGAAAGCTTCATCGCCGCCCAATTCAGAGGCGATAACATAATCGTACAAAGAATAAGCCGAAGCCTCTGCCTCAAGATTTCCGCAAAGCTGCTTGATTTTTTTTGAAGCGCTGCTCCGTTCCCAAATTCCGATGAGCCATAATCCAGTGAAGCCCCAATTTGATAGTTGATCCAATTCTTCATCAGGGATTTGGTCCAGCCTAGTTATTGATCGTTTGTATTTTTTTGAAAGCTGGTCCAGCCATACCAGTGTGCTTTTTGCTATCAGAACAAGTCGCGGCATCCAGAATTGATCTGCGCTGAATCTTTCCGGTTCGTCTTCTGATCTTCGGAAATCATAAACCTGTGTTGGCCCAGGTCCAAAAGCAAAATGCATTTTTTCTTCTTCTTTAATGAGATCAAGACTGCCCAATAATCGGTAAAGATATTTCCCAAGCAAAGAACCCCAATTATCCAGCATGTACTGAAGCTGCCCCGAAAGTGAATGGGGAACTTCAATAGCAGGGCTGCGCAGCATATCAATAAGATTTTGATTTTCAGGACCAAATTTGGGCTGCGTTTCCAGAAATTCATTCAGTCCTTTTAAAATATTCAAATAAGGAGTTTGATGTTCAAGTTCGCTGTCATCAAACAACTCAATAAAAGGAGAAAAAGCAGGATTGACATTAGCGAGCCAAAGCAGCGCCATTTCCTCAAACAGAATCTGGGTATTAGGCACACCCTCAGTTTCACCCTTCAAATAATTTTCCAGTCCGATTTTCCCCTGGTAAACCGCCACCGTTGGAAAATTCTCTGCAAATTTATGCAGTGATTTTTTTACTTCATCCGCGCCAAATTTTTTATTGAGCCATTTCAGTGCTTCCTGCAACAGATTTGGATTTTCCTGCTGCCGGTATAATTCCACAATATAATGCAAAATTTCATCAATTAATCCCATAGCATTGATTTGCGCAGCTCGCACCACCTTTTCTGGAAAATTGATCAAATCCCGTTTGTCATTCATTTTTTGAACAAATTGACGGACAGCGTGGAAATTGGCAAAAATCATATTTCCCGAAAGCGAAAAAAGTTTTTCGTCAAAGTTGTATTTATCCCTGGCATCTCTGGAAAGGTGAAATTCTTTTGGCGCTGATGGCTTGTGGATTCTGTATCCTAAGGGAATCTTTAGAATTTGTTTTGAAATGGGTGGCAAATATTTCTCCTAATATTTTAATTCTCGCGCAAAGCCGCCAAGAACGCAAAGAAATAAAACTATGTCTTAAAACCTTCGCGAGCTTTGCGTCTGTGCGTGAATTACCTAATTATCCACTTTTCACTATTCACTAATTTCGTTCTTCTCTTTCAAATGTTGAATAATGAGAATCACGCCAACAACAATCAATGCAACCGGTAAAATGTATTTTCCAAATTCAACCGGACCAAAGAAAAGGAAAAGTAATCCCATAAAAGCAAGAATTCCACCTGGAATGAGAGGCCACCAATGTTTTTCCGGTCTGCTTAATAAAACGAAATATAAGGCTAAAAATGTAAGCCCCATACACAGAAACATCAACCCGACGCCAAGAATGTCACCAAAAAATATTACCATGGAGACACTGCCCACCATACCAGCGGGAATAATTGCCCACCAATGTTCATGGTGAAAAATGGCTACTGTCAAAAAGCTCAAGCCAATGAAAAGCATAAATATCCCGGCTCCAATTTGATCACGGATGCCTATTTCATCGCTTAAAATTAGTAAACACAAACCAAGCGATATAATCCCTGGAATCAGCGGCCAGAATTGAGCCCGATGCATTGAGAAATACATGCCGATAAAAATTAAAAAACCAAATAAAAACAGAACGCCAAATACCCAGGATGTATTAACATGGATGTTTATGACGTCGGTAGTTACCAGGAGCAATAATACGCCAAAAAGTACAATTAAAGCTCCCCAGATAATGTTCATGATTCTTTTGTCCATTTTTTTTCTCCAAGTTTTAAAAGTTAATTATTTTACCACAAACACAAAGTTAAATTACAATTTTTTTTAATCCGATTGATAGATTAATGATTTAAAATATTTGTTGAAAATATTTTGTTCTAATTAGTATATTTTCTTGCAAACATAACAGCAAATGGTTATAACAAATTGCTATTTTCCTGGAAAAATGTCAAGGCATTTTTTTTTAATTCATGTTTTTTCTTTATGATTTTGTGTCGCTGTGGCAGATTAAATTTATTTATTCCAATCCCCCATAATGAATCGAATTAAACAATAACTTAAACGTCCCATGCGGCTGTGCCCTATGTTGCACTCTAAAGCCTAATAAAATTACTTTGCCCTTGCCATATTTAATATCTACAATGGAGCCTTTCCGATGCAGCAATTTCTCACCTTTAATCCAGCCGCTCAATAATAAAGGTTCATCCGGATATTTCGCTACTACTGTTCGGTCAACATTCCCGAATGGCGCTGATGTTCTGAATGCCGGGCTGCGTGAAACAAACGCTGCAAAAGTTTCCGGCATACCCCAGCCGATTGGGTGGTTAGTGTCAATATTCATTTTGAGTATAACGCCCGGTGTGGAAAACTTATCCCTGCTGACATTTTCCAAGGTATTCGTTACTGGTAAGGGGAACTCATCAATGGGCAGCGAACAACCAGAATCCAAAGTGATTAATGTTCCGCCGCTTTTCACAAACTCTTTTAAATTTTTGATGCCCTCTTTGCCAATTCCGCCTTCATATTTTTCGGGCAAAGGACGATAAGTTTTTGCTCGTTTAGGATCTTTTGGTTTCGGGCTGATGATAGTCTGTTTTCCAACATCAGGAATTATTAATACGTCGAATTTTTTGTTTAGTTGTCCTTTTTTGATCATTTTATTTGTAACGCTGGTCAGCTCAAACTCGTACCGTTCCAAAAGCCAGCGCGTCCAGCCTTCATCTATGCTGGCTCGCCAGGGTTTGTACATGCCAAGCCTGACAGACGTTAGTTGCGATACATTAGCTGGCGGATGCTGATCTAATGAATAAATTGTCATGTGTAAATCTTTAGCAATATTTTCTAATTCAGATTTAATAGTATTTTCATCCAGAATTATCACTGAACCTGCATCGAATTTTTTCCCGTTATTCTCGAATTGGTTCTCTGTTACAAAAACAGACACGCCGCTTTTTAATAAACGATTGATCGCAATGCTGGTATTGTTATACTGGTGTGAAATTACATAGCCATATTTGCTTTTGCCCATTAATTTACCTTCTGGATATGGTGCTTGAGAAATTTGTTCCATTTCAACTTCAAATGGCAAATCTAACTCATTACAGTTTACTCCCATTTGAATCGGCAGAGACCAGGCTGTAACATCATACGGAGATAAAAGCTCGCCATTGGGAGAAAGACGAATTTCTGGGAAGATTTGGATTCCCATCATTTCTTTAATAAAAGACCTCAACGGTTGTGCTAGTAGGACAATAAAACTTCCCTGGCGATAAAACCGGGTACCTAATATTAAATCCTGCTGTGAACGATAAACGCTTATTCCATGCTCCAGTAGAATATCAACTAATTTAGCGGCAGTGATTGTATCGTGTTGCCTGGAGGAAATAACATAAGCGAATGGCGGCTCTTCGTTTCCTTTTTTGATCGCATCTAGGTTCATATTGTAGAATCCTCCCAAAATAGCTTCCCGAAATTTTGCTGAAGTTTCTAAAAAACTGTATGAAGCCACTAATTCATAATCAATAATATCTCGCAGCCGCCACCAGCCTCCTTTCCAGGGATTGGGAAAATTGACCTGTTGCTTGTATTCTGCCAGACCTTTTCTGCCACTCGATAATTCATTTTCTTCAATGTAAATCGGTGTGGCAATATTGCAGCTTGCCATTTCAGTCAATAAGCTGACTATATTTTTCCAGGCAGCGGTTCGGGTTCCTCCTGGCCAATAGGAATCAAAAGCCCAGGAATCAATGACGCCTGTTTTCCCCTGCTCTTCCAAACGAAATGACATATTAGAGCCATAAAGCGCTTCCAATCTCATCAACAGTGGTGAAAGATTTGGGCTCATTGGGTCTTTGTAAGGAGGAACAAACATTCTCGGACCTCTGCTGCCCATCTGATGTTCGTCAAGATGCACCTGCGGAAACCAATCCTTGCTCATTACTTTGTTGATCAATTTGGATTCTTTTTGATTCAACATGAAAAAATCACGATTGGTATCATGTCCCACATAGCGATGGTAAAGCCATGGCATGCTGCCGCCTTCGTATTTTGTACCCACCCACTTGCGATACCAGTCAGTCACCATAATTTGTCCATCCGGATTGGCGGATGGCATTAAAATCAGAATAACATTGTCAAGGTAAAATTTTGCTTCAGAATCAGTTTTGGTTACTAATTCATAAGCAAATTCCATGGACATTTGGCTGGCGCCAATTTCTGTTGAGTGAATATTGCAGGTAATGAATGCTGTTGCTTTTCCCTGTTGGATTAGCTGGTCTGCTTTTTCAGGAAACAGTTCTGCAGGATGTGCCAATTGCCTATTTATTTTTTGATATTTATCAAGCTGACCAATATTTTCTTTTGATGATATAATGGCAATAATTAAATCATTTCCATTTGTTGTTTTGCCCAGGTTGATTACTTTTAATTTTGGCGATGATTCATCGAGCAGTTGAAAATATTTCACGATCTGAAAATAATCTGCCAGTTTTCGATCGCTGCCAATTGGGAAACCTAAAAATTCATCGGGAGATTTTATTTGTGAACGGACTGTTGAAACAAAGAATAACAGAATCAAAATGAATGGTAAATATCTCCTCATAATTTCGACTCCTCATTTTTAAATATTTTTTATTGGAATTTATCGAAATTTGTTTTATCTTGGATTAAGATTAAATATATCATTTTTCTTAAGCAATGCAAGCAAAAATTTTATTTTTGGCTAAATTTATAAAAAAGAATATTATGCAACAACCTCCTGTTAAAAACCGCGCCATCCTCATACTTGGTATTGGATTAATATCTGTTTCATTTGCCTCAATATTCATAAAACTTTGTGAAGCACCGGCGCTGGTGATTGCTGTTTATCGATTGACAATCTCCTCATTATTTTATTGTGGTTTCACCAGGCTTAAACAAGGAAAAATTTGGAGTGCCTTTTCAAAATCGCAACTTAAAGTTATTGTTATTTCAGCTGTGTTTCTGACTATTCATTTTGCCACCTGGATAACATCGCTTAAATTTACTTCCGTTGCCAGTTCTGTGGTGTTAGTGCAAAGCTCTCCGATTTTTGTCGCTTTTGGGAGCATTATTTTTCTCAAAGAACGCCCTCCCGCTTTAATGATAACAGGAGCTCTCATCGCGTTATTTGGGACAGTGATCATCAGCGTACATGATTTTTCTCAAGACAGTTCATCTTTAACAGGAAATTTGCTCGCCATTAGCGGCGCGGTCGGTGCTGCTGGTTATCTTTTGGCAGGGAGAAAATTGCGCGCTGAAATTGATACTTTTCGTTATGTGACGGTTGTTTATTCGATCACAGCAATATTGCTGCTTATTATTACTTTAATGAGCGGAGCGCCGCTTTTTGCTTATAATTCTAAAGTTTATTTATTATTTTTTGCGATTGCTATTTTTCCCCAGATCATTGGTCATACATCCATTAACTGGGCATTGAAATTTTTTTCCGCAACGGCAGTTTCCATTATTATTCTTGGAGAGCCGATCGGTGCGTCGATTTTAGCCTTTTTTATTTTGGGGGAGAATTTGACTTTGATAAAAATTATTGGTGGAGTGGTTATTTTGGGTGGGGTGTTGATTGCGTTGTTGGCTGAAGCGAAAATTAACAATTCTAAAAGTCGGCAATAGTTTTTCCTGTTTCAGATTACTTCGTTTTCCCCTCAGGTAGCGGTTTCAAAATCAAAGTGGTTTCACCTCCTAATTTAACTGTTAAATATTTAATATCCTTTTTCAAAAGCCTGATTTGATTCAAACCTGTCCAAAATTCATTCTGGTAATCTGCGTCAATAGTATTTGCATCCTTCATTCCAACGGAACTCCAGAAATCTGAAGGTAATTGTAAAGCATATTCCATTGAAGAATTTGGCTCAATCTGGCTTTTTGAATGGTAATCGACAATTCTTCCTTTTTTAAGAACAAATTTATTATTATCGGTAGTGTGAAGTGTAAATAGGTCGCTATTAAAATTTGTAGCTATTGGTTGATGTGATTCATTAACTACTTTGATAATAATGTTCCTGGCAGTTAATTCAGCATACGAATAGATACTTTCATCCATTTTCAGACTGCCATGGTAACTGGCGCCATTCTTTTCAGAATATGATATAATTTTGAATATTTTCTCTTCTTCTGGATTCATTTTAATACCAAAAAAGTCATTAAGTGGCGGCGGAGGTGAACAGGAGATAAGATAAAATAGAAGTAATACAAGTGAAAATGTTATTAATTTTTCCTTATTTTTTTTTGATTGTGTCATTTTTTTGCCTTTCGATTGGTTAGTGATCCGGTAATTTGATAACATGGTAATAAAGGCAAAACTCTATCGCTGCAAAGCTGCATTAAAATAAATATTCACTTGGTTAAAAACGAACACACGAAAAAAATAATTTAATAAATAATTTCCCTGTGTGTTTTTGATCTGTGGGAAAAAATTGCCATATTTTTTTGCTTTTTGATCGGGTGGTGTGTGCCTTAATTTGCGATGAATTTACAAATCATTAAACAACATCCAGCGCTTGCTTCAAATCATCAATAAGCAAATCGGGATCTTCAATGCCCACCGAAAGTCGAACCAGACTTTCACTGATCCCGGCTTTGGCTCGGGCTTGTGGACTTAGTGCAGCGTGTGTATTTGTAACTGGCTGGTTAGCAAGACTGGTCACGCCGCCAAGACTGGTTGCCAGCTTTATGGTTTTAAGATTGTCCATGAATTCTTTTGTACCCTCAAAATCAGTTTTTAACTCAAAGCTAACCATTCCACCAAACCCTTTCATTTGTCGTTTGGCAATTTCGTGATCAGGATGTGATAGCAAACCAGGGTAATTTACGACTTTGATTTTATTTTGATTTTCAAGAAATTGAGCGATTTTTTGGGAATTTTCGTTCTGGCGAAAAATACGTAATTCCAATGTTTGAATACCCCTGAGTGCTAAAAACGCAGTCATAGGATCCATAATTCCACCAAGTATTTTTCGATATCTCCAAATATCATCAACAAATTTTTTATCGCAACAAATAAATCCCGCTGTAATATCATGATGCCCGCCAATATATTTTGTAGCGCTGTGAATAACAATATCCACTCCCAGATCTTTGGGGCGCTGATTCACTGGCGAAGCAAAAGTAGAATCGAGCATTACAATCGCACCTTTTTTGTGCGCTGCTTCAGCAAGAGGATTAATGTCCACAACTCGAAGTAATGGATTCGTTGGTGTTTCAAGATAGAGTATCATTGGTCCTTTTTCAATTTCTGTATAAAATTGGTCTAGATCATCACAATTAATATCAATTGTTTCAATCCCCAGAAGAGGAACAATATCGTTTAAAAATTCATAAGTCCCGCCATAAATTTCTCTTTGGTAAACAATTCTGTCTCCTGTTTTAAGAAAAGCCAATATTGATGTCGAGATTGCTGCCATCCCTGAACTAAACCCCAGGGCAGATTCGTAACCTTCAATTTCTGCCATTACTTTCTCGGTTTCCTGAACCGTCGGATTATCCCAACGAGAGTATAAATGCCCCGAATGATTTTGGACAACATCAATCAGGTCGTCTGATTTTTTAAATTTATACGTCGCAGTTAGGCAAACAGGCGGTATTATAGGGGAGCTTTTCATCAAATCAAATCCTTATTTAGTATAAAAAATAAAATAGCTTTTTCTAAATAAAGCTGTTTTGTGAAGGTATTTTTTTTCTGGAAGAATGAATTTTGATTGCCGAAGAATTTTATCCAATCTATTTTTCCATTCGCTGCTATTTAATCCTTCGAGTAAATAAAGTTCTCCTCCAGGCTTTAGTACCCTGTGCATTTCATCCAAAGCTCGTACTCGTTGCGGAAAATAGTGTAGCGCGTTAGTACAAACGACAATATCAAAATATTCATTGTTGATGGGCATATTTTCGGCTGGAGCATAATGAAATTCTATATTGTCAAATTTGTTTTTAGCTTGATTTTTTTGAATATGGCTGGCATTGATGTCTAATCCATGAAATTCATAATTATTTAAAAATGAAGCAAGTTTAAACAGCAGTCTGCCATTTTTACAACCGACATCGAGGAATTTTAGGTTTTCTCTAAAATTTATTTCTGGTAGGATGGAAAGACTATCTGGCTTGAATAAACGATGAATATAATTTTTTGAGACGAGCTTCGCCATCTGTTTATAATGCTGGTTAGTTGTCATAGCTTTTCCCTAAAATAACAATTGTTGGTTTTTACATAAGAATTGAAAAGACAACTTTAAAAATAATTCTTTTTACCGAAAAAAGCAAGTGATAAATCGGAATCGCTATGCCATAAATTAAAAAATAAAAGGATGCAACTTTGTAAAACTGGGTTTTATCTATGAATAATATCCAGCCACTTCTTCGCTTCCGCAACCATTTTTTCTGGTTCATCGATTGCTTTGGTCACTGCTGAACCGCAACAAATAGCTGTTGAATCAATTGATATAATTTCAGCCAAATTTTTAAGTGAAACACCTCCCGTATAAATAAGGCTCAAATCTTTAAATGGACCTTTCCATGCTTTTGCTAATCCCACATTTGACACATTAGCTGTCGCGGCAGGGAATAGTTTGTAGCACCATTGATAGGGATGCTTTTTTTTTAATTCATTCAGATCACAGCCGTAAAGATTCGCTTTTTGAACAAGCTGCTTTCCGCAATCAGCCGTACCGCCAGGAACGCACATCACATCATGTTTCACACAGGCTTCGACCACTTCGGGGATGTAATCGGCTGAAACAATTCCTGCGACACCCGTCTCGATCGCCATTTCTGCCTGTCGTTTCATCATGACCGTGCCAGCCAGTATTAATGCATTGGGATATTTTTTCAACACAGCTTTGATTCCATCAGCAGCCGCTTTTGTTCTGAAAGCGATTTCCAGCACAACGCCAAGCGGGTTGAGATATTCATAAGCAGTTAAACACTGTTCAATGTTTTTTGGAGCTAACAATCCGATTAACATTTTTTCCTTTAATAAGTTAAAAATTTTTTCCGACTTTGTCATGGCTCATCTCCAGATTATTGTAATAATTTTTTATTAAAAAATAATATTTGATTGGTGACTGGGTGTTTAGGTAATATGGTAATAGAGTAATATTGTAAAAACAAAATCGTTTTTTTTAACAATAGACCAATTACCTAATAAACCAATTACCTAATTACTTTTTGTTAAATGTTAAGAATTTATTTTTTGCAAAATCATTCACTAAAATAAATTTCGATTCACAACCGTTGAATATTCATTCCTCCACTAACTTCAACAACCAACCCTGTCGAATAATCAAAATATCCATTCACAAGCCCAACTACTGCTTTTCCAATGTCTTCAGGGAATCCCCATCTTTTTTGTGGCACTAAACCATCTGCAATTAATTTGTCATATTTTTCTTTAACCACGGCTGTCATATCGGTTTGAATAATGCCAGGTCGAATTTCATAAACATTAATTCCAAATTCAGATAGTCGGTCGCTAAAAATTTTTGCAGACATGCTGACTGCTGCTTTTGAAATGCAATATTCCGCCCGTGAAGGGGATGAAACATAAGCCGATATTGAAGAAATGAAAATAATGCTCGGTTTATTTTTTGGATTATCTTTAACTTGCGTTATCATCTGATTGGCAATTTTTTGAGTGAGAAAGAATGGTCCTCTGGCGTTAATTGACATTAGTCTGTCATAGCTATCTGAAGTTGTTTCTAAAACATCCAGCCGCGTTTTCGGAGCCACGCCAGCATTATTTACCAGTAAATCAATTTTAGAGAATTTGTCAAGAGTTTGTTCGAAAATTTTATTGTGATCTTCCATGGATGAAATATCAGCTTGAATAGGCAGGAATATGCCTCCCAATTCTTCAACTCGTTCTTTTGCTTCAAACAAACCTTTTTGAGTGTTGTCTGGCTCAAAGATAATGTCCACACCAGCAACATCAAATCCATTCTTCACCAATTCTAAAACAATTCCCCTGCCAATGCCGCGACCTGCGCCAGTAACTAAGGCGACATTTTTATTACTCATTTTTGTTTCTCCTGTTTGTAAAGAATTTCGCAATTCAAATATTCAGTTCTTTTATTTAAAGCGTAAAATTTATTTTATAATCTCATCCTTCATAAATTTATTCCAAACATTTTCAAACCATGTATCTTCATCTGGAATTGGTCTTATATCAATCCAATTTTTTTGAATATTAAAATTTTTGTCCAAATAAATTTCTAAAATTTTTTTATTCACAAATGTCTCTTCTTCGTTTAAAGAAAACTTCCATTCATTACCAAGTTCATTGTTCGGTTTTTTTCCATCTTCATCCATTACTAAATAAGAACCGCGGCTTTTTCCACCCTGTTCCAGATATTCTTTTATCGCTTCCAGATATAAAACATGAGTTAAACACAAATCAATATTTTTAAGCGCAGCAGGGAGGTTCTTTACTGATGGAATTTTCATTTCTGTTTTCAATTTTCCATAAAGCTCCCACCCTTTTTCAACCGCTGCATTAATTTTTTCCAAACCCCGAATTTGCGCGCCGCAGGCTGACATTGTTTTCTGAATTTGATAGCGTGAAAATCTCAAAAATTCAACATTACTATTTTTTTGCTTTATAATTTTTTGTGAAAATTCCAGCTTTGTTTTTATCTGATTTTCTGCTGCTTTTAAAAACTCACTTTCCGAAATTGGCTCTTCTTTATATCGACTCGTAATAAATTTTGCCGCGCGCAAACTTCCCACCTGTCCCGAATTCAAAGCTGAACCACCAGGTCGATAAACGCCATGCGTCCCGTTCACTTCGCCAACAGGAAACAGATGTTTGATATTTGACTCCCACCAGAGATTACCTTTAAGACCACCGTTGTTGTGTTGAGCGCAAACTGCGATTTCCAGGTATTCTTTTGTGATGTCGATATTGTGTGCTTTATACAAATCAATTGCTGGCTGGTTCATTTTTGCCAGTCTCTCAATCGGCTTGCCGAACAAAGCGCCCGATTTTTCAAGATAAGAATAAGCTTCTTCACTCAACGTATCAAAAGAAAAGTCTTCCAAAATATTAGCACCGCTTGGATTTTTTTGAAAATCGAGAAACGCCCTTCTGCCTTTAACGACTGTTTCCTGATAAACAAGAACATCAATCAACGATGAACCGTAATTATAAACTTTTCTGGGATCAAAGGGCCACTGGTATCCTTTCAAAAAAATCGCTGTCGCCAATTTGCCCATATCTGGAAAATAGTGATTCAAAAATTCCTGCTCATCATTTCCATATTTATCTGTAGAAACATACCTGGGAATAACCTGCTGATAAGTTCCGGAGAGATTCCATCTGAATTTAATTGAAGCTAACCCATATTGAGATTCAGTGAGATTGTTTCCAACAGCTCCGATTTCAAAAGCCAACCCACTGGAACCGATTTGACTATCTGGATAAACCGAAGTTTTGTAAATGCCCGCAGGTCCCCCTGTTCCCAAAACAACATTCGTTGTATTGAACACAACAAAACCAAAATTGTTCGATTCCAAATTATTCAAATCCAGCGCAATTGCACCAATGACTTTTTTTTCTCCATTTTTATTATCGGTCAATAGAGCAATAATTTCAAAATTATTGAACACCTTGATTTCTTTTTTTTCCACATTCTTTGCCAAAGCCTTGAACATGAGATTTGAAGTCAAAGGACCGGCAGAAGTTGCCCGTTCTCTCGGATCGTGGTCTGTTTTATATCCCACGTAAGCGCCGTATCTATCATGCGGAAAACGTACTCCCAAACTAACGAGATGAAAAAATGCCTGCACAGAATTCTGCGCCTCGCAAAGTGCAATATCGCCGTGCATGCATCCGCCTTTAAATAGATCGTTCGCCATCTCTTTCGGAGAATCGGGCAGATCACCAGACAGTGAAAGTTTGTAATAAGTCTGTTTATCCGAACCAGTATTGTTTGATGTGCCTGCTCCCCACTGGTCGGTTACAATAGCGATGTCAGTTTGTCCGTTTTCCACTAAATTCACAGCTGCATTCAAAGATGCAGCGCCACTGCCGATGATTAATGTATTCAGCGAATATAATGACATGGAAATGTTGTTAATTTTTATTTCTGATTTTTGCATTTGAAATCCATCTTTTTCAACCGCTAATTACGCGAATTTCGCAAATTAATTATTTGCGTAATTAGCGCAATTCGCGGTTTGCTTTTATAAAAATCGCGGTTCATTTTAATATTTTAATTATCGCCTCCGCCGCCTTCATTCCCTCTGCTACTGCCTGCACCGCAGTAGTCCCTCCGTTAATAATATCGCCTCCAGCAAATACGTTTTCTATTGAGGTTAAAAAATTATCATCAACTTTTATCCAGCCATTTTTATTCAATACAACCTTTCCGATTGCCCCTTTTGTCTCTTCATCAATAAGCTGACCAATGGCTTCGATAACAAAATCAACTTTAAAAATGTATTCACTGCCTTCGATGATAACAGGTCTTCTTCTGCCGCTTTCATCAGGTTCACCCAATTCAGTTCGGACAATTTTTAATCCAGTCAATTTGCCATTCTCTTCAACATAATCTAACGGCTGTGATAAAATCAAAAAGTGAACACCTTCTTCCAATGCCAGATCCCGTTCTTTCTGCCAGGCTGGCATTTCGTTGAACGATCTTCTGTAAACAATAAAAACATCATCTGCGCCGTTCTCTTTGGCAACTACAGCAGCGTCAATTGCCGTATTTCCACCGCCAAGCACAGCAACTTTTTTCCCAATTCGCAAATCAAGTTTTAATTTCATTCGTTGTAAAAAGGCAATAGCATCTTCAACGCCTTCAGGATGACAGGTGGCGCCAGGCAGACTCATCGAAGCTGATAATCCAAATCCTAAAAATACAGCATCAAATTTTCGTTTAATAGCAATAAGATTATTTTCTGAATTCAACGGATAATTGGTGTGTATTCTAAGACGTCCTTTTTCCTCGGCTTTCTCAAACAATTTGCCTACTTCTGAGGCAACTATTTTGGCATCAATTCTTTGCAAAGGAATTGTTGAACCAGGAACGCCACCGACTGTTGCTGCCTTTTCAAATATTTCGACTTGATGCCCATTTTGTAAAAGTTTCGCTGCACAGGCTATTCCAGCAGGACCTCCGCCGATAACCGCCACTTTTTTCCTGCTTGATTTTTCTGGGATATTGATTGTTGCAAATCCTAATTCTTGCGCCTGCATTGCAATAGCTGTTTGAATTTTTGAAATTTCAACCGGCGCTTCCATAAAAATATTTTCCAGACAGGCGCCTTCACACTGGACTTCAGTCGGACAAATCAGCGCGCACATTCCCGGAAATATATTATTTTCAGATAATATCGAATACGCTTTTTCGATATTATCTTCAGCGTAAGCTTTGATGAATCCTGGAATATCCAGTCCTGCGGGACAGGCAAGTTGGCACATTGGTGAGTCACAATCACGACAGCGTTCAGCTTCTTGCTTAAGAAAATCAGCCGCTCTCTTTCGCATTTTTCGATATTCAGGACCATAAATTTTATTGTCTCGAACCACACAACCAGTTTTCCCGCCATCCCGCATAATTTGTGTACACGCAGAACAGGCTACACAAACTTTGTGCGGATTCATCGCACCTTTCTCTTGTAAATCTTTCACAGAATCAGGATAAGCAAACGCACCTCTGCCCTGTCCAATCAAAGTCGCTTTTCCCTGTTTGACGACCGCGGCAGCCACATTGGGAAAATAGTGTCGCAGCCAGGAATAACCCGTGCCAACAAGCGGAAATTCAGGAAACTCCATCTGCAATTCCCCAACAATTTGAATAATTCGAGCGACTGCTGTCAATGGATGTTCATCAGGAGGTTCAAAACCAACAATGGGAAAATCAAAAGGTCTGCCAAAATGAGGATTAAAATATGGATTTCCAATTGTTATATTTATAATTGGATAACCGATTTTAATCAGCTCTTTTATCAGCAATTTTGTTTCTTTTAAATTCACTATTTTATAATCATCTTTGTCAACCCCAAAGCCATAAGGATATTTGATTGCATCGTATCCATTCAGGCGGCTGGTAACAAATATTCCTTTTACATTATTTTTGATTTTAACAGCAGTCTCACGCAGGAAACGAGTTCTGTTTTCAAACGAGCCTCCGTACTTACTATCTTTTCGGGTGAAAGAAGCTAATAATTCTGAGACAAGATAACGATGGCAGGATTTGATGTCCACACCGTCAAATCCTGCTTCAGCTGCAAGTTGTGCCGCAGCCACATAAATACCCTGAAGATTATCCAACTCGTTATCTGATATTAGCGGATAATTTTCGGGTAGTTTATGAAGCGGATCGAGTATTTCGCTGTGATGTGCAATGATAGGTTGCGGCTTTCCCGTTGGCTTTGAATATCTGCCTGAATGGGTTAGTTGCAAAATCAGCGTCAACTCATATTTATCTCCAAAACTTTGTCTGGCAGTTTTCCGTGTTTCTTCTACCAATCGTTTAAAAACATCGACATTTTTTTTATGAATGAACAACTGTGCTGGATTTGAGCGAGCTTCTTGAACAACAGCCGTTGCTTCAAACCAGATTAATCCACTGCCGCCAGCAGCATATCTTTTATAGCGGCGGAAACAAAGTTCGCCAGGAGTCCCTTTGTTTTCCGCATCAAAGCCTTCCATTGGATGGACAGCAAAGCGGTTCTGTAGTGTTTTCCCATTTATTTTAATTTTATCAAAAAGAATATCAATCGTTTCAGAAAATGGTAAATTTATGTTTAATTCTTCAGCTTTAATTAATAGTGCATCCTTGTTTTTAAATTTGAATCGTTCATGTTGTGACATAATTTTTCCTTTTATTATTCAGAAAGCAATCATTAATTAGTGTCTGAACGAAAACCCCCTAAAATTAAAATAATTTTAGGAAAATTTGCAGCCACAAATTTATATGTTTAATTTGCAATTTTCATCATAATGTAAATATGCTAATTAATTACGAATATATGTGGATAATCGCTGCTGGCTGCTATATTTGTTGACATCAAGGCATACTTATCCCTTGAATTTCAAACGTCCAGTTGTGCTTTT
>Ga0208771_1000733_pt1 | contig 19175 bp, 10 predicted proteins | sample AntAceMetag02UKX_FD_184775 | JGI IMG/M metagenome (GOLD analysis project Ga0208771, IMG submission 184775) | Saline lake microbial communities from Ace Lake, Antarctica - Antarctic Ace Lake Metagenome 02UKX (SPAdes) (version 2) | ecosystem: Environmental > Aquatic > Non-marine Saline and...
GTAAAGATGAATTTAATGTTGTATTTGTTGGAACTTATAAAGAATGTGAATGTTATATTAAAACTTCTGGAAGTGATTTTGGTTATAAAATAAGAAATCATTTTGAGGTTTAAGTTAGTGGGACATAGCGTTGAAATGCATGTTAAGCTCCGCCTTCGGAGCGTCAAGCATGATACATGCAGCACATTAAGCCCGACGAAGGCGGGCTTAACATGCGTATCTGTGTATCGTAATTGAGCAAGCTCAAAACTCAACACTGTATACGCCGGATCCATTAGTAGTCATAAATTTGTGAAATATAAAAATAACAAAGGGGTTAAAATGCTGAAAAATTTATTAACGTTGCTTTTAGTAGGAATCTTATTAATGCTGGTATCATCTTGTTGTGAAGATGATATTACATCTCCTCCGTTGGAAATTGATCCAATAGCTAGTATGCCAACAAATATTATCATTTCGAATTCTGGAATCGATGTATTAGAGTTAACATGGGATGAGAATTGTGATTGGGAAAATGAAATTAGAATAGATAGGAGAATGGATGATGACGATGATTTAACCGAATGGATAAATATTGTCAGATTACCTGCTAATTCAATATCTTTCTCTGATAATAATGTACCATACCGAACTTACATGGAATATAGGATATACGCATATTATGATGATGCTATGCATTCTGATTATGCAAATATTGAATATTATATAACGCTATCTAATCCAGATAGCCTAGAAATTGTTAAATCAGATGATTCTACCTTGAAATTAACCTGGCATAATTTTCAAGATTGGATTGACGGATATAAACTACAACGAAAGATAGGTGGAAATGATTGGGTAGATTACGCAGTACTTGATAAGAATAGTGAAGAATTTATTGATAGTGGTTTGAATTTAGATGAATACCATTTATATAAGATATTTAGTATCTATGGTGAAGAAACTTCTTATGGCAGGACTGTAGGTTACAATAAGATTGATATGATTTATGTAGAAGGAGGTACTTTTAATATGGGTAATACTTGGGAAAATATTAGTGGCGATCCAGATGAATATCCTGTTCATGAAGTAACTTTATCTTCATATTATATTGGTAAATATGAAATCACTAGCTTATCATTGGACCTTTACAGAGGATATTACAACGATAATACTTCTCCTGTTGAACCAGGAGCTATGGAATGGACTTCAGCAATTATATTTTGTAATTATCTCAGTAGAATTGAAAACCTAGAACCATGTTATACATTTACATATGAAGATTATTTTTACTATTTAGATGATGTAGAATTAAATCTATCCGCTAATGGATATAGATTACCTACAGAAGCAGAATGGGAATATGCTGCTCGTGGAGGTATTTATTTCAATGATAACTTCATTTACAGTGGAAGTAACAACTTTGATGAAGTTGGTTGGTATTCTTATGGGAATGAAATAGGACAAAAAGAACCAAATCAACTTGGAATTTATGATATGAGTGGTAATTGCATTGAGTATTGCTGGGATATTTATGGAGAATATTCTTCTGAAAGTCAAACTAATCCCACAGGATCAGAAGAAGGAGATAATATAGTCGTACGGGGAAATAACTATCATGTATCTGATAGAGAGTACAATAGTGGTCATTCTTTTGGAGGAGTTAATAGCTTTAGAATTGTAAGAAAAGCTGAATAATTATTGATGATTATTAAGAAATTTACAACTACTAACTCTGCACCTAAGCATTCGCTTCGCTCATCTTAGCATGCAATTCCCATTAGCAGCAACTTTAGAATTAGGAGTTAAAAATGAAGAAAACATTATTAATACTGATTATGTTCATGTCTACTGCACTTGTGTCTCAAACTTTACCAAATAAGATAATTGTAGGCTACTGGCATAATTGGGGATACACACCCAACATTGTTTACCTTGCAGAAATCCCGGAAGTTTATGATGTTATAAATATTGCTTTTGCTTCACCAACTGTTGTTTTTGGTTCAACTATGGAATTCACACCGGATGCAGGGATTTATCCAAATGTGAGTGACTTTGTAAACGAAGTGGCATATCTTCAGAATCAAGGAAAAAAAGTAGTAATCTCAATTGGAGGAGCCAACCATCCTGTTTATCTCCTTACACCGGATGATGTACAAGATTTTGTTTTTTCCATGAGTATGATAATTGATACTTATGGATTTGATGGTATTGATATTGATCTTGAAGGTGGTTCGATTTCGCTGGATACAGGTGATAATGACTTCCGCTATCCAACTACACCCAAGATTGTGAACCTGATAGATGCTATTACTCAGCTCACAGATCTATACCCCAATATGATGCTTTCGACTGCACCGGAGACTGCATACGTTCAAGGTGGTTACAGCACTTATGCCGGGATTTGGGGTGCTTATCTTCCTCTAATTCATGCTTTGCGAGATAGATGGACTTATGTTCACGTTCAGCACTACAATACAGGCTCGATGTATGGACGCGATGGGGTTTCCTACAATCCTCCTTCTGCAGATTTCCATGTGGCAATGGCAGACATGTTGCTGGCGGGATTTAATGTGAATGTCTATGTGAATAATATTTTCTTTGAACCATTAGCTCCAGAACAAATGGCAATAGGTTTACCTGCTTCCACATCTGCTGCTGGAAGCGGTTATACGGAACCCGAAATTGTTCATACAGCTTTAGATTATATTATTCTTGGGATTACATTTGGTGGGCAATATCAATTGGCAAATCCAGATGGATATACAAATTTCAGAGGTTTGATGACCTGGTCAATTAATTGGGATATCAATAATAATCTTGAATTTTCCAACTCTCATCGCCCGTACCTGGATAACTTAATGGGAGTTTCAGTTTTTGAAGAAAATCTCCCAAATAGTGATCTAAAATTATTTAATTATCCTAATCCATTTAATCCAACCACAGAAATCAGATTTCAGATTTCAGAATTCAGTGAATCTGAATCAGTAGAAATAACAATTTATAATCTGAAAAGCCAGAAAGTGAAAACTTTACCTGTCATCCTGAGTGGAATCGAAGGATCGGTAATTTGGAATGGAACAGATGATTCCAACAAACCAGTCTCTTCAGGAATCTATCTATACAAATTAAAATCGGGGAATACAGAAGTTAGCAAGAAAATGCTACTTTTAAAATAGGAGTGTAGATAATGAAAACATATAAAATTTTGATCTTAGTTTTGTTAATATTATTATGGATTCAACCAGTTTCTGCACAAGATTTCAATAAGAATATTATCGGATATTTTACTTCCTGGTCTGTATACGTGCGAGATTATCATGTACCGGATATTCCTGCCGATAAAATCAATTATATCAATTATGCTTTTGCCAATATCGATAACGTAAATGGTACGATCATGCTGGGTGACCCTTATGCTGATATTGATAAATGGTATCCGGGAGACAGTTGGGAACCTGGTAGTTTGCGTGGAAGTTTTCATCGTCTTCAGATTTTGAAAGATGATTATCCCCATGTGAAAACCTTTATTTCAATTGGTGGTTGGACCTGGTCACATTACTTCTCTGATATCGCTTTAACAGAAGATTCACGAGCCATTTTTGCTGCATCCTGTGTGGATTTTATTCAGGAATATGAATTCGACGGAGTAGATCTGGATTGGGAATATCCGGTTAGCGGAGGACTTTCCACCAATATTTATAGACCTGAAGACAAAGAAAATTTCACACTTCTACTGGAAGAAATTCGATACCAATTAGATCAAGCTGGGGATTATCTTCTTACGATAGCTGCTCCATCCTCTTCGATCATCCATGAAAATTTAGAAATCGATCAGATCCACCAATACCTGGATTGGATCAACGTGATGACCTATGACATGCACGGTCCATGGGGAGATCCGCTGATAGATCCGGTCACCCATTTTAACACTCCTCTTTACGTAGCTTCAGATGATCCATTGGTAGAACCCTTCCATTCTGATTTCAATGTATCCGCCGCAATTCAAGGATATTTGAATGCAGGTGTTCCAGCTGATAAACTCAATCCAGGTTTAGCATTTTATGGTAGAGGTTACAATGGAGTTCCTGATGTGAATAATGGACTTTTTCAAACTTATTGGGGACCTGCGAATGCAGGAACATGGGAGAATGGAGTATTCGATTATTGGGATCTGGAACAGAATTATATAGATTTGAATGGTTACACTTCATACTGGCATGATGAAGTTAAAACACCATGGATTTACAATCCTAATACCCAGATTATGATCAGTTATGACAACATTGAATCGATGGAAGAAAAGGGTAATTATATAAAAAGTACAAATCTTGGTGGAGCTATGTTCTGGGAATTCAGCGGAGATAAGTACTCTGTTCTTTTGAATACAGTTTACGATGTACTACAAGATACAACTGGAACGGAAACAGATAATTCACTAATCTCCAATGATTTAAAATTATTTAATTATCCCAACCCATTCAATCCTGAAACAACCATCTCTTTCTCAATACCAGTAGAAAGCCAAATTGAAATTTCAGTCTACAACATCAAAGGACAAAAAGTGAAACAGCTTTTCAGCGATCAGCTTTCAGTTGGTCAGCATTCGGTAGTTTGGGATGGTAATGATGAGACAGATAAACCTCTCAGCTCAGGAATTTATTTGTATAAATTGAAATTAAATGGTAAGTCAGAATCAGTTAATAAATGTATATTATTGAAATGAAAAAGTTGCTGCTAACACACAGCTCCACAGTATAGCAAGAAGAAAAGCAAGATGAGCGTGGCACGCCGCCATTAGTAGCAACTAAAAAATTTGGAGGATAATATGAAGAATGGATTTTTTATGTTAATCTTAATATTTCCAATTTTTCTTTATACACAAATCCAATGGCAGGAGAATGGTATTCCAATTCGACAAGCTAACAACATCCGAACAGGTGAAATTGTTGTTTGCTCAGATGGAAGCCAGTTTTATACTTGGTCAGATACCAGAAACGAAAGTCGTGGTGTTTATGCTCAGAAAATGGATATAGCCGGCAACCTGTTATGGGGAGAAGAAGGAATTGAGGTGATTAACGCTGACTATTCTCAATTAAGTCTAACTGCAATTCCAACTGCTGATAATGCAGTGATACTCCTTTGGAAAGATTGGAGAAATCCAGATATCCCCGAACTTCGCATTCAAAAAATCGACTCTAACGGCGGTTTTCTTTGGGGCGATGAAGGCATTATATTATGTGCTGATCTACATATGAGTCCATATCCCAAATTAGTGAGCGATGCAACTAATGGCGTATTCGTTTTTTGGGGTATTACAACCTACGGACAATCAGGAGTGTACGCAAATCATATTTTGGCTAATGGCACGATTGCAACGGGTTGGTCTGCTAATGGAAATCTGATTACGGAGAATTACATTAGATATATCACTTCCGACAATGAAGGAGGTGTTGTATTCACTTGGGTTAATAGTGATCAGCTTATGATCCAGAGAATGGATGAAAACCGAAATTTCCTGTGGGGAAACAGCGGATATTTGATCAGTGGCTATGACAGTTATGGATTTGAAGGATCATTAATTACAAATACGGATAACTCCTATTATGTCATCTGGACTGATCGTCGCAATTCAGATGGAATTTATTGCCAGCGTGTTGATCAAAATGGGAATATCTTGTGGAATGGTGATGTCGAAATCGTTAGTAATCCCAATTTTTACTATAGATATTCAACAAACACTTCCGGTAACGATTTGATTGTAAGTTGGCTGGAAGAAAATGAGCCAACTCAAATTATTGTACAGAAAGTAGGAGCGGATGGCACAATTCAGTGGAATCCGACCGGTGTGGTTGTTTCAGGAGATCAAGATAGCTACGGTGTCGATCTGGAAGCAGATAACAATGATGGTTGCTGGGTAACATGGATGATTGGAATGAATAGCGTTTATTTACAACATTTAAATTCTACTGGAGTTATTCTTTTGGAAGAATATGGAATTCCTGTATGCTCACTGGATAGTTTTCAATTTACACCTACTTTAAATCCTGCATTTGCTGGTGGAGTTTATGTGAATTGGAATGAAGAGAGAAACTGTCTTTCAGGGATTTTTACGCAAGTTTTCAATTCCGATGGAGTAATGCAATTACAACCGGAAAGTAAGGAAATTTATACTGGGATAAGCAATGATATTAGAAATCTTAACCTGATTTCCAATGCAAATGGAATAAATTTCTTCTGGTTGGATAATAGATCGTATTCGTCGCAAGGTTCAATAATATATATGCAGTCAATCGATTCTGATGGAAATTCTGTGTATGCGGAAAATGGTGTGCCGTTTGATGCTAACACAGATATAGCTTATAGTGGTTTTGTGTCTTGTAATAGTCCGGAATCTGATCATATATCCCTGGTTTTTGAAAAAGAGATTGAATACATACCAAAAGTTTTTACCAATGCTATAAATTCATCAGGAACACCGCTTTGGGGAAATGAAGGTCTGGCTTTATGCTCGAATGGTAACAGTCAAACCAATGCAAAAATGTCTTATGATTCTAACTTCTTCTACGTTGGTTGGTCCGATAATGATTACAATTGGCCATATCCAACTGTTGATATTCGTGCGCAAAAAATAGACGAAGCCGGTAATTTGATGTGGGAATCGGAAGGAGTAACGATCACAGATCAAATTGATAATGATGATCTTAAAGATGTTGTCGGTAGATGTTATATTTGGCAAAATACGAATTGGACAAATTATTATCTTTATGCCAAGCTTGTAGATGAAGATGGCAATACTGCGACAGGTTGGGAAGAGAATGGAACACTGATCAGTGAATTGGAAGAAAGTGTTTATGATATGACTTCGAAAGGATTTATCACTTCTGAAGGCTATCTCATACTTTGGGAAGACTTTCGCAACGGCGATACTGCAATTATTGGCCAGTTGATAACAGAAGAAGGCATAACTCTTTGGCAGGAAGACGGATTAGTTTTAGTTGATTTTGATGGGTGGCAGTACAATTATTCAGCGATTTTTGATGATGAATTATCAAATTTATATCTTGTTTGGGAAGATTATCGAAATAATAATGACGGGGAAATTTATGCCCAGAAATTTGATGAAAATGGTTCTGAACTCTGGCAGCCGGGAGGCGTAATGATTTCCGAAGGACGCAATCCGAACCAGGCCAAGATAGGGGATTATATTTTGTTAGTGTGGGATATTGAAACAGAAGATTACACGAATGACATAAAAGCACAACTTCTCAATACTGCCGGAGAAATTCAATGGCAGGAAGATGGAATTGTGATTTGTGATGCATTTCATGATCAAACAGAACCGGAAGTTCAGGCGATAGATGCAGAAAATTTTGTGATCGGCTGGCGGGATAATCGTGCTGGTGAATATGGTGAGAATGAAATTTATTATACTTCTATCTACACCCAGAAAATATATGTCGGTCCAACCTTCACACCCGACGATATTCTGAACGCCATCACCGGGAAACTCCACCAGAACTACCCCAATCCCTTCAATCCAACAACAACTATCGAGTTCTCAATCAAAAATGATTCTAAAGTAGAACTTTCCATTTATAATATCAAAGGACAAAAAATTAAAACTTTATCTCATAGTACATTTATCAAAGGTAATCATTCAATTATTTGGAGCGGAGATGATGATTACAATAAACCTATCAGTTCAGGTATTTATTACTATAAGTTAAAAGTTAATGGTAAAACTGAAGCAGTGAAAAAGTGTTTGCTTTTGAAATGAAAAAGATGCTGCTAACAGGCGCACCCACATTAAGCGAGAAGAAAAGCTGAAAGAACGTGACGTGGCACGCCCGGCGTTAGGTGCATTTTAGTAAGAACCATAATAAGAAAGAATGATATATGAAATTCGTGAAACCTGAGATAAAAGAAATAATAAATTGTATTATGAAAAAAAATAGAGATTTACAGGAGGAGTAATGGTGTTTTCTAAAAAGTCCGATATATGTATTATTCTATTACTATTTGTTGCTTTCAATTTGTGTAGTCAAGACTGGATCGAATGGCAGGAAATCTTTGCTTCAGATGGAGAGATAAATGACAAATTTGGAATTTCGGTTAGTATTGAAGTTGATATTGCTGCTGCCGGTGCTTTCTTTGACAATGACAGTACCGGGGCAGTTTATTTATTCCAGCGAATTGGTGATCAATGGGAAGAACAGCAGAAGCTAATACCTTCTGACGCTGAAATAGGGGATAAATTTGGTGCATCGGTTTGCTTAAGCGGAGATTATTTGGCTATTAGTGCCTACGGAGTAGATGATATCCAAGGAGCAGTATACATATTTCAAAACATTAACTCTGTCTGGGAGGAACAAACTAAAATCCTTGCTTCTGATGGAACTTTTGATGATGTATTTGGACAGGATATCTATCTATCTAATTCAACCTTAGTTGTGGGAGCACCGGGAGTTGATGTTAATACTGGAGCTGCTTATGTTTTTCAAAGAAATGGAAATGATTGGGAAGAGCTGTTGAAATTGATTGCTTTGGATAGAGAACAGGGAGATCTATTCGGCATGAATGTTTCAATGGATGAAGATTACATTGCAATAGCTGCTCCTTTTGATGATATTACTGCTGATTGTACAGGCTCTGTATACATCTTTCATTTTGAAAACATGTCATGGATTGAACAAGATAAATTAACTCATTTTAACCAAACTGGTACAGGGCCATTTGGGACTTCTGTTTCAATATCGGGAGATTACGTAGCCTGTGGAGCTTTTCTTGATGAAGGTGCCTACATATTATCGGGTTCTGCATACATATTTGAACGTAATGGGTCAGATTGGGAAGATCATGTAAAACTTTTTGCAATTGATCCAATATTTTTTAGTTTTTTTGGCGGGAATCTTCTTCTTGCAGGTGATGATCTTTATGTGAGTGCTAGTGGTAATGAGTACATAAATGGTTTTGTATATCACTTTAAAAATGATGGAAATAATTGGAATGAACTGACAAGGTTGTGTGCTTCTGATTCTACTGTAAATGACGGATTTGGATGTAGTCTGTCAAACTACGATAATAATTTATTAATTGGAGCTTATGGTGTTGGTCAATTTACCGGCTCTGCATATTTATTTATTAATGAAGATGTTGGAGTCGAGAATAATAACTTAAATCCTTTATCACAATCAATCTACCTGTCGAATCATCCAAATCCTTTCAATCCCTCTACAGAAATTAGCTTTCTGATCTCAGACTTCATTGAAACTAACTCAGCGGAAATTGGAATTTACAATCTAAAAGGTCAGAAAGTAAGAGGTATTCCCATAAACTCATCAACTAACCACCCCATTAATTCAGTAACCTGGAACGGCACAGACCAAGCTGGTAAACCTGTTTCTAGCGGTGTTTACTATTATAACCTGAATATTAATGGCGAAACTGAAGCCATAAATAAATGTTTGCTTTTGAAATGAAAGAGTTGCACCTAACAAGCGTGTCGGCAGTTTAGTCTCGTGGTGCTTTTGTCTTGAACCTTCCGATTCAAACGTCTGGTCAGTTTGTCTTTGGCGTGATCGTTCCGATCCCGCCGCACACGCAAAACATTACAGGCAATTTATCTAAGGAGTTGAGATGAAAAAACTAGATTGGGTTGCAATAAACTGGTTTGATTATCCAGATTTACCAAAAGCAATTTTACAAATTCCAATTTCATTTGATGGAATTGATCAAAAACAATATCTACAACTTGATACTGGGTGCCCCGATTCAATCCTTTTTGGATATCAATTATCTAAATTAATTAATGAAAACGATTCAAGTTTAAATAATGATGAAATTTATTTTAACGGTTCTATTGGAGAACATAATTTTTCAAATTTCAAATTTAAACATCTAAAAAACTTTGGAGAAAAAAGAGCAAAACAAGGACAAGAGAAAATCGGACTTCTTGGTACTGATTTTTTTAATAACAAGATTTTAGTTATTGATTTCATAAAAAATCAGATTTTAATCTCTGACAGTTTAGAAATAATTGATAAATTGGATTACAATTTCAACTTTATTAATACACTTAATAATCCTGAAAATGAAATGATATTTAACATTACTTTAAATAATTGTGAAATAAAAAAAATACTCTATGATACAGGTCATAGTACTTCTTCTTTAAAATTTCTTAAAAAAAAGGATTGGCAGTTTTTTGTTAGTGAAACTGATAATAAAAAATTAATTAAAGATAGCATTCGTACTATCGAAACAAATTTCAATTCTTATAGACAAAAAACTAAAGGGATACTTAGAATTGGGAAATTTATTTATAATAATCCTGAATTAGCTTTTGATAACAACGAATTATCTAAAGAATCAAAATTAAATGGGATATTGGGAAATAAGCCTTTTTATAATTCTTTTATAATTCTTGATTTTATTAATTTTAAGTTCGGAGTTTCTAGATAGGATGAATTGTGATTTTATAATAGAAATACCGCTAACAAGCGTGTCAGCAGTTTGGTCTCACGGTGATTTTTGCCTGGATCGTTCCGATCTAGGGTTTGGTTTGTTTGTTTTAGGCGTGATCGTTCCGATCCCGCCGCACACGCAGAACATTAATCAACATTCCGCTTCGCTCCAAGATGAAAATTATATTTTGAGTATAAAACATTAACTATTTTATTCATAATATCTGAAGAGTAATCAGAGTTATCAAAGTTAAATTATAATAATATTAACATTTATAATAATACTTGACGGGATTATCTAATAAAACAACTTTTCTTAAAAATATTTTTTATGGAGTTATAAATGAATTTAAGACCTCAACCTGTTATAAATAAACGATATAATCTAATTATAGGATTGTTTGTATTTGCTTTCACGATTTTAATATACTGGCTCACAATGGCTCGTTCTCTTTCCTTCTGGGATGCAGGAGAATATATTACATGCAGCAGTATTCTGGGTGTTCCCCATCCTCCGGGCAATCCATTTTACATTTTACTCGGGAGATTCTTCTCGATTTTTAGTGCTAATATTCCTCACGCTATTGTCATCAATTTCCTGTCTTCTCTTTTCTCCGCATTCGCTGTAATGTTCACATACTTTTTCACAGTAAAGTTCATAACTATGTGGATCAAACCTAAGGATGCATATCTCTCTTATATTGGTGGTTTTCTTGCTGCTTTCTATACAGCATTTTCATTCACATTCTGGAATAATGCGATTGAAGCAGAAGTTTATTCAGGATTAGCTTTTACAATTAATTTAATTGTATGGCTTACAATGATATGGGTAGAGAAATCGGAAGACCTTTCACATCAGAATTTGTTACTACTCATTGTTTACATTTTCTTCCTTGGTTTTGGTATTCATCAAACTTCACTTCAAATTGCCCCTGCAGTTTTATTCATTGCTGTTTATCCAATGCTAAAAAGTTCAATTCGAACTTCAACATTTTGGAAACGTGTTGTTGTATACATTTTAGGATTATTTGCCATTTATATGATCTTTTTAAATATTGGTAAATCAATGCATATACCGGATCTACCCAAGATTATGTTTGCAGTTGGTTTCTTAGGAATTCTCGTTTATCATTTGAGAGGACAGGTTTCAACAAAAGTCTGGTTATTTGCTCTATTCCTGATTGGAGTGGCAGTTTCTACTCACCTGTTCTTATATATCAGAGCCTCTCATAGACCTTTTATCAATGAAGGGTATCCGCACACACTTAAACTTTTTACAGATTATATTCTCAGAAGACAATATGGTGTAACCAGTATGTTTGTTCGGCGAGCTACATTCTTCTACCAAATAAAAGATCAATTTCTTACCTATTTTGGCTGGCAGTTTTTTCATGCGGAAACCTTATCTCAATTGTTACATACTCCAAAAGCATTTATTCAATTGTTATCAAATTTAATAGTAACTTTTCTTGGTTTTGGCGGAGCTTATTATCATTTTAAGAAAAACAAGCACTCTTTTGCTTATTTCTTCTCATTTATGTTTATGGTCTCAATTGCAATGGTTTTTGTAATTAATCTTTCTGATGCTGAGGTGAGAGAGCGTGATTATTTTTTTACAACAGCTTATAATTTTTGGACTGTATGGATGGCAATTGGTTCAATAGCTTTGATAGATCTCGTCAGAAAAAAAGGGAAGATATTAACAGGCTTACTTGTCGTGATAGTCTTGGCACTTCCCTGCATCAATCTGGCTTCCCAGTATTTTATTCACGACCGTTCCAGAGAGTATATTGCACTAGATTACGGACAGAACATTTTAAATAGTGTTGAAGAAAATGCTATTATTTTCACAAATGGAGATAATGACACATTCCCGGTTTGGTATGCACAAGCTGTTTTTGATCCCGCTGCAAATGAGTACATTCCTCCTAAAAAAAATAACTACAAAGATATTAATGGAAATATGTACCATCAAACTACTATTCCTACAGAAAAAACTAAAGTCCTAATTACTAAAGCAATGGATTATAAAAATGAACAAGGCAGTGGTATCAGGAAAGATGTGACAATTGCGAATCTAAGTTTATTAAATACTCCCTGGTACATTAAACAATTAAGAGATCACGAAGGAGTAGAATTTAACATTCCTGAAAGGGATATTGATCTTTGCCAGGATGACCCTAGAACGGCATTATATCCAAGAAGAATTTCTCAAGATACAAAGCTTAAAATAACTGGTACCGTTCAAGGAGATGAATTTATTGTTACTTTTCCAAAAGATGAGATCTTATATGTGAAAGATCTTGCCGTAATTCAAATAATTAAAGACAATTATGGAAAACGACCAATATACTTTGCTGTAACAACACCAGATCCTACAGGTTTTACTGAATTTCTCAGAAATGAAGGAATGGTAAGCAGACTCGTTCCAGTAAAGGGTAGAGATCAATTTGATATGGAAAGATTAGTAACAAATATTGATTCAGTTTATTCCTACCGTGGTATTATGGATGATTCGATCTATAAAGACACAAACATGAAAAGGTTATTAAACAATTATGGTGCTGCCTTTATGCGCACTTCCAGATTCGCTCATTCAAAAAATGATTATGAAAATGCAATTAAATACATGGAAAAAGCAATAGACTTCATTGATCAAAAAAGCAGGTTCTACAAAGGACTTTCTCAAATCTATGCAGAAGCATCATTTAATTCGTTTGAATCTGATGAAATTGAAAAAGGTTTTTCTTATTTAGAAAAAGCTGTTTATTATAATCGTACAGATAAAAATATTATACAGCTCATCTACCAAGCTGCAATTTACACTAATGAAATTGAAAGAGGAATTAACTTATTTGAGAAGATTCGTGAATATCAGGATTCTGTTGAGATTGATTCCTATATTACTCAATTAAAGGAGCTTCAATAACCAGATGCACCGGATAAGAGATTAATGAAAAAAGAAATTTACATCAAAGGTGCTCGGGAACATAATCTTAAGAATATCGAAATAAAAATTCCCAGAAATAAATTGGTTATTATTACTGGTGTTTCCGGTTCTGGTAAATCATCGCTTGCTTTTGACACACTATATGCAGAAGGACAGCGCAGATATGTAGAATCACTCTCTGCTTATGCTCGTCAATTTCTTGGTCAGATGGGAAAACCTAAAGTAGATTACATTGAAGGATTATCACCAGCAATTTCTATTGAACAGAAAGCAACAAGTAAAAATCCCCGTTCAACAGTTGGAACTGTTACAGAAATCTATGATTATTTAAGAATCCTTTATGCTCGAATTGGTAAGCAGTACTGTTATAATTGTGGTGATCCTGTTGGATCTCAAACGGTTGATCAATTGGTAGATCACATATTAAAAAATCCGGATAAAACACGTTTACAAATACTTGCACCAATTGTTCAAAACCGGAAAGGTGAACATAAAGAGGAACTGGAAGAAGCCAGGAATGAAGGTTTCGTTCGTGTGAAAATAAATGGAATTATGCGTCAGCTCAGTGAGGAGATCACACTCGATAAAAAGAGTAAGCATGATATTGATATTGTTGTTGATCGACTTGTTTTAAAAGATAATATTCGCTCAAGATTAATTGACTCGGTTGAAACTGCATTAAAACTAACTAGTGGTTTTATAAAAATAGAATATATTGATGAAAATCGCATTGAGAATCTATCCGAAGCAAATTCTTGCCCTAATTGTGGGATTGGTTATCCTGAACTTACACCACAACATTTCTCTTTCAACAGTCCAATAGGCATGTGTAAATCATGTAACGGACTTGGATCCAAGATGGAATTTGATCCCGAGTTGATAATTCCCGATAAATCACTTTCCATTATGGAAGGAGCTGTAAAACAATGGGGTACATTAAATAAGAAAAAAAACAGCTGGCAACTGAATAAGCTGAAGGCAATTGCAAGAGAATATGATTTTTCTCTCAATGAGCCATGGGAAGAACTTTCCTCAACTGTGAAAGATCTGTTACTCTATGGTTCCATGGGACAAAAGATCAGATTTGAGTGGAGTTCAAAAAGTGGCTCAGGTTCTTTTCTCTCTTCATTTGAAGGCATAATTCCAACTCTTTCCCGCCGTATGAATGAAACAAGATCTGAATATATGAGAAAATATTACATTCAGTATATTGGGAATAAAGTATGCCCGGATTGTAATGGTAAAAAACTTTGTAAGGAGAGTCTGGCAGTTAAGGTCGACGGTTTATCAATCAATGAAATAACTACAATGTCAATTACAAAGGCAATTAAGTTTTTTGATGAATTAATATTAACTGGTAATGATAAACTGATTGCGGAAGAAGTATTAAAAGAGATTAAGAATCGTCTGACATTCCTTGTAAATGTTGGGTTACATTATCTTACTTTAGATAGGAAAGCGCCAACATTATCCGGTGGGGAATCGCAAAGAATAAGACTGGCAAGTCAAATCGGGAGCAGCCTTGTTGGCGTTATGTACATATTAGATGAACCAACCATTGGATTACATCAACGTGATAATACAAGATTAATAAATATGCTGATTCATCTTAGAAATATTGGGAATACAGTTATTGTTGTTGAGCATGATGAGCAAATGATAAGAACAGCCGATCAAATAATTGATATTGGTCCTCAAGCCGGGATCTATGGTGGTGAGATCGTCTTTCAAGGAAATATTGAACAGCTGCTGAGATCAAGAAAATCTATGACTGGGAAATACTTATCAGGAAAATTAAGCATTGAGATACCGGAAGAAAAATTAAAACCGGATAAACGTAAACTGACAATAATTGGTGCATTACAAAATAATCTCAAAAATATCAATGTCGATATACCAGTTGGTTCATTCACTTGTGTTACTGGTGTTTCAGGATCGGGTAAAAGTTCTTTGATCAATCAGATATTATATCCCGCTATGTCAAAAAAGCTAAATAATTCAAGTAGGAAACAAGGTCATTTCAATAAAATAAAAGGTTATGAATATTTTGATAAAGTTATAAATATAGATCAACAACCTATTGGACGAACCCCACGCTCCAATCCTGCAACTTACACAAAACTATTTGATCCAATACGAAACCTGTTTTCACAAACTCCTGCGGCAAAATTGCGGGGTTACAAACCAGGAAGATTTTCCTTTAATGTAAAAGGTGGAAGATGTGAAGCTTGCAGTGGCGGCGGTGTAAAGCAGATCGAGATGCATTTCTTGCCCGATATTTATGTAAAATGTGAAGTCTGCAACGGAACACGTTACAATAAAGAAACTTTAGCAGTGAAATATAAAGGTTACAGCATAGCAGATGTTCTTAAAATGGATGTTCAGGAAGCCATAAAGGTATTTGACAAAGTTCCTAAAATATATAAAATTCTACAAACTTTGAAAGAAGTTGGAATGGATTATGTTAAACTTGGACAGGCTTCCACAACACTATCCGGTGGAGAAGCTCAAAGGATAAAACTTTCAAGAGAACTCAGTAAAACAAGTACCGGCAAAACACTTTACATCTTAGATGAACCCACAACAGGATTACACTTTGATGATATAAAAAAATTACTAAAAGTACTTCACAGATTAGTTTCAATGGGAAATACTGTGATCGTTATCGAACATAACCTGGATGTTATCAAATGTGCTGATCACATTATCGATCTGGGACCTGAAGGTGGAGATGAAGGTGGAAAGATTGTTGCAACAGGCACTCCAGAAGAAATTGCAAAAGTTAATAATTCGTTTACTGGAAATTTTTTGAAAAAAATTTTATGATTAGAAAAGAGTTTCGCAAAATAGAGCGTTTTGTTATCCTGACGAATTTTGCACCTATTTCTCAGGAATGTTCTCCGCTTATAATGAGATTCTTCGTTAGAATTCACTTCGAAGATTTCCTCAGAAAGACAACATTTTTTCATTTTTGCAGAGCCATTAATTCGTATATAAAAGGAGTAAGTTATGATTTTAAAATCCCAAATTCTTGAATTATATAATAAAACAAAGTTTGATGATGCTGATAAAAAATTATTCCTGAAATTCAGAAACAAGCTTAACACAGGCGAAATTCGTGCTGCTGAAAAGATAAATGGTAAATGGATCACTAATGACTGGGTTAAGAAAGGTATTCTTACTGGATTCAAAATGGGAACTGTTATTCAATCAGGAACCTTTATGGATAAAGACACATATCCTGTTCAAAATATCACAAACAGAAAAAATGTGAGAATGGTTCCTGGTGGTTCATCCATTCGGGAAGGTGCTCATATCGGAGAAAATGTGATAATGATGCCACCAATGTATATAAATGTTGGTGCTTATGTAGATGATGGCACAATGATAGATTCTCATGCTCTTGTCGGAACTTGCGCCCAAGTTGGTAAAAATGTACATCTCAGTGCTGCTGCACAACTTGGCGGTGTATTAGAACCAATCAGTGCAAATCCTGTAATCATTGAAGATAATGTATTTATTGGTGGAAATTGTGGTATTTACGAAGGTGTGGTAATTGAGCAGAATGCTATAATAGCAGCAGGAGTGACATTAACAGGTGGTACACCTGTTTATGATGCTGTAAATATGCAATTCCTTGAAAAAGATGAAAACAACTCATTGCATATCCCACGAAGAGCAGTAGTAATTTCCGGCACCCGCAAAATGAAAAGTAATGACAGGTTTTCAATTTACTGTCCAATTATCATTAAATATAGAGATGAGAAAAGTGATAGGTCTGTAATTTTGGAAGATGCTCTGAGATGATTCCCGTAAAATATGCAAATCGAATAGAAGGCATAGAAAAATCTGAATTGCGACAATTATTTGATAAAGCTCCACCTGATGCAATTAACCTTGGTTTAGGAGAGATCCAATTCCCTACACCTAGAATTATTTCTGAAAGCGCAATTAATATCATTAAGGAAGAAGATATTCGATATACTCCAAATGCTGGATTACCGGAATTACAAAAAGCAATAACTAAATACTATAATATACCACTTAATAAAAATGTATGTGTTACAACTGGAGCAGAAGAAGCCATTTTTGCTTCAATTTTCAGTTTTATTAATCCGGGTGATGAAGTACTGATCGCAAATCCAACTTATCTTGCATATAAAACAATTATCAAAATGATGGGTGGAATTGCTGTTGAATTCGATCTTGCACCGGAATCTAATTTTAAACTGGATCGTAAGGACTTCACAAACAAAATTACCTCCAAGACTAAAGTACTACTTTTAAATAATCCATCAAATCCCACAGGAAAGTGTTTCTCAGAGGATGAGATAAATTTCATGGTTTCTAAATGTATTGAAAATAAGATACTTATCGTAGTAGATGAGATATATAGAGAATTATATATAGAAAAAAAACCAATTACTTTTTTAGATAAAGCTGGAAAAATCATTGTGATTTCCGGTCTTTCTAAATCTCATTCTATGAGCGGATGGCGGGTTGGATGGGCAGTATCAAATGATCCCGAACTAATTAAACCTGTTATTATTTCACACCAATATATTTGCACCAGTGCCCCATACATTTCTCAAGAAGTTGGAATTACTGCTTTATCTACTGAAGGTATGATAGATCAGAACAAAATTCGTTTAGAACTTATTTCTAATAGAGATTTTGTGCTGAAGCAATTTAGACAATTTTTACCTAATATCAACATTCTGGAAAATACATCTTCACCATATTTATTTATCAATATAAAAACTGATGATATGTTGCTAGCGGATGAACTGATCAAACAAGGATTGATATTAATGCCTGGAAAAATATTTGGTTCAAATGGTAAATACTGGATCAGGTTAAATTATGCTATTGATAAAAATCTACTTGCCAGAGGTATCAAAATCTTTACAAACATAGTCAAGTTGTATTAAATTAGGTTAATATTAATTATTATAGAAAAAAGTGCTTAAATTAAATCATATTTTTTTGAAGGAACCTTATTCAAAATAGTAAATTGCTTTGATCGGATTTATTTTGGAAGCTTTATAAGCAGGATAAATTCCTGAAGCCAATCCTATAAATAACGAAAAAGCTAAACCTAAAAGAATACCTTCTATTGGAACAGGGAAACTAAATTTTAGAGCTACAGTTATTACTTTTACCAGCAATGTAGATAACAATATTCCAACAAAGGCACCCATAAGTGAAAGCGTAATCGCTTCCAAAATAAATAGAAGAAAGATATCATGGTCTGTTGCGCCTATGCTTTTTCTAATGCCTATCTCTTTCATTCTTTCGTTTATTGAAATAAGTAATGTACTGAACAGTCCAATACCACCAACAATAAGTGAAATGGATGCGATCGCAGAAAGTGTTATGTTCCATTTTTTCATCATCTCGTTTATCTCTTTTGTAATATTCATCATTAAAGCACCAATATCGTTAAATGCAAAATCGTGTCCCATATTATGATTTGCTAATAGATTCTGACGGACATAATTCTTCATATATGAAAATTCACTCTCAGAATTTGACTGAAGATAAATATAATCTATTGCATTATCGGATTTTAAATATTTTGCACCTGTTGAAAGTGGAATGAATACAGCTTCAAGATCACGTTTTCTTTCCCATGTATTGAAATTCATTCCGTTAGCATTAAGTTTGTCATTATCAAGAATTCCAATTATCTTATAACGTTGATTCCCAACATTTATCTTCTCACCAAGAGGATTTTTATTTTTAAAATACTTTTCTGAAAAATGATAACCTATTATACA
>Ga0208771_1000735_pt1 | contig 19135 bp, 19 predicted proteins | sample AntAceMetag02UKX_FD_184775 | JGI IMG/M metagenome (GOLD analysis project Ga0208771, IMG submission 184775) | Saline lake microbial communities from Ace Lake, Antarctica - Antarctic Ace Lake Metagenome 02UKX (SPAdes) (version 2) | ecosystem: Environmental > Aquatic > Non-marine Saline and...
ACCCTTGCTCGTAAATTCTTTGAGTGATTCTTCCTCTCCTTCGGCGAGGTTTATTTTCGTCATGAAACATAGGATGGATTAAACAAGCATTTATATTTAACTAAAAACTAATGTTGTACGACACTAGTTATCCTTCGTAAACACGGCCAGAGAGTTTCACAGTCGCTATTTGGGGAACTTCGCGAATGTTGTCGATTTCATCAACACGAATGGTGGGAATCTCTCGAAGGGACGACGCGCTAGAGTTCAACCCAACAAATAATATTATAACAAGAATGAGACTGGCAAAACGTATCATTTTGGCACTCATGGTTAAGTTCTCCTGATCATACAATCATTAATACAAGATTATAACATCCAAAATACCAGTGAAATCGTTTCTGGGATAGAAAAAAATAGAGCCGCATTAAGCGGCTCATATTTAAGTTTTCGCGGCCTCAAGACAGAAGAAGTCATAGTCAGGGGATCTATGAGCATATCCAGGCTCACCCCAACCTCGGCCATTGTTGACGATTGTCCTGTCCCAAACCTCGAGCAAGATCTCATATCCACAGGGTGGCAGACCCGTAGTATCCCACGTGAAGGTTAAAACCGTATCACCATCGTCACTCACATCTGCGTACTTTCTGACTGGTAGGACCGATCCTGGACATGGCGGATTCAAACCACACCTGTAGCTCAATCGGTAACTGTAGAAATGCTCATCGTTAGCGGTGATATTGCCAGTAACCGTATCACCTATGAATATATCGCCACATTCGGGCGTGGTCGAGATATTTAAAACTGCAGTCGGGCGCTTGTTATCTATCATGACCACAACTGGCAAGCTTACATGCTGCATGCCACCTACATCTTCAACGGTCAGTCTGAGACTGTACTTGCCATTCTTGCTTCCCGTGTTCCATGGGTAATACAGTCCGCCCATCACAGAGTCGCAGAGTATATCCAACCAACCATCTGTGCCTGGATCTCTGTTCACTCGCACCCAAAGACTCGGCCATACGAACATCCACTCTTTAAAGTCGTCAGTTAGGGGATTGAAACTATCTGGTGCAGGTGGTGTGGTAATATTCGGCCATCCTGCGTATTCCACTTTGAATCTCTCGCACTCTTCACAGGAGGGCATTAGACCAAGAATTTCCACCGCACCTCCAAAAGGACTATCAAAGGCTTCGAACTGTGGGGTGGTTGCGCTCCAGCCATTGGCCAATCCTTCAGAATTGATGTTTCCTACGGGCATTCCACCAACTTTGATGATAGCTGCTACACAGGGTGGCTTTTCACCTCCGTCAACGGCCAAAGATAGTGCATCCAGACCCAAATCTTTAGTCTTTGGCTCAAAGCAGTGAATAAGGTCTTCGTTGGTGCAGACAACACCGTCTCCGAAAAGGAGAACATCACCGTCGCTGAATGCAAGTCTTCCTTCGTAGAGGATCTCTGTGGAGAATCGAATCAGTTGTCTGTTGCCACGTCTGTTGGCAGTCACCGCATCCAGCCCAAAGTCCACACCACGATCGGGTATGCCTGCAGGTACTGTAAGTGGGAGAAGTAAAGCGTTCCCGGCCACGATGTAGCCTTGTGCAGAAAGCAGATCGCCATCGAGTAACATACCCATTTCAATTTCCGAGACGGTGCCCTCGATAGAGAACCAGATGTCGATCCCGTACTCCTCCAGCATTTGAGGTAACATTCCTGGGTTTCCTTCCCACTTGTCTCGATCTACCGTGGAAGCGTAATCCAAGAATTCAATTATGCGGTTTAAGTCCCCAACGAAATGGATGGCGTCGAGACCTAAGTCGCCCCTCTTATCGATGTCAAAATTAGCCAACAAAGCCCTATTTGGTATTACAGCGCCGTTGGTAACCAATAAGTCTCCCGCTGTAAATCGACCTCTTGGATCGTCCAGCTCGGTAGAGAATGCGACTAAACGCGCCTCCACATCAACGACGTCAGCTGCGTCCAATCCAAGGTCTTGTTCAGATTTGAATGCGACCAAAAGCTCTCGGTTACGTGCGAATACGACACAATCAGGACCCAAAAGATCCCCATCTGAAATTATGGGGTTACCATCTGGTGGTTCAGGACCCTGAGTGACGAAATCTTCTTCGGTGGAGAAGAAAACATCTCTGCAGATCGCTGTTACGGCCCCTGGCGTTTCCATTGTATCGGGTATTTCTGTTAATCCATGAACTTCTGTTAACGTATAAACGTCAGATGTTTCCCATGCATCTGCTATGCTCACAATATTGTCCTGTGACACAACTGGCAGAACCACTAAAAATAATATCAACACCAATGATAATACTATTCCTCACATTTAATACCTCTAATCCCCATTAAACCAAATATCGCCCTTTTTAAGCTGATACAAATGAACATCATACATTATATATTTATTGGTACCCACATCACAAAAAATTTCATATATGGCTGGAAGAATGTGGGGTAAATTTCCAGATTTCCACAGATGGAATCATCTCCGAAATCGAGAACATTTGCTTCTTTGAGTTCAGATCTGGGCAAAAAAGAGGATTGTGCTGAACGCCCTCTAATTTTGCCAAGTTTGCATATATCCCAAGTCGTGACATGACAGGTATTCTGCGATCCTAACTTTTGGAGAAAAGGTTCTCTCATCTGCTATAGTCGAGAACCGATTAGATGAAACTAATCGGTTATCGCCAGAATAGTGCTTAACGATACGAATAGGCCAAAATATCGAACTCACGAGAGTTCGACATTTGTCCGAAAGGTATCGTTAAACACTATATTTTGCATTCCTGGAATAACTTCAACCAAATGCAACGGCAACTACTCGGCTAATCGCAAGGTTGATTAATCTTCACCAGGTCTTCCCTTTGGTGCATATTTCATGAGTTCTGAGGCCTCAGCAAAGCTCTTCAATCGCGCAAAGACGTTGATGCCAGGAGGCGTCAGCAGCCCGGTCCGGGCCATAAAGCCCTATCCGTTTTATGTCTCGAGGGCCGAAGGTCCATACCTTTGGGACGTGGACGAAAACCAGCTTATCGATTACTGTCTTGCCTACGGCCCGATGATCCTGGGACATAAACACCCTTTGATCATCGAACGGGTCCAAGAGCAGCTTCAGAAAGGCTGGCTCTACGGAACGCCTTGTGAGCTTGAGGTCGACTTGGCCCAGAGGGTCGCGAATCACTATCCCAGCATAGATATGCTCAGGTTCGTGAACACAGGGACTGAGGCCACAATGGCCGCCCTCCGGATCGCGAGAGGGTATACCGGCAAAGACAAGATTGTGAAGGTGGAAGGTGGGTTTCACGGCGCTCACGATTCCGTTCTCATAAAGGCAGGTTCTGGAGCCACAACGTTAGGAATACCTGACTCGTCAGGCGTCCCAAAAGATACCGCCAAAAACACGCTTCAGGTACCTTACAACGATCTCAATGCGCTGGAAACTGTCTTTGAGACCTTCCCCGACGAGGTCGCAGCGGTCATTATGGAGCCAGTCCTTGGAAACATCGGGCCCATCCTTCCAAAAGACGGATACCTCAACGGCGTGAGAGATCTCACTGAAGAGCATGGTATCATCCTGATCTTTGATGAGGTGATAACGGGCTTCAGGCTGAACCTTGGCGGAGCCCAAACCCATTACGGCGTGGCCCCAGACATGACCACCCTTGGAAAGATCATAGGAGGAGGCTTTCCGATTGGCGTCGTGGGTGGCAAAAGAGAGTTGATGGAAATGGTTGCGCCAAGCGGTGGGGTATACCAGGCTGGAACCTTCAACGGAAGCCCAACTTCTCTTGCTGCAGGAATGGCGACGCTCGACATCTTGGAAAGTGGGGCTTTAGATCGGCTCAACCGGGTTGGGGATGATATGCGAAAGGCCCTTTCCCAGATCGTAGAGGATCTCAGGCTCAATTATTCGGTGGTTGGCATCGCGTCCATGTTCAAGATATTCTTTGGCGATGCGCCCAAAGAATATGTAGGGGCTCTCAGATGTGACAAAGAAGGATACTTCGCTTTCTTTGCGAGGATGCTCAAGTCAGGCGTCTTCCTCCCCCCGAGCCAGTTTGAGACAAACTTCATATCTTTGGCTCATACAGACGAAATAATCGACCAAACTCTGGAGGCTTACAAGTCAAACCTGAAAGGCTGATCGCAGGAAGTCGCGGAAGCCCTCTGGCACTGCGACAGACCGAGACCGCCCTCAGACTCTTAGATGAATTGGGGGCGGATACTGAGCTTCGGATAGTCAATACTAAGGGTGATCAGTTCTTGGATCGGCCCCTCCACCAGCTCTCTGGGCGAGGGCTGTTTGTAAAAGAGATCGACGAGCGGATGCTTTCGGGAGAAATAGACGTCGCAGTCCACAGCATGAAAGATCTTCCTTCCGAAAGGCCCAAAGGGCTTGTGATCGCAGCGATCCTTCCTCGCGACTCGCCTTACGACGTCCTAGTATCTGAAAGTGGGATCCGGCTCGAAGATCTGGACGAGGGCGCAATAGTTGGCACCTGCAGCATGCGTCGCACAGCTCAGCTCAAAAGGGTGCGGCCAGATCTGGTGGTAAAAAGTCTGCGTGGAAACCTGGGGACCCGGCTAAAAAAGCTAGAAGAGGGCGATTATGACGCCATAATCCTCGCCGAAGCTGGGATCCAGAGGATGGACTACGAAGTGGCTTGCAGCGTGCTCGACCCCGAACAGTTCGTGCCCTCAGCAAACCAAGGTGCCATCGCAGTAGTTTCCGTAAAGGGTGCGGCAGAGGCGATCGTTCGCAAGATCGATCACAACCCCACCAGACTCGAGGCCGAGTGCGAGCGTGCGATACTCGAAACCATCGGCGGCAGTTGTGTTGTCCCAATGGCGGCCCACGCCCATCTCGATGGAGATACTTTGAGAATTGTGGCAGAAGTCCTCTCTTTGGACGGAACGCGGTTCTTGAGGGTGGATGAAAAAATTTCGGCCGAAAGTCACTTGGCCGGCGCAATGAAGGTGGGGCAAAAGCTAGCAGATATGGGCGGACGCGACCTAGCTCAAGAGGCGGTGAGACAGTTTGGCTAACGTTGGCAAAGTCTACCTGGTGGGCTCGGGTCCTGGAGATCCCGAGCTCATGACGTTGAGAGGGAAAAGGGTTTTGGAAGATGCAGAGGTAGTCCTTTTTGATAGATTGGTTGGCTCTGAAATTCTGGATTGGGCCCCCCAAAACGCCGAGATGATCGATGTGGGAAAACTTCCAGGGCGGCACAAGCTCACCCAAGAAGAGATCAACAATACGCTGGCAGAAAAGGCTCTGGAAGGAAAACGGGTGGTTAGGCTCAAAGGTGGCGATCCTTATGTCTTTGGGAGAGGTGGCGAGGAAGGTCTCCATCTTGTCAAGAGAGGCGTTCCTTTCGAGGTCGTTCCTGGAGTTACTTCGGCAATATCGGTTCCTGCCCATGCTGGAATTCCGATCACCCATAGGGGCATTTCCACTTCGGCTACCATAGTGACGGGTCACGAAGAGCCTGGAAAGGCCGAGAATCTGGATTGGTCGGCTCTGGCAAAACTGAACGGGACTCTGGTGGTCTTAATGGGGGTATCGAGGCTCGAAGAGAATGTGGCGGCCCTTCTTGAAAACGGAAAGGATCCAAAAACTCCTGCCGCCCTGATCGAGAAGGGGTGGAGTTCTGAAGAGCGGTTAGTTACATCCACCTTGGAAACAATAGTCGACGCGGCAAAGACGGCCAACGTGGAGTCGCCTGCGATATTGGTAGCGGGCGAAGTTGTGAATCTAGCCGAAGATCTGGGACAAAAGACCGTGGCCATATTGAGGCCGGACAATCGGTCCGAGGAATCTGAAAGGTTGGCCATCGAACTTGGATTCAAGCCCTTGATCGCACCTACCATCTCTTTTGAGAAACTTCCTCTTCCCGAGGATCTGTCATTTCGGATCGAAGAGGCCGAATGCGTCGTCTTCACCAGTGCCACAGGAGTCGAGATCGCTTTAGAAGACGAGAAGGTCAAATCGGCCTTAAAAAACGCCACCCTTGCTACAATCGGTCCGAGAACCAAAGAAGCCCTGAATGATCTCGGTCTCGATGTGGCGATGGTACCTGAAAAGTTCAGCTCGGCGGGCCTTGTCAAAGCCTTAAGTTCGATGTTCAGAAAGGTATTGCTTCTCAGAAGCGCTCAAGGCAGTCCAGAACTCGTGGAAGGGCTCAAGAACGCGAACGTCGAGGTGGACGAAGTTTGGCTTTACGACTTAACGCCTTCTTGTGATCCGCGGCTGGACTGGCTGATCAGGAAAGGGGTGCCTTATGCCTTCGCTTTCACCAGCGGATCTACGGCGAGATACCTGATCGATCGTGCGTCTCACCTCGGGCTTGAGACCGAGCTTCGAGAGAAACTGGCGCGTGCGAAGATTGCAGCCATCGGCCCGCCGACAAGGGCCGAGTTAGAACGGTTAGGCGTTCGAGTGGACGTGATGCCAGAAAGGCACACTTTCCAGGCGATGCTAGAAGTGCTTAGGAGTTACTAGATGATCATCTTTTCAAAGGCGTTGGCAGACCAGGCCACTGTATGGGATGCTTTAAGGGCTGCAGAAGAGGCAGGCGAGCCCGTTCCCGACGACATGATCCGGTTTTCTGGCGAGACGAAACCTGTGGTGATGTGGAACATCACCCGTCGGTGCAACTTGGCTTGTGAACATTGTTACATGGACGCCACCGATTCGAGCGCCGAACAGCTCAGGCTCGAAGAAGGGATCAAGCTGATTGACGAGCTTGCCAAACTTAAAGTTCCTATACTGATACTAACGGGCGGAGAGCCCCTTATTAGCAGGAACTTTTACGCTTATGCGTTTCACGCCAAGGCGGTGGGACTTCGGACCGTCGTTTCCACCAACGGGACGCTCATAACCCCTGAAGTTGCAAGGTTGCTAAAAGAAGCCGAGATCAGGTACGTGGGCGTGAGCATTGATTCTTGCCGGCCCGAGCTTCACGACCAATTTCGAGGCGTCAAAGGCGCCTTCGATCGAGCTCTCACCGGTCTCAAAAACGCAAGGGATGCAGGGCTCAAGACTGGCCTGCGGGTAACTTTGACCAGGGATAACTGGCAGGAAGTGCCGGCACTTCTGGACATGGCCGTGGAGATGGAAGTTCCCAGGTTCTGTCTGTACCACCTGGTTCCAACCGGAAGGGGCGCAGCAATAGCCGACAGAGACGTAACGCCTGAACAGAGGCGCAGCGTGATTAAGTTTCTGGCAGAGGCTGCGATGGAACTAAAAGACGAAGAGATCGAGATCCTCTCGACCGACTCGCCTATGGATGGAGCCTATCTTCTTGAAATGTTAAAGGACGATCCAAAGAAACGGGAACGGGTATGGGGACTTCTCAAAAACTCTGGCGGATGTTCTGCTGGACTAAAGGTGTCCAACATAGATCATCGAGGAGACGTTCATCCCTGCCATTTCATGCAAGATATGGTGGTGGGGAACATAAGAGATCGAAGCTTCCGTGACATATGGATCGACAATCCTTCGCCCGAACTTCTCGCTCTTCGGAATATGAGGGCGAACTTGAAAGGGGCCTGTGGCGAATGCGAGTATCTGGAGCTTTGCGGCGGATGCCGACAGAAGGCAAAATATCACACAGGAGATCTCTTCGGAGAAGATCCCACATGCATAGTTGCGGATCTCAAAGGCGCATCTGACTGATTTTTATCGAATGTCCTGAAGGCACTCTGCGAAATCCGCCAGGTGGCGCCGCCCTTTCGCCTTTGCTCCGTCCCGCGCCGGAGGATCTGGGGCGCGAGTTTCTGGCGGTGCCCGGTGGCGTTTTCGAGGCGACACGCGCCCTTCGCCGCCGCGCTCTTTCCATCTCCCGATCCCCGGCGGGCGATGCACTCGTCCCAGATCTTCTCGCCCCCGGATATTGCTCATATCTCCACCGGCTTCATCACAGTGCTCGCTATATCACCCAGCCGCCCCCGCCGCATGTGGGAAACCCCGGCGCTCAAAACGCTGCCACGTTCTTGAGATATCGGCGCCGATTCTACGAAAATTCTGCCAGAAAGCTTCACGCCATCCGAGGTTTCGCCGACGAAGAGATGGGGTGCAGAAGGTGAAAAAAGAGATAAGGTATGGGGCAAATAACCCCCAGACGGCACTTGAGGGCGAGCTGAGATGCGAGACGACGATAACACAACAAAGACACTTATTTCGGTGGCGGGAGCCGTAGTCGATCTCTTCGTTGCGATCATCCTGATAAGTACGCTTCTGTATTTCTTGCTGGTTTTGATGTTCGGTGTCGAGAGGATCGTCGATCTTCAGAAGTTTGCGAGCGCCTCCCGCGACATAATGATCTCTCTGCTGATCATCATCGGCGGTGTTCTAGTCCTTTTCTTTCTGGCCATATTCCTTCGCTGGTTATCAAAAAACGAAGACGGCATTATGATTCTCCCCTTTGAGGTTGCAGCGGGAGAAGAAAAGTACAGCGGCAAGGCAGTCTCTCATCTACTCATCGCCGAGCTGCTGAGAATCCGTCGGATTCACGAGATCAAATACAAAGGGATCAGTCTAATGTCTGAAAGTTTCACCGTCCCACTCTTGGCCCCCGTAAGCGAGGATCTAACCTACACCGTCTCCCAGATGGGGGCCTGTAAGCTTTGGGACGACATCGATTCACCTAGGTCCTTTAATGGTCATTCTAAAGAGGCTCTGGCCCCGAGGAGATAATGGGCAGGTGATCTCCGGAAGTCTGCAAAAATATGGGTCGATGACAAGCCTGTTGGCCTGCCTGGAACATCAAAAAATCAGGGCCTGGGACGCCAGCAAGGTCGAAGACGGCGATCAAGTTGGCGATGAGATAATTCCAGCTCTCGTCAGCGATCTCGCCTTCAAGATGGTTCACGATCTCTCACGGGAAGGGAACGCTGCCAAAAAGATCACCGCCGAAACCTGGCAGGGTTTTAAACACTTTACCGAGGCGCTGGATGCTTATCATCAGTACAATCTGACTGGTGGTATGGTCTATTTGGAGCTGGCCCGCAAGGAATGCCTCAACGCAGCAAAGGCCGAGATCGGCTACGAAAAACTGCTTAAATTGCTTTACAATCTGGGGATGGCTTATACCAACAAGAAAGAGTATTTCATGGCCGAAGAGTTGTTCCTTCAGGCTATTAACATCAAATCCGAAGATGCCTTCACTTTATTCGGTTTAGGTTACTTGAATGGTGTTCAAGAAATCTACGATAAAGCTCTTGGGTATCTAGAGAAGGCGATCGACCTCGATCCGAAATGCGTGCACGCTTGGAACGGGAAAGGCAATACTCTCGTGGGATTGAAAAGGTACGAAGAGGCGTTGAAGTGTTACGAGAAGGCGATTGAACTCGATCCGAAATACGTGCTCGCCTGGTACAATAAAGGTAATGCTTTCGGGAGATTGGGCGAGAACGAAGAAGCGGTGAGATGTTTCGATAAGGCGCTCACCCTCGATCCGAAATTTGTGCACGCATGGAATGGCAAAGGCAACGCTCTCATAGATTTGGGCAAGCACAAAGAGGCGCTAGTTTGTTTCGATAAGGCGCTCACCCTCGATCTGAAATATGTGCACGCATGGAACGGCAAAGGCAACGCTCTCATAGATTTGGGCAAGCACAAAGAGGCGCTAGTTTGTTTCGATAAGGCGCTCACCCTCGATCTGAAATATGTGCACGCATGGAACGGCAAAGGCAACGCTCTCATAGATTTGGGCAAGCACAAAGAGGCGCTAGTTTGTTTCGATAAGGCGCTCACCCTCGATCTGAAATATGTGCACGCATGGAATGGCAAAGGCAACGCTCTCAATAGCTTGGGCAAGCACCAAGAAGCGTTGGAATATTACGACAAGGCGATCGACCTCGATCCAAAAGATGTGTACGCATGGAATGGCAAAGGCAACGCTCTCAATAGCTTGGGCAAGCACCAAGAAGCGTTGGAATATTACGACAAGGCGATCGACCTCGATCCAAAAGATGTGTACGCATGGAACGGCAAAGGCAACGCTCTCAATAGCTTGGGCAAGCACCAAGAAGCGTTGGAATATTACGACAAGGCGATCGACCTCGATCCAAAAGATGTGTACGCATGGAACGGCAAAGGCAACGCTCTCAATAGCTTGGGCTGTCACGTCGAAGCGCTAGTTTGTTTCGATAATGCGTTGGACCTCGATCCGAAATATGTGCACGCATGGAATGGCAAAGGCAACGCTCTCAATAGCTTGGGCAAGTACCAAGAGGCGCGGGACTGTTACGAGAAGGCGATCGACCTCGATCCTAAGTTTGTGCACGCCTGGTACAACAAAGGCAACGCTCTCGGGAGATTGGGCAAGTACCAAGAGGCTCTGGGATGTTTCGAGAAGGCGATCGACCTCGATCCGAAATTTGTGCTCGCATGGAACGGCAAAGGCAACGCTCTCGGGGGATTGGGCAAGAACGAAGAAGCGCTGGAGTGTTACGATAAGGCACTCACCCTCGATCCTAAGTTTGTGCACGCCTGGTACAACAAAGGCAATGCTCTCGTCAACTTAGAGCAGTGGGAAGAAGCCATTGCTTCCTATCAGGAAACAGTCGAACTAGATCCTAACTTCACAATGGCCTGGATCGCACTTGCTCGTCTGTACAGGAAGCTCGGCCGTGAAGAAGAAAGCTCCGAGCAATGCAAATCCGCCCGCGATCTCATCGAAAACGAGAACGAATACAACCGCGCCTGCTTCGAGGCGGTCTGCGGGAGCGCCGACGATGCTTTACCCCTCCTCAGATCCGCGCTGGAAAAAAAGCAGGCAACACCAGAACGGGCGCGCCAGGACCCCGACCTTGAGTTCATCCGGGACGATCCCAGGTTCCAGGCGCTACTGCGCGAGTTCTCCGAGGGCAAGAAATCCGGGTCGGACTGATGCGCCCTCAAGGACGCCTGGCTCTTCTATGTTAATATAATCAAATACTTTTATATAAGGTGCCTGAATGAAATCAGTCAAAAATCTGTTCTGCTTTGATACCATTGACTGTTCTGTGCTCCTTGAACTCTCTTAGCTCCCTTAGCCGCTGTTTGCGAGGATCAGTTGATGTCAAGTCCCTTTTTTCATAGAAATACCAAATAATATAAATAATCCAGAATAAGATCCCTATCCATAACGGATCGAGTTCCAACGTTGAATCAGTATAATCCAATAATATCCAGACAAAGCTAAGCAGAAACAATAACGCTAATGGTAGCGAGATCACCTTTCTATCAGCGGCATATATTGCACAACCTATGTGATTGCAGTCGTTATTCCTATCCTCTGGATTGTCGCTCGAATATTTTTTACCGCACATCGTATGATATGTAGTACGATCATCCCCCTGCCCTACCCACACATCATATGACTTGATCTCACCTGTCTCCAAGCGCAGTTTTACGACCATATTTGCGTCTCCAAACCTTGAGTTCAGCCGGGCGGTTTTGCCTACTCCACCGAAGAACAGGCGGACAAGTTAAGCGGGGCTGACCCCGCCCACGACAAGCAATTGCCAATATAAGACATCGGCCTTGGCGCCTCGGGAAGGTCCGTTCTCATTAGCCCCGTGAAGAAGACGAAGCAAAGAGCCCCTATTCACCAGGACGGAACGAGTGCGGGGGCGGAATAGCCCCCTTCCTTGCTACTCCACAAGCACGACGTTGCTTGCGCCCATCAGCTTTCTGTATACGTTGTTTTCAAAGAACCTGAAGTCGTACCTTCCAGGCGTAGAAGGCGCCCTGAAGGTCATGGTGCCACAAGATCTGCCGTTTGCGTATTGCATTGCGAGCATGTACTTGTCTGGACGTGTCATCTCGTACATCCCGATGGCAGATTCAGGCTTTGCGCCCCAGAAAGATACCTCGATTGTCTCGCCAGGTTTGACGTTCGAAGGAGTGGCCGTGATCCTCACGCCGGAAGATGTCTTCACCTCTAAAGACTCGCTTGCTGCAATACTCGCCTGGCTGCCATCCTGAAACATCCGAAACTCGTAAGTTCCAGCGGCTGAGGGCATGGAAAAGGTCAAAGATCCGCTGCTCTTTCCCTCTAGGCTCTTTTTCGAGATCGGATCGCTATCAGAAGACCCCGCGCTGTAAAGGCCGACCCAACCCCCTTCAAGTCCTGGGGCTCCGCTGTAGTTCACTCCAACCCGATCGCAGGTGCTGATCGTGGTGGCCGAAGCGGATATCGAGGGCGTTGCAACCTCGATCGAAAGAGTGACGAGTTCGGCTCCAGAGTCGTCGTACATCCTGAGCGCGTAATATCCCTCATCTGCAGGAGCCAAAAATGGGATCGAAGTGACGGTGGAAATTGATTCGATCGAGTCAATCGTTCCAGCGGAAGCGTCGATGCCAATAGCCTCGCGGGATATTGCAGCTTTTGCCGCTTTTTCAGAAGAGTCTGAAACTGAAGTGGTTAGATCCACCCGTCCAGAAAAATTATCAGGCGCTTTGAACTCGAGCATGATGCTCTCACCGGGCGAGAAGGTCGACTGATAAAGGATCAATTCGTACTCTTCGAAAACCGCCCGATGTCGCAAGGTTGCATCTTCTGACGCGAGCGGGTACGGATCAATACAGGACCCACCAGCTATCTCGTAGGAAGAGTCACAGATGCCATCTCGATTTTGATCCGTGCATCCTTCTTCGATCGCGTCGAAGTCCTCGTACCAGTTTCCCTGCTCTTCTGAGTACCAGAGGTTATCGCCATCGTCATAGGCGTTCTGGCCGTTTTTCAGAAACTCGTTTCCGAAGATCAGGTTATCCTGATAAGCTCCCGCAAAGCCGATCTCGCTGACCTTGAGGCTTGACGCCTCCGTCTTTGGGCGATACTTTATCGAAACGCCGCCGCTTTCAGACGTCGTCATGCTTTTGGTGGCGTTATTCCTCGATATGTGAATCCCCTCATTGTTTTCCGCGATGCGGTTGAAGTGGATCTCGTTTCCCCAGGAAGTCTCGAGATATATGCCAACGTTGTTTTTCTCGACGATATTGGAGCTTACCTGGACGTCTCTTGCATCCTGGAGCAAGATTCCAATGCTGTTTCCAACTATTGAGTTTTCTTTCACGGTGCAGTTTTGGGCCAAAACTCGGATTCCAGCATCCCTTTCACCAGGCCCCGATCCTGAGATCTCAAAACCTTCCAGAACGATTTCGCCGGTTTTCAAAGTTACAACGCTCCCAAAGCCACCCGCATCGATCACAGCGCCGCCAGTGCCTTTGAAGACGATCTCTTTGTCCAGGACTAGGTTCCCTTTGTGGTATCCCCCCTCCACGAGAACCGTGTCCCCCGCCTTTGCAAAGTAGAGGGCTTTTTGGATGCTTTCCCCTGGGCCAACTTTCAAGGTGGTTCCGTGAACTGACCCGACGAGCAAGAATGATATTGTAATTGCGATAATCAAAGGGCGAAACCAGTGACGTTGGTCGCCCTTGCCATCTCCATCTCCCCTATCTGGGACGGGCCTTGAGCTTCTTTGCATGAACTTTGCCATGCGCCCTGGTGTAGTAAAACGTTTTGACCTTGGAAAATCCAAGCTTCAAACTTTGCGTCACAATCTGCAGCTCTTCTCGTCAAGCTGGCTCTTCTTGACCAGGTAGTAACCCACCGAGAGGGCGACTATGATTGGCGCCGATTCCCACCAAGGTCGTTCCTGGAAGCTTCTTTAAGTCCAGGATGATGACCTTTCGGGCGATGGCAATCATGGCCACCAGGAGGACAACCTGAACGTTGATCACGTTCTCCTCGATGTATATCTTAAACGTCTCGAGCAGCTCAATTCCGATGAGGACCAAAAGGAAGTATCCAAAGATCTCCAGAAGCTGATCTATCCCCAAGAGGGGGATCGGGGGGTTGACGATATCGATTGATATGACGTAAACCAGCTCTAAAGTCGCGAGCAAGACCACCAACCCCATCATCCAGGTGAGAATGATGAGGATCATATTCTGGAATTTCTTTAGGTATTCCATCATGCACGTACCTCTCTTAGACCATCTTGTCATTGGTCTCGTTTACATATTAATATTATGACTCGGATCACTGAGATTTAGTTCTGTACTTGACATACATCAATATCCCTATGAAGAGCGTTGTGAAAGATATCGCATTGGCCACGGTGATCGCAGTATTGTGAAGATGTATCCCGTAGAGCATCCAAAGAAAAAGGCCCATGCTTAGTTGGGCCATCATGGGTAGGCTCACGTCGTTTACGGATTGGGTCCTGTTCATCTTCACCAATTGCGGTACAAAACTGAACATCGTCAGAAGGCCCGCAGTATATCCGACTATTTCCCAATTCATGGGGCTCTCTTCTAGAAAACGTATACGTTCGCACGCTCTTAAGCCTGCAGATTGTCCAGGCTCAATCTCTCGTCCGATCTATATTGGTCCCTTTCGACCTCTCTTTGGACTTGGGACTATTGGTTAATCACCCTTTTGGCCTTATTCCTGGTCAAGACAAAAAAAAGCGCGCGTGCAGTGTATATGCGAATTGGTCAGTCGAATAACGTATACAATTATAAAATGTCTACCGAAATTCTTATTAATTAACATGGGTATTGGTGAATAATATGTATACTCGGGTGGAGGTGTTTTCCTTGGAGAGACGAATCATCTTCGTGATATTGGCGGCTTCGTTATTTTTGCCTCTGGTTTTTGGAACTACAACTGCCAGCGATGATTATCCAAAAACAATCATTGATTCTGCTGGACGAGAAGTGACTATCCAGATGCCCATCGAGCGAATTATCGTCATGCACACAGATGCAGCAGAAGCAGTCAGGTTGCTTGGAGCAGAAGACAAAATCGTTGGAATGACCGATACGGTACAGAAGAAAAGTGATTATTTTCCAGAGTTGCAAGACGGAGAGATCATCGGCACCTGGCGTGAATTCGATTTCGAAAAGATCGCCCAGATTGCACAAGATGGAAAAGACACGATCGTTCCGGATATTATTGTGATCGGCTATCCTTCAGGGTCTTACAAAGGTAGCTCTTATGCAGTAGATTCGATCGATTCTGGATTGGCTGATTTCGTCGATTCAGGCAGCATATCAGTCGTTGGCGTTAATCTCAACAATCCTGAGACGATGGAACAAGAATTGAGCACGTTAGCGGAAATGCTCGAAAAAGAGAACGAAGCACAGGATTTTCTCGATTGGTATTATGAGAAAGTAGGGGATGTCAAGAACGCCATGGAAGGTCTGCCTCTGCAAAAAGTATACGTCGAAAGACCCCCGTCTAAGGGTTTAGGCGAACTCAAAACTGTTGGCGCAGGTTCTGAGATTCACAACTTGTTGGAGATTGCAGGAGGGTACAACATCTGCAAAGAAACCATATCAAACCCAATTGTGACCTGGGAATGGGTGATGACCGAAAATCCCGACGTCATCCTGATGCTTCCAGCCACTCTCGACCCGTCAATCAAGGGCCTTGGCTGGGATCCTGAGGCACATGGATCTTTGATCGAGGAGATGAGAGACGGCCTCACAGACCGCGATGGTGCAGAATTCGTCTCTGCGGTGAACAACGACCGGGTCTACGTGGTTTACAGGGATATATTCTTTGGAGCCGATCAGGCGGTAGGACTAACATATCTGGCCAAGATAATGCACCCAGATGTTGAGCTGGATCCAGACGAAGTGTACCGCGAATACCTCGATCATGTGGGTTTGGAGTATCCCGAAGGCAATGTGTTCGCTTATCCCATAGTCTGAAACTGTTGCGATTTATAGTGTTTAACGATACCTTTCAGACAAATGTCGAACTCGTAAGAGTTCGACATTTTGGCCTATTCGTATCGTTAAATTGTGGAATTGCATCATAGAAATGGGCGGCAGACTTTTTGGGAGGCGGCCCAGAAACGTTTTTTTGATCTGTTCTGCCGACTACATTAGTTTGAAAGTATTATTGATATCAAGTCCAAATTACTTGATCATACTTTAACCGAAATGTTTATTAATTATTCGGCGTATTGTTCGCGATGTGGATAATTAATATAAATGACGTATAATTTACAAAAAATGTGAGAAAATATAATGTTGGGTCCCAGATGCTATGACGTGGGATGCACTCCCCCAAGCTCACCCAAAGGCCAATTTCCCTCGTCAACTTCGTGACATTCGAAAAGGAATCCCTTCAGATCAGTCGTACAAGGCGTTGGAGTTTCTGCGCGGCTTTAAGGATAAAGCGCGCGCAAGGTGACAACGGGGTCTGACGAATTGGTCAATTAAACTTAAATTCGATCGACTTAATGGGACGATGTAGACACAATGACTTCAGATGATGCGATCGAGAAAGGTTTGCTTATAGATGAGTACTCTCAGTTTGTCGGCCGAAAATTGCTCGTCATTACGGTCTCAATTCTGGGAATCGTGGCATTGGCGGGAATTGCGGCTACCCTGGGATCTGCCAACATCACGCCACTCGAGGTCTACTCGGCGATATTGGCCAGGTTCTTCCCGGGCCATTTCCACACCACCGACTTCATAAATACCATCGTCTGGCAGCTTCGTCTCCACAGGGTTCTCATGGCCATCGTTGCGGGTTTTGGCCTTGCGGTTTCTGGGACTGCCATGCAAGGCATCCTCAAAAACCCTCTGGCAAGTCCCTTCACCTTGGGGATCGCATCTGCAGCCACCTTCGGCGCGTCTCTTGCCATCATCTTGGGCGCAGGCTTCGTCTCAGGCCAGTATCTGATCGTAGGAAACGCTTTCATTTTCACCATGCTGGCGTCGCTCATTGTCTATGGCCTTGCCAAGTACAAGGGGATAACTCCCGAAACCATGATTCTGGCAGGGATCGCCATCATGTACCTATTTTCGGCCATGACTTCCTTTCTCCAGTACGTGGGCGAGTCTGAGGAGGTTCACGAGGTGGTCTTCTGGATGATGGGAAGCTTAGGCAGATCGTCCTGGGATAAAGCATTCATAATATTTGCCGTCACGCTGGTCTGCACTCTGGTCCTGATGATCCTTTCGTGGGACATCAACGCGTTGGGTGCTGGCGATGAAACTGCCAAAAGTTTGGGCGTAAATGTGGAGGTAGTCAGGGTGACCTGCATGATGTTGGCAGCTCTCATAACCGCCAGCATAATCTGTTTCACCGGAACTATCGGGTTCATCGGTTTGGTCGCACCTCACATAACCAGGATGGTTGTAGGAGGCGACCACAGGTTCCTGATCCCAGCTTCTGGCTTCATAGGTGCCCTTCTGCTTTTGGGCGCAGATACCGTATCAAGGACCATTCTGGCACCAGTTATCTTGCCGGTTGGGATCATGACCGCCTTCACGGGCGTGCCCTTTTTCATCTACCTGTTCCTGAAGAGGAGGAAAAATTATTGGTAAGAATTACCATAAAGAATCTCAGTTTCGGTTATGGAAGTAACAAGATCTTGGACGACCTAAACCTGGTCGTAGGCGATTCAGAGATTCTCAGCCTGGTTGGGCCAAACGGTTCTGGAAAGACCACTCTAATCAAGTGTATCGACCGAATCCTCAAGCCCAAGGGAAGCATCCTCCTGAACGGGGGCCGAGATCTCCAGTCCATGAGCCGACAGGAAGTGGCAAAGTACATAGGATACGTCCCTCAATCTTCTTCAGGAGTCCTTTCCACCACCGTCTTTGACACAGTCCTCATGGGAAGAAAACCCCACATGGGATGGAGGGTGGGCGAGGAGGATCTCGACAAGGTGGTGGAGATCATGAAGCTTCTCCAGATCGATAAGTTCGCCTTGAAAGATTTCAACGAGCTGAGCGGCGGCCAAAAGCAAAGTGTCCTCATAGCAAGGGCGCTCTGCCAAGAGCCCAAAGTCCTCCTCTTAGACGAGCCCACGTCCAACCTCGATTTGAAACATCAGCTTGGCGTGATGGAGACGGTCCGCTCTTTGATCAAGAAAACGGGGGTTTCGGCCGTCATGGCCATCCACGATCTCAACCTGGCTGCCATGTATTCAGACAAGCTCTTGATGCTCAAAGATGGGAAAATTCACGCCATGGGCACACCAGAAGATCTGCTCACCCAGGATAACATAAGGTCCATCTTTGGAGTGGAAGCTGTGGTGATAAATAACTTCGATAGGCCCTACGTGGTGCCTTTGGGCTCTCTAAAGGGCGAAGCCTGCGACTAAAAAGTGGATGCTAATTGTGTACCGTTAGCTCTCGAAGTTTTTGGTCAATAGAAAATCGAGGCTCAGGAATCGCGGATCTCTGGCTTGAGATCCCATTCCATCCGAGCCACTAACCGTTGATATCACACGTATCTCAAAAACGGCTCTTTACAAGACCGTTCTTATTTTCTGCCAATGTATTCATCTGACAAGCCATGCCATGTTTCGAATTATAGTGCTCAACGATACCATTCGGACAAATGTCGAACTCATGGGAGTTCGACATTTTGGCCTATTCGTATCGTTAAACACAAATCTTTCGAGAATTGATTTAGAATGAATACCCCGCAGCTTGCTGCGGTTGGGATGGTCACCAAACCAACTTAAGGATTGTTGCATATTCTGTATGGATGATTGAGCTAAGAAAGGCAAGTCGTTGTGCATACAAGATTCGGTATCATATGGTCTTCTGTGTCAAATACAGAAGAAAGCTCCTTAGAGATACAGGTCGCATCAATTATATCAAATATATTTGTTCTGAAATAGGCGAAAAATATTGGTTTGATTTTGATGCCATAGGAACCGATGGGGATCATATGCATATTCTTGTTGGGACTGCACCACGATATTCACCGTCACGAGTGATGCAAATAATAAAAAGCATAACAGCAAGGGAGTTTTTCAAACAATTTCCAGATGTCAAGAAACAGCTTTGGGGAAGTGGATTTTGGAGTGATGGGGGATACATCGGAACTGTAGGTGATGGTGTGATGTCGGACATAATCCGCAATTATGTTGAGACACAAGGAACCCCCGAAGAGAAGGAAGGCTACAAGCAAATGAATTTGTTAGAATTTGACTAGCTAATGAACGGCGCGAACATGCCCCGCAGCTTGCTGCGGGGTGCGCTGTTTGACTAGTGTCGTACAACATTAGTTTTTAGTTAAATATAAATGCTTGTTTAATCCATCCTATGTTTCATGACGAAAATAAACCTCGCCGAAGGAGAGGAAGAATCACTCAAAGAATTTACGAGCAAGGG
>Ga0208771_1000741_pt1 | contig 19058 bp, 18 predicted proteins | sample AntAceMetag02UKX_FD_184775 | JGI IMG/M metagenome (GOLD analysis project Ga0208771, IMG submission 184775) | Saline lake microbial communities from Ace Lake, Antarctica - Antarctic Ace Lake Metagenome 02UKX (SPAdes) (version 2) | ecosystem: Environmental > Aquatic > Non-marine Saline and...
ATTCGGTATTGACATTAGGAACATGGCTCGATTAACTTCATTTGGAATCGGAAGGTATGTCTTTCTGGATTTATGGAATCCGCGGAGTAGAAAGTGGTTGTCCGGGTCTCTAGCCAACCACCAGTCAACAGACTGGTGGAATTCTTACCTTAAAACGACGTGAAGGCGACTAATACAAGTTGGAAAAATATTAATCATAAAGACAATAGTTTTATATTAGATAACCACATAAAAATTATAAATGAAATTTGCCAGGATCGCCATAATAATTGGGATTGTTTTTCTTTTTATCCCTTCATCCTTAGGGTATAGTACTTCATTTACATGTTTTAACCAACCACATGATAGCACATCCAATTACGAAGAAACAACAGTACTGGTCACAGGCTTTGGCCCTTTTGATATCTATGACGTCAACCCCTCTCAATTAATCGCAGAGACGCTTAATGGAAAGTACATTAATGAAGCGAGATTGGTTGGTATTGTCTTACCAGTAGATTTTGAAGAGTCCGTAAATGTTACTATTCAGGCCATCAAAGATTACGACCCAGTGCTTGTAATAAGTGTTGGTCTTTCACCTAAAGCCCATTCAATAGAAGTGGAGAAAATTGGTGTAAATCTAAAACAAATGCCACATGATGAACGTGAATGGTTTTTTCCTCATAGGATAGATCCTGATGGCCCTTTCTTTCGTTTGTCATCTATTGATACAAGAGAAGTAGTGTTAGCCCTAAGAGAAGAGGGAATTCCTGCACAGCAGAGCTTTTCTGCTGGAATGTATATATGCAACGCTGTTTTGTATAAAACTCTAGGATATATCGAAGACCACAATCTTCCTAAGAAAGCCGGGTTCATACATGTCCCGCTTTTAATATCTCAAGATCCAAATGGTATGGAATTAGAAACAATGGTCGAGGCAGTCGAAGTATCAATAAACAGCAGTTTAAGCGAAAGTTGACATTGAACATCAATCCCCGTAATTAAAATAAAAATTACTGTGAATCTATAATTTTCTCGGTTAATTTTTTATAAATCTTAGCAAGTTTCCCAGCTTTCTCTTTGCTTTTTGATTCTGAGTATACCCTAAAAATAGGTTCCGTTCCAGACGGTCGCATTAATATCCATCCATCCTCAACATAGAGTTTGACACCATCTGTTTTATCTACTCTAATAACTGTACTATCACCCTTTGTTTTTTCTGCTAGTGCCTTCATGACTGATTCCTTCTTATCATTTGGGCATGGCATCTTTGTTTTATACACTTCATATTTTGGTATTTCTTCGATCAATTCAGATAATGTTTTGTCTTCTCTTGCCAGAATTTCCAATATTTTTGCAATTGCCATTGCTGAATCGCGACAGTGCTGCATTTCAGGAAAGATAAGTCCGCCATTTTCTTCCCCACCAAAAACGGCATTTTTTTCCATCATCACGCGTGCAACAGTCGGCGATCCAACCCGCGTATGTATTACCTCAGCATTATTTGCTTTCACTACATCATCAAAGCAACTTGACGTTGTTACTGGCGTAACAGTTATTCCGCCTTTGTTTTGTTTTGTTATATATTTTGCAGCAAGCGCCAGTGTTTTATCGCCCCACAGATAGGTTCCATTTTCATCAATAAATATTGCCCGATCAGCATCTCCGTCTTGTGCCACACCAAAGTCTGCCCCTACTTCAGTCACTTTATTCATGAGTTCATGCAGATTTTCTGGAACTGGCTCCGAGTTATGTCCTGGAAATGTCCCATCAGGCGTACAGTAAAGTTTAGTAACTTTGCATCCTAATTCTCCAAGAAGAATAGGCGTTACTTTGCTTCCTGCTCCATTACCACAATCAAGGACAACATGAAACTGTTTTTTCTTTATTAGCTTGACATTGACATTTGCAAGAATTCCCCCCATATACAGATTTATTGATCCATCCCAAGTCGAGAGTCTACCTACATCCTTCCATTCAGCTAGCGTATATTTTTTCTCAAAATAGATTTTTTCTATGGTTTCCTCAGAGTCTTTGGAAAATTCAGTCCCATCTTTAGCAATTCCCTTTATGCCATTAAACTTAGGTGGATTATGAGATGCAGTTATTACAACGCCCGAATCAAAATCTTTCTCCTTTACAGTATATTGTAATGCAGGTGTAGGAACAAGGCCAACGTCAACTACATCACACCCTATAGATAGAAATCCTGCGGCAATAGCATTTTTCAACATATGATTTGAAAGTCTTGCATCTGTGCCGATAGCAACATTGGGTTTTGCAATAGTTTTTCTTAGATATGTGCCCCATGCCTTACCAATTCCTAGAGCAAGTTCACAGTTCATATCCTCATTAACTACACCACGTATGCCATTTGTACCAAATAATTTCGTCATTCTAACGACCCATTATCATTTAATTCCTTTTACTTCTTCTATAATTTCTTCAGTTCTTTTCTTAAATTCTGTTGCTAACTGGTTTAAAACATCTTCATTATCTGCTTCGACAGTTAATCGAATTATTGGACTGGTATTTGATGGGCGAATTAGCACCCAACCTTCATCTAGATTGATTCTTATGCCATCCAATGTATTAGTATTTTTAAATTCCGTTTTGAAAACGTTTTTTAACTTGTTTACTACATCAAATTTAATCTGATCGGCACATTCAATTTCTTCCTTTCTTGTTGGGTATATAGGCACCTCCTCAAGTAATTCTCCAAGAGTTTTTCCAGCATTATCAAGTATTTCCGCAATTTTTAGCGGTACAACCAACGCATCATCAAATGGGAAGTATTCTGGTAGTATCAAGTGCCCAGATGATTCTATTCCGAGAGGCGATTTTTCTTGCTTGGCATATAAAGTTAAAAATGTATGACCAACTTGTATTTGTTTTACGTTAAACCCCAACGGACTTAGTTGCTCTTTTACCGCTTTAGAACACTCAACATTGACAATTATGGTTCCTCTGTTTTTATTTATTCCATACTTGCCCAAAATAATGCCTGTTTCATCTGCCGATAATATTTTTCCAGTGTTGTCAACAATCACTGACCTATCCCCATCCCCATCAAAAGCTACGCCAAAATCACAATCGTTCTTTTTTACAGTGTCAACTAATACAGTCAAATTCTTTGGTTTTGGATCTGAAGGTCGCTTTGAAAATGACGGATCTGGCTCACAGAAAACAGGGACTGTATCTAGTCCAACGGCATCAAATATCTCTGGTGCTGAAAGTGTCATACTAGCCCCTCCACAGTCAAGAGCTACCCTCAGTTTTTTGTTAAACTTAAATTTTGATTGGAAAAAATCTTTGTAGCTTTCTTTGGGATCTACGAAGTTTACAGTTCCCACCTGCTCCCAATCGACTACATCAAATTCACCATCAAGAGTGAAATCTCTTATTTTCATTAATTCTTCTTCAGGTAGGCCAACACCATCTCCGTAGTAAAATTTGATTCCATTCCATTCCGGAGGAAGATGACTGGCTGTAACAAAAGCAATAAGATCTTGTTTTAATTCCCACCCCTTGAATAGCGTCTGTCCAAAAGCAGTTGTCCCTGTATATATCACATCTATCCCAGTAGCAGATACGCCTGCAATAAATGCATGTACCAACGGATAGCTGGATGTTCGTATGTCGTTTCCCACAACAAGTTGTCTTCCGTTAGCTGTTTTTTTTACATATCTTCCTGCAGCGAGTCCAATTTTGTAAAATATTTCTGGAGAAATGTCTTTTTTATATACGCCTCTTATATCATACGCCCTAAAAATATGTTTAGAAATATCCGATTTCATCACTCGGCAATTGATAATCCATTATAAAAATATGATTGCCTTAAAATGAAAAGAAGGAAAAAGTGTTACAGTAACTTTATTCCCCAATCACGTTTCCTATTTGTTTTTTTGGATATCCTTCGGGAATAGGCTGACTCCATACTGCTTTATTATCTAAAACACTGTTCTCATTTAATGTTTCATTGTCACCCAAAACTGTGTTTTTAAGATTTGAAGACATACCGATTTTACAATTTTCACCAACAACACAGTTTTGTAAAACAACATCTTTTTCGATCCTTGCATTGTCATAAACAATAACTGAATTTAATTTCGAGTTATTTCCAATATAAACATTATCCCCTATGCAGCAGTCGCTCAACTTTCCATGTATCTCAGGACTTTTTCCCACATAGTTCTCCATTTTTTCCTCCCTCATAAGGAATTTATGTACGTCAATATAGCTGCTGATACGGCCTATATCTCTCCAGTGCCCTTCAAATTTAAAACCAAAAAATCGTCCAGTATCATCGATTATCTGAGGGAATATCTCTTTTTCCATAGATATCAAACGACCTGCTTCGATATAATCTAAAACTTCTGGTTCTAAAAGATAGGCCCCAGCATTAATAAAATTTGATGGAGCATCCTCTGGTTTCGGTTTTTCTACAAAACCAACAATATTCCCATTGTCCTCTACATCTGCTACACCAAATTCAGAAACGTTTTCCACAGGCCATAAAGATATAGTAGAAGCCGAGTTATTTTTCTTGTGAAACTTGATCATACGATCAAGATTGAGCGAGCATATTATGTCGCTATTTAACACAAAAAAACGTCCGGTTATGTGTTTTTCTGCAAATTTTACCGCTCCACCTGTTCCAAGTGGTTCAGGTTCATCGTTGACAATGATTTCCTTTCCAGAATCATTCTCTTTAAAATAGTGCTCAATCTGATTTTTTCGATAGTTTACAGCAAGTATAACCTTATCTACCTCTTTTGGCAAATAATCTATCAGATAAGATATCATAGGCTTGTTTAATATTGGCAACAACGATTTTGCTCTCGTATAGGTAAGTGGCCTAAGTCGGGTACCGAATCCTCCTGCAAGAATTATTGCTTCCATGTTGCATCTTTCCTAACAAGTATCCCAGGCAGAGCAATAGAAGGGCTAATAAATCTTTCCAATTAATAAATTCCTTACTTGCTACAGGAGAAATTAAAGGGGGGAAAGACTTATAAATAAATAATGTGGTGTATTTACTGATAAAATGGGAGATGAAGAGATAGAACCCAAAGAAGAGATCAGCAAGATGTTTGTTGGTGACAAAGAGCTATTGTCCTCTGATGAAGAACTAGCTTTACATATAATGCACAGATTTAATATTGATCGAGATACAATGGAGTCTATGCCTGCATTCGAAAAACCTTTGAAGACATTGTGGGAAGAGAAGGAAAAATAACTTCCTGTTATTAGTTTGCATATATTTCAACTTTTTTACGAAATGCATATAAAAGTACGTTAGGTTTAGGAGAGTGAGACATGAGAAATATAGAAAGATTATATTCAGATAGAGCAGCGAAAATGAGAAAATCGGTGATACGGGAGCTGCTTAAAGTTGCTCAGGATCCTGAAATTATATCATTTGCTGGCGGCCTGCCAAATCCAAAATCCTTTCCATTAAAGGAGCTGGAGGGGATTGTACAATCTGTTTTGAGAGACCATGGGAAGACTGCACTTCAATATGGAACTACACAAGGTCTCAAGGAACTCAGAGAAGCTATTGCAGAAAGAGCATACAAAGATGGCATAGAAACAACTGCAGATAACATAATTATCACTTCTGGATCTCAGCAGGCTTTAGACTCAGCTGGTAAGTTGTTTCTCAACCCTGGAGATGCTGCAATTGTAGGATTGCCAACATACTTGGGAGGAATAAACGCTTTTAAAAGCTATGAGGCTAATTTGGTAGGAGCCCCATTAGATAAAGATGGTATGAGGATTGATATTTTAGAGGAGACAATAAAAAAATTGTTGAAAGAGGATATCACTCCAAAGTTCATCTATGTAATACCAACATTTCAAAATCCTGCAGGGGTTATCATGCCAGAATCACGTAGGAAACAACTTGTTGACTTAGCAAGTGAATATGATCTACTTATCTTAGAGGATGACCCATATAGCAAGCTTAATTATGATGCAGACCATGTGAAACCCATTAAAGCTTTTGATGATGAAGGTCATGTTATCTTTATGTCTACTTTCTCAAAGATTCTCTCCCCCGGTTTTCGTCTTGCATGGACCATTGCATCTGATAAGATGACTAGAAAAATAGAGATTTGCAAACAGTCATTAGATCTTTGTACAAATACATTTACTCAATTTGTAGCCAATGAGTTCATGAGGCGGGGGTCTATGGATTTACACATAATGAAAATAAATGAAATGTACAAGCCAAAACGTGACATCATGATTGATGCTATGAAAAGATATTTTCCCGAAGGATATACTTGCAATAAACCTAACGGTGGAATGTTTGCATGGGTTACCTTACCTAAAGGAATAGATACTGAAATCATGTTTCTTGATGCCATAAAGAGCAAGGTAGCATACGTCCATGGCAAAGCTTTTCATGTTGATGGCGGCGGTGGCAGGTCAATGAGGCTTAACTTTTCATATTCCTCCAATGATCAAATTGAGGAAGGCATGGAAAGACTCGGAAATGTGATAGAGAAAAAACTTGAAACTTTAACTGTTTAACCACCCACATGCATACGAATAAAAAAATTATATTTTATGCAGTTATTACGACAGTTTATTTTAGTTCGTTTTCGGGATGCATATTGGAAGATTTAGTGTTTGGCACAAGTTTTTCGTTAAACTCTTGGGAAGTAGGTGATAATGAGGGATTTCCATGCATATCTTTCAATTTTTCCAGCTCTGGCACTGTAACGGCCAAACTTTTTGGACCTGATGAGAATCTACGCGACTCAGATTTGATTTTCTATGGGAGAAACACTAGCATTCTTTATCTAGCATCATATAGAGAATCTGTTGTATCAGACAAATACATCTTAAAAGTTTATGATAAAGATGACAGCAAGATATTTGAAAAATCATTTTCTTTTAATGGCCCTGAACTATTCCTTACCTCTTGTGATCAAAAATGGTGGAAAGGCAAGTCCCTTATTGGCTTGGCATTTACCATACGTAACAGCGGCGATACACCTGCATATCCACATACTGTAGAGGCATCCATAGATTCCAAAACGTATACTGGTCCTGTGTTACCTAGCGTTATTTTACCGGGCAACCACAACAACATCGATTGTTTTGTTTATAAAGAAGATACCCCCACAGATTCTGAATTTGCTGCATCATTGAAAGATTCTCTAGGGACCACAATTGGCACAGGCTCTTTCTCCATTGATATAAGTGAAAATGTGCCTGTGAAAGATTTCAAATGGAGATACAAATGGAAGAACCAGCAGTTGAGCATTCCTCATCCAGAGTTTTTATATGATTATTATAGCAGTATCGAAAGAAATTATAATGAAGATTACAGCCTGTATGTTTTTGATTCCTATGATGATGAATATATTAATCTAATTGCCAACCAACTTTTGGACGAGACCGATGAAAAGAATGACGTTGATATAATTAATTTCGCTGCATCTTTTATCCAGAATCTTGATTATAAAAAAGACAGTGATATGAATGAATCTTTTGAGTATCCCCGTTATCCCATTGAAACAATAGACAACAAAGGAGGAGACTGCGAAGATCTGGCCATTCTTGCAGCAAGTATTCTAAATGAGATGGAATATAATGTGGCATTGCTCAGATTTTCAGATCATATGGCAGTTGGTGTAAGTCTTAATGACAATATTTCAGGTTACGAACATTATATTGATGATTATTACTTCCTAGAAACAACAGCAAAAAACCGAAAACTTGGCTTCATACCCACAGGATACATAGATGACAAAAATCTAACAGTATATCCAATTTCATCTAGGCCTCTACTTACCCACAAATGGGAAAACGGTACAATAACTATTTTAAAGGAGACATATATGGGTGATTTAGTAAAAGTAGCGTTATTTGTAGAAAATCTCGGTAGCGCGACTGCTGAAGATTTTTTTGTTACAGCAGGTTTCTACACGCAAAGCGATTTAGAAATTAACGTTGAAACAAAGACCATTCCATCTTTAAAATCTGGTATGAAAGAGAAAATCACCGTACTAATAGACATTCCGCAAAACGCAGAAACACGGTTTAAAACAAAAGTGTATCTGGAAGGTGAAGTTGTTGATGAAAAGGAATCAGCATCTTCCTTTCCATAATTATTTCGATGTATCAAAATTAAAGATTGTGAACATATGAAAACTGAAATTTTAGAAATAAATGGGACTAAGTATCCTGTAAAAATTCATTATGAAAAGAGGAACAACTCCCGCGTATCAATTAGAAGAGCAACGATCAATATACGAATACCTTCATTTTTGGATGAAAAAGAAAAGAATAGGCAACTAAAGAAGATGGAAAACTGGGCAAAAAGCAAAATAATTGAAAATCCTGAAAAGTTTAGGCCTAAGCAACAAAAGGAATACAAGGATGAAGACATAGTAAAAATTAATGATGAGGAGTTCATTCTTAGGATAGAGTTTAAAGACAAAAAGAGTAGCTCTGCAAGATTGGCAGGAAACGCTATTAAACTTTCCATATCCAATAATTTTTCAAAGGAAGAGCAGAATACTCATATTTCATCACTTACAAGTAGATGCATCGCTCATAAAAGATTACCAAAATTACAGGAGAAAATCTACAAATTAAACAAGAGACATTTCAACCAGAAAGTAAATAGAATATTTTTTAAACATAACAAATCGAATTGGGGAAGTTGTTCTAATGCAGGAAATATAAATATTTCTACAAGGTTGTTGTTTGCTTCAGATGACATTTTGGAATATGTTTGTATCCATGAGCTAGCACATCTTATTGAGCAGAATCATTCCAATAAGTTCTGGGCATTGGTTGAAAAAGCAATGCCCGATTATAAGGAAAAAGAAAGATGGCTTAAAGAAAATGGAAAGCTATGTGAGTTTTAGATGGTGAATTTGTTGGATTATGGGATAAATGCTTTTAAACCAACATCCATAACTAATTTGTGCTGGGCGTAGGTGGACGGTTGACGGTGAACTTTATGTTCGCTGAGGAAAGTCCTCCCTCGTTCTGAATCGGGACGCCGTTCAAGCGGTTAAGGCGAGAGTCTTAGCAGAGGCGCAGAAACGACACAGCCCTTAGAATATGCAATGATTCACTTGGTGATGAGATCTTTAAGGGATTTGATGAAACGGCCAATCTGCTCCTGGAGCAAGCCCAAATGTTGGGATCAGTTATTCAGACTGCTCAAAGGTAGGGCGCTTAGTAGAATACCGTCTAAAACAGAAGGAGGCTTACGGCCTAGACCCAGCACATTAATTACTGAGAATAGGCATTTACGGGTCAAATTATTAGCCAATTTAGTCAATTGATAGGCAATACCTTTGCCAGCCTTACCTTTACGGACAAAAATCTCTTTTTTTACTAGGTTTGAAAGTTCAATAGTCACCATCTGTCGTGATATATCGTTAATCTCCCGATACTCTTTATTTGTAATTCTTCTCTTCTCTTTAACGTACACCGCGGCTTTGACTCTGTCAAAAAATCTAAAATCTTTGTTTGTGGACTATCTCCAAATATTTCTTTAAACATACTTACACTTCGCTTTGCAACTATACGTTACAACGGTATATGGCTATAGAGATATATGGCACTTCAGTAAATTAGTAACACAGTTACTATCTCCCGTATCCATACTCCTCAAAGGTAAGTTTCCACTCGTTGTATACTTTCTTCTTAATGCGATCATTAATCGTATAATTATCTGGTGTGTAATTCTCGTGTTTCTTAATATATCGTTCAAACGCAGGTTTTGCCTTTTCAAAACCTTCCAACCCCAATTTTGCATATATTACCTCAATTGTTTTTACTTGATTTTTAACAAAATCTTCATAGCTGATTTCTACCAAATTCCCATTAGGTATCAATTTTCTATCTTCAAAATATCTTTCAAAAAGAGCACGATAGTTGAATAATATCTCATTATCTAGTTGTTCACTGCTAATATGTTGAAATGAAAAAATCGGAAGAATTTTCTTATATAGCTTCCAAGTGGATAGATAAACTTTGTATGGATCTCTATATATATGAATAAACTTTGCATCTGGATACATCTCAAGAAGTACCGGTATCTTCGCTGTATTAACAAGACTTTTTAACATTATTCGCTTTCCTTTGTTTTTATAGGCGATTTTCTTCAAAAAATAATTGTAAACCTCCATCCACCTGTCTTTTATCCCATCGTTTAAGTTTTCAAATAAAACATACTGCCTGAAATACTGTCCCATTCTTTTTGGAAAATACCACCCATGATAAAAAGAATAAGGACTAAGATTAGCCACTGCATATTCCTCCTCATATGGCAAATCCGCATTAAATTCCAAATCATCCATCGGTCGCTTACTTGGCAAATGATTTTTTACAATGTCTTTAAAAAATTTCTCATTTTCAATAATCATCCCTGGTGCCATAGTCTCGAAGGTAGACACATATGCCAAATTTTTATCTTGCCCGAGCAGATAATGTAGAAATGTAGTACCGCTTCTCCAATGTCCAACGATGAAAAGAGGTGATACAACTTTTACATCTTTCAGTTTTTTATCGCATTTCCTTTTCTCATATATCCTGAAAGGAGTCATCACAAGTATCATCAATGTAACATACAATGCCTTTGGTATAAACCGCCAATCAACTCGAAATCTATTTTCTATTAACAATCTCATCCAATTAACAAAAGAGGTTCCAGATAGCGGCTGCTCTCCAACATCGAGATAGTCCCCTTTGTCATAACGTAGTTTGGTCATTTTCAATCAGCTTCATATCATTTTGTCCCCGAAATGCTCTTCTTTTTTATACCTTTTGTCAGGCGCATATGACATATGCGCATTATAATATATAAATTTTAATAATAAATGTAATTATCATCGACAATTACCTACAATTTATCTTTTAGCAATGCTTCCCCATAAACGCTTTCTTAAACACGAGTGTTTGATATTTTATCCATAAAAATTAATCATCCATCCCATCATTACTATGGATAAGTATATATTTCTCATGATTTTTTTCCACAAGTTCAAAAGTTAACGTTGTTTTTCCCCCACTGCTAAATACAAACCCCTGTTCATCCTTATTTATAATCCACTTATTATTGACATATTTTCCCTCTCTGAATTTAAAATCTTCTTCAGGAAGCCATATAACCTGCTTGTTGCTACCTGTAATTCTATAAAATATTACCGATCCATTGCACGTCAAACCTGTATCAAAGTTACCGTCATTGTCAGGATCAGGATCCACACCAAAAGCCAAAAACATCAGATTATCGGGAAAATCAAATGTATGAGTCCTCTTTGTACCATCACTTGTATTAGCTTCATCTACATCCCTATATACGCCACTACTTATCATCGTATATAATTTTGACTCCAACATATCGCATTCATTTTCCACTTGATTTTCAGCAAGTATTACGCTGAAACTATTGTATCCAAAAGCTACCATAAAGGAGATGACTGCTATACTAATGACAAGCCGCATTGGAATCATTTCAGATGCTGCATCATCTACCTGTTTCATGCAAGTCCAACCAAAGAATTGTTTTATTGAGGTTCTATAACAAGTGGTTCAGCCCCACCATGCCAACTATGACGATGACGTATTTTTATGATATGTACCGACTCTGAAGTATCATCAATCACAAGTGCGACTCCCTTTTCATCCCCCATTTTCTTAATGGATTCTTTAATGCCATCTTGCATATTCACAGGGCGAATTTTACCTAATGCTGAAATATCTTCCTGAGATGTAAGCCTATGGCACAGCACAATATCACAGTGAGACATAATCTCCTGGTCCAGACTGCTAGGACGCTGAGTAGCCAGCAGAAGAGAAAGGCCCGGTTGCCTACCCTGTCGCATCCATTTATTGATAAAAACATCTTTACTCAGATTATTTTTGCCATCTGGTAAGAAAAGTTGTGCTTCGTCAATTGCCAACCATACCATGGGAATTCCATTTTCCTCTACGTCATGTCCCATTTTTTTTAACTCATAAACCTTACGTTCTTGCACACGTTCCTCATAGATTTTTTCACCGACAAGACTTGTTACTATGACCTTTAGAGTTTGGTCAGATAAGTGACTAATATCAAGAACCGCTATGCCCCCTCGTGTTACAATTTCATTAGCACCCAATCCCACTCTATCAAAAATGCCCCATGATTTTGCCATGGTAAGAAAATTTTCAGCAACACCACAAACAGCATCATTACTTCTTTTATCTCTTTTGATACATTCCAATAACTCTTGAATAGAAAATCTGTTTGATTCTGATTGCATTCTAAGGACCGCACGTGTCAGAACAATTCCAAAGGGATCAGTATATTTAACATTGAAAAGTTGGCACCAATGAAAAGGCGATAGTTCTGACGTTCTGATGGAAAAGCTATGAGCATCAATCCCTTTCGATTTATACTCATTGACAAATTTTTTAGGTAAATAGATGCATGTCGTTGTACCCGCCGAAGCCTAACCAGATTGATTGATTAATTCCAGGTATGGTTAAGTTTCCTCGAACCAGCAATAGTACTTCCCTCGGGAAAAGCGTTCCTTGACTTAGGGTAAGCAAATTAGAATAAGGTATAATTTCCTCCCCTATGAGATATGTAATGTTTTCTGATTCGACCATACTATCTTCTAGCTCACATCTACTTATTAGTTGTCTTTCATTGTTTGAGGCGGCATATGTGTAAACTGTGACATCTTTTGCTGTTAAAGTCAGCTTTGTTGGATTGTGTATCTCCAGTGTTAAATGTCCAATCAATCCTGTTAGAGATGTTTCATACTCAGGTTTTATTATCAAATCTATTGGAGAATCGGGAGGTATCAATTCACTTAAATCTGGAACTTTTACTATGGTTTCTACTGATAGATTCATGGAGTCGTTTACACCTGCTATTTCAGCTCCGGCAGTGGCACTCATATTGATAAAAAGTGTTTTTGCGTTTAACGCTTCGATGAGCATTTTCCCATTACCAGTAAATTCTACAGAATTCTTATAAGGTATAATGCCTCCAATGATACTTAGATTTCCCACCTTTTTTCCTGTTTCAGTTTCTACTGTCATTGAAATATTTCTAATATGAATATTGAATGTGTTAGGATTGTATGCATCTATTGATACATTAAATCTGATTCTTTCTTGAGTTATGTCGGAGAAATCTGCTGTTATTTGTATGGACGGTGGAGATACTTGTTCAATTACTTTTTCTATAGATGTTATTATGTCAACTGAAAGAGGAATTGTTTTATGAATGAAACCAATGCATAATCCTAAAACACCTGTTATTTTGCTTGTTAACATTTTTGGGTTGCTACCGTTAAATGCAACATGAGCAACTGTAACAAAGGTTTTGTTTTCATTTGAAGGTATGTTCCCTCCTTCTATTATAGCATGTCCTACTTTCTCTCCTTCAGGCGTAATCATAGTTATTTCAAAGTTTTTAGCTATCAATTCAAAAGCATTCTGATTTGAAATATCTATTGTAGTTTCTATTATGACTTCTTTGGAATTTATTTCTATGACATCGATATCGATGGTTGTTACCGGAGTCTGCAATACCTGAATATCAAAAAATATGAATGATGCTGCAGTCACATTTATGATGGTTATCATCGATATTAATATGACGATAATTTTCATTTTCATTTTCATATTTTCTCCACTTGCTTTTACCGTCCATCTCATCAAAAAAACGAAAATCAAATATTAAGAATCAGATGTAATAATATAAATGTTTCTAAATATTAAAATATAAAACAAATATTCATCTATATCCTCTCTTTTCCTCCTAAAAAAATCCATCAAAAACAAGTGACGTACATATCAGAAGGTTTTAAGGCACTATTACACCGTTTTTACTTTCCGGGGAAATTTGGGGACGAATACATTATAAGAAACTCTGGAAATCTTGACGAACGAGATTTTGCACCCCTGCGAGATATTTCTAACTATTTTTTTCCTATCGTCATCGAAGATGCGTGAATGTTTGCCTGATCTCTCCTTTATCCTTTCATATTTTTACCAAAGATGAATGATTCTGCATAAATTGGTTGTGACAATGTAACACACATGGCAGAGTCATCATCCCAAACACAAAAAGGCATACCTTTTTCTTAAGAATTCTGCAAGATCAGAGAGAAATGTAAAAATTAATTCATTTTTTTAGCAAGGGTGTGAAATAGAAATTGACGAACTTTATAAAAAACAATTTTTTGCGTATAAAAGCAACGATTCTTAGAGGCTATAACTGTAGATGAATACTCAAAATGAGTTAACAAATAATCATGGTGGGTCTTGTTTTTTCCTACTGATTTCCCTTACTGGTATCCCACCATATATTTTTCCTTTTTTCAAATTTTTATCTTTTAGTACGACACTGTTTAATGCAACAGTGACATTATCTTCGATGACAACACCGGGCATAATAAATGATTTCCCACCAATAAGGCAGTTATCGCCAATTTTAACCTTTTTTACATACAATTTTTTCTCACCTAAATGCCCAGTTATCTGTGACCATCCACCAATAAGAGTTTGTTCACCAATCTCAACCATGTATGGATCATGAATAAGTTCACTACCTGCAACAACGCTGCTTTTTCCCATTTTCAGACCAACAAGCTTCAAGAATCGGATACGTAATGGGATTAGTGGAAGAATGCCAATGAGCTTTAACGAGGGCCTATAGAGAGAAAAATAAAGTGAATATTTGAAAAAATTCCAATCTTTTATCGAAATATCATGTTCTCCTTCATCTACTCTGAGATTTGAAAATCTGATAAACAATCCTGGGATAAAAGTTTCAAAAATAATAAGAAAGAAAAATTCAACTACAAGAACTGCTGTAAAGGCAATGATGTGCAGCATCTGCGTAAAATCAAGAATTCGTATCGCATATAAAAGTGAGAACACAATGGGAAGAAGACCAATAATGTATGCTAAAAGTGGAATAAAAAGTAGTAGAATTCCTCTGCTAATAGATTTCAAAGAGAAATCATATTTCTCGATGCCACCTTTGTAGCCATCCCTATATTGCGTCATAAACATCAACGGTAATCAGTTAAAATTAATATGATTTTGCCTACAGTTAACTTGTAATAACTGTTTTTTCAAATGGTGATGATCGTAACTAATACAAAAGTTTCACTAGGTCAACCAACGGTATGGAAAGAAAGTCTTTCAAACTGGTATAAAATAGAATTTGTACATCTAGATTAGTGTCGGGGGCGGGATCTGAACCCGCGACCTCCTGATTTCTTAGCGAAATAGCTAAAATGCGAACCCTTTCAGCTGTGCTTATGAGTCAGGCGCTCTAACCAGGCTGAGCCACCCCGACATGTCAAACATTTAGATTTGTGACCTGAAATGCAAATCTTATTTATAAACTTTCTAAGCAACTCACAATCATTCTAACACTAATCGTTTTTTACCTCTCAAATATATAACATTAATAGATATTTCTCTAAGTCTTTTTCTTAACTCACGATCATTGGTCACAACTATCCCAGAGAGCTCCTGGGCAAAATATATTACAGCATTATCTCCCTTCTCAATTGTATCTAGCTCAGACACATCATATCTTTTTGCCAGATCCAATGCAGGTTTTGCAATACGCTTTTTCCTACCTTTTCCTTGCTTTGCTAAAAATTCTAATTCCTCAATGATAGGCTTAGGAACTGTTATATGACATTTTCCCAACAAACGAGTTAGTTCACCCTCTAAATCAATGGAAAACTCAAAACACATCATTATGGCACTGCTATCCAGAATAACTATTTTTCCTTCTCTATTTCTCCATAACCTATTAGATGCCATCTACTGTCAATCCTTCTACTTATTGCAATTCTTTGTCCTTCCTTAGCACAAACTGGTAATTTTAATTTGACACCTATCTTTTCACTATGCGCCTCTAATACAATTCCAACTGTGGTAGCTGTACCTATAGTAAGCATAAGCGGGTCATTTGTTTTTATGGGTTCAACATTCTTTTCCTCTATAGTTCCTACTACTCTTTTAAGCAGCGTTATTGAAAGATTAAAACCATCCAACGTTTCAGGTAACTTGCCAGGTTTACCTGCTACCCTACCAGAATAAGAATCAGATTTTGTCCTCGCCGGATCAAGAGTTGTTCCAATGGCAACTAAACCACCTGGTGCAGTTTCTTTTACCGATTTTCCACCAGTAAACAAGGAATTAATAGTAGTAGTAATAGCCTCCAACGTTTTTTTACCTTCCACTTCAACCCCTCTACCAGGAGCTATCTCGATTTCATCACCTTTCTTTAGGATGCCCTGAATCAATGATCCACCGATGACCCCTCCCACAATATCTTTTGGTCTAGATCCAGGTCTATTAACATCAAAACTTCTTGCTATATACATCAGTGGCGATTTGTCAAGATCCCTCTTCGGCGTAGGGATATGCTCTTCCATAGCTTTGATGAGAACATCAATATTAATATCATGATGAGCACTCACAGGAATAATAGGCGCACCTTCTGCACATGTACCTTTTACAAATTTCAAAATCTGCTCATGATTTTTAATAGCATTTTTTTCGGATACCAAATCTATTTTATTTTGTATTACAACAATGTTTTTTATGCCAGCGATGTCAAGAGCCGCAAGATGCTCTCTAGTTTGAGGTTGAGGGCAAGGTTCATTGGCAGCAATAACAAGCACAGCACCATCCATAATGGCAGCGCCAGAAAGCATAATGGCCATAAGCGTTTCATGACCTGGTGCGTCGACAAAAGAAACAACACGTAATAACTCTGTTTTGCTACCGCAATATGGGCATTTCTTAGAGACAGTATAGCATTTAGGATCTTCGCAAGATGGGCATTTGTAAAGGGCAGCATCGGCATAGCCAAGTTTTATAGATATTCCTCTCTTTATCTCTTCAGAATGTTCATCAGTCCATTTGCCAGTAAGTCTCTGAGTTAATGTTGTTTTCCCATGGTCGACATGACCAATCATACCAATATTTATCTCAGGTTGACCTGGTAAGCTCATTATTGTTCCTCTTATTTCCTCTCCTCTTTTTTCTCTTCCTCATCCTTTTTTTCTACACTGATGAGCTTCTCTATTGGTTTAGAACTATATTTGGTTACTTTCATATTAATTTGAACAATATCCTGGTTTATCGTGTTTCCCTTAACAGATTTTTTCTTTCTAAGTCCACTCTCTTTCGGTCTAAATCCCTGGCTTTTACTCAATAGTATCTTTCTCCTACCAACCCCTGGAAAATCACTTCTCATTGCAAAACCATTTTTGTCAGTTCCACCTGTTACCTTTAGTTTATACCCGGGAAGCGAGATGAAAATACCGTCTACCTCATCACCAATTTTTTTACCTATCAATGAGTTAGCATGATGTCCACTAACTGGCACTTGGTACGATTTACCGTTTTTTATGTCATTTACTACTACCTTAAACTCTACCATATTTGCGTCTCCTTAGTTAATTTTTAACTTAGATTTTGTTTTGGGTTGTTTTCTAGGATACAAGATTATATATTAGTAATCCTAATAAAGACATAAAGATTATAGGTTTTTATGCCCAAATTAAGAGATTACAAATATCATATCTTGGGTTTTCTTGTATTATATCGTATTATATAAAACTACTCCTGTTTTGTTCTAAAAATTTAAATAGAGGCTATGCATAAGTTCATTGGGAGTATCTATGCAGATTGAATTTAAACCTTTGTATGGGAAGGAAGTAGCGGGATTCAGCAGAGATTTTGTTGAATCGTTGTCAAGAATTATTTTTGGCAATCGTTAGAACCTCTTTTCCTATAATAATATATTAAAAAATATGCATTATCACTATACGTTTTATGCTTAATCACTTTCAATTAAAGTTATTTCTTTCCCGTGGCTAATCCTTTTTTGGTTTTATCTATATTTTCTATATCTACGATATTATCAACCTGTATTTCATTTCCATTACTAACATTTACAAACTCGGTGAAATGAATAAAAATATCACTCCCGTTATAACCAGTAGTATTATCCTCCACCCTTGCAAATCCATATCCATAGTCGGGGAATACTCTAATCATTCTTGCTTTCATTCTCCCCTCCACATTTGCCGACTAACAACTTCACTTACCAAAACTTTCTCAAAACATTCCTTACATAAATATAATGAAGTTTTATAACGGGAGGGAAGAAAGGGAACAGTACGAAAAAGAGAATAATAAGTTTAAGAGAACTGCCCCCTTTCTAAATCTACGTAATAATAAATTAACACTTGTTAATATTTAAACTTTCTGTATAAACAGGTAAAAAATAGGCAACATATGTTACATAAACATACCATAAGATTTATATACGCATAATTCGTTTTGTATAATGGATTTTTAACGGGACGGAAGAAAGGGAAGGAGCTTGCCCCCTTTTTATGGTTCTTTTGCCTCCTTAAAGTTTAGTATGTTCCTTCCCTTTTTCCTTTTTCAAAACTTTTGCACTTTTTGCCATTAACCAGCCTACGTAAGGGAGAGCAACAAATTTTCCTCAATTGACATTTTTTACCTGTTTTTCAAAAAAAGTGCAAAAGTCTTGCTTTTTATTAAATCGGGAGGGAAGAGAGGAAAACAGTCAAAAATCATTTGGTAAGTGTTCATTAGTAGAGTTATTTACTATAATTTTATAGACTTACCTCCCTCCATAAAATATATCTCCATCTCTTCAACAAATCACTCTTCCTTTCCCTTACTATATATTAACATATAACTGTATAACCTTATGTAATAATATTCTAACCAAAAATCAATAAAAAAACCCAATAATTATATAACTTTATGTCTTTTTATATATTATATATTAAGGGGTTTAAAGATTTTGGGTTCTGGTATTTAAAGCATATAGATTTTTTGTTAAACCCGTGCAAAAAGTAAATTAGAAAGGCATCCCTTTTTCATTCAGTCCATCATAGAATGGACCGAAGGTGGATGGGATGCCCGAGTTTGATATAGACAAACAACTAGAAAAATATTGGGAAAAATTTAGAAGGCAGTTGAACGAAGAAGAACGAAAAAAATTGGATGCATTAACTGGAGAAAATATACCA
>Ga0208771_1000742_pt1 | contig 19044 bp, 23 predicted proteins | sample AntAceMetag02UKX_FD_184775 | JGI IMG/M metagenome (GOLD analysis project Ga0208771, IMG submission 184775) | Saline lake microbial communities from Ace Lake, Antarctica - Antarctic Ace Lake Metagenome 02UKX (SPAdes) (version 2) | ecosystem: Environmental > Aquatic > Non-marine Saline and...
AGAGATGGAAAATGGGAAAACTAGAGAAATGGGTTCCAGTTATTGGCTATGATGGCTTGTATGATGTTAGTGATCTAGGAAGAGTTCGTAGTGCAATAAACAGGAAAAAGCAACAACAGCTATTTAACTGTTTGTTTATATAAGAAAGGAAAAAGACATAGCTTCGCAGTGCATCGCTTAGTCATGCTGTCTTTTATTGGGCCATGTCCAGACAATCATGAGGTTAACCATATAAGCGGAGATAAGAACAATAATTGCTTAAAAAATCTAGAATATATAACGCCTAGCGAGAACAGACTGCATTCGTTTGCTATTGGATTGGAATCTAATAAAGGGGAGAACCATTCACAAAATAAATTAACAGAAAAAAACGTGCACGAAATTAGGCTGCGTCTAATTAAAGGCGAAACTCAAAAATCAATTGCATCAAGCTTTCATGTTGCCGCTCCAACAATTAGTTCTATATCTACTAGAAGAAACTGGGGATGGCTAAAATAAAAAGGAGGGATTATGGGAATGATGCCAGCAGGATTTGCTATAAGAGAAATACATGATGTTACATTTGAAGGATTTAAGCGAACTTCAGTTTTTATAAGCACATCGGATATAAAACCAAGCGTCCAAGATCTTGAGGTCGCATGTAGGCTTCTAATGACAGATAAGAGAATTGGAGCAGATGGGTCAGTTGCATTCTTTTTCTGGCCTGGAGATCAACCTGTCGGTGAAATAGCCGCGACAGCTAGTCTTACATACGCACCACTTGGCGAATGGGAGAGGATTAATAAATTCGATGAGATGGAGTTAGTTGTTGACTTTTATCGTTATTAATACACAAAGCCCTGTGGCGTAACGGCAGCCGCGACGCCCTTAAAAGGCGTTTCCGAAAGGAGTGCGGGTTCGACTCCCGCCAGGGCCATAGAAACGGAGCGTAAATGGAAAGAACAGAAGTTGTTAATCTCAAAGAAGAGAGATATGATGTATTTATTGGAAGAGGGAGCATTTGGGGAAACCCATTTAGAATAACTACCAAAAAGAACAGAGAAGATGTTATTGCAGAATACGAAGTATACGTAAGGCAGAACAAGAACCTTATGAGCCAGCTTCATACACTTAAAGGAATGAAACTAGGATGCTTCTGCGCTCCGATGTCATGCCACGGAGATGTGCTTGTTAAACTAATAGAGGAGATTTATGAAGAAGATTAGTATTGCTATCGTTGGGAGTAGAACGTTTGACGATTATAATAGAATGAAGTCCGTGATGGACACATTTGTTGACATCCACAAGGAAAAAGAGATTTGTATTGTGTCTGGAGGAGCGAGAGGAGCGGATTCTCTTGGAGAGAGATATGCGAAGGAAAGCGGATTGGATTTTAAATGTTTCCACGCTGATTGGGACAAGCACGGACGAGTCGCCGGGTTCGTAAGAAATAAAGATATCGTGAAAGCATCAGATCGTATAGTTGCGTTTTGGAATAATAAATCGTCAGGGACTAAAAACACACTAGACGAAGCAGAGCGGAATGATATTCCGTCATACATAGTTAGCTTTTGAATTGCTTGACATTCGATTCATGACAGTGTATAATTAAGAAACATAGTGGTGTTGTCTAGTGGCCTAAGACCTCGGCTTGTCAAGTCGATGACCGTGAGTTCAAATCTCATCACCACTGCCAAAAGAAAAGGGGTGCAATTTAGCACCCCTATTTTATTACTCAGCTTTATACTCTAACAGCTTTTCTTCAACAGCACCCTTCATAACATACAAGACATTCTTACGTCTTCGTAGTGGAGGATACACTTTGTCGATCCTCATTGCACATCTATCGTCGCTTATGGCTACTTCACCCTCATCAGCGAACACAAAGCGCTGTTTTAGTTCCCCTGCTACGTCATCTACCACGTAATAGAGATTCTTCCTTTTCTGAGGTTTTGTTGCCTCGATTTCACCGTCAGTGCCATTCAGCCTACGCTTAACGTCTGTCCACGATTTATCTACCGCGCTAATAAGGATTTCTCTATACTCGGCACTCTCATCTGGGGTAAGTGCATCGACTCCATCAACAGCACCAAGAATGAGTGAAATCTTCTCAAAGTTAACACCTTCAGGCCAATCAAGTCCAAGATTCTCCAATCTTTTGAAAGCTGCTGCGTCTTTTCTTGCTTGATTTGGTTCAAGCCCAATACTTGAGACAAGTTGTTGTGGAGAATCAGCGTCAGACAGATCGTAGTTCTCCCAGACAAAACTTAAGAGTCTAGCTTTCTGAGCATCACTGGCTGCCATTATTGTTAATGCAGCAATGCTATCTTCCAAGAGAGCTTTGTCTTGTCTTCTATAAAACCAAAGATCATCTTTATCCATATTCTCAAATCTACGAAACCCATCAAGAGGAGCAATCTCTTTAAGGACTGTCAATCCGTTTGCTTTATCATCTCTATTCCAGTGATCTATCTTATAAGTTCCAGCATGTTTAAGTCTGTGACATGTTGTACATAGAGTCATCCCGTTATCGCGGTCGTCCTTTGTTGGATCTCCGCCCATGCCTCTCTCGTCAACATGATCTGCTTCTATCATTCCACGTCTTTCTTCTTCTAAACCACTAAGCCCACATATCTGACATTCGTAGTTGTCAAGCTCTATAACGTCTTTTCTAAAGTTAGGATCTCTCTTAGCCATTATCTCTCCTCTCATTTGCCATCTTAAACCTATAATCTTCATCGCCGTCAAGATTTATTATCTGACAAGTCTCAACAAATCTAGATACAATTCTTGGGCTATACATTTCTAGCATAGCAATAAGATTAAGATTTGATGATATTGCTATCGGCAAGCAGTCCCTATGTCTATAGTCAAGAACTTCCTCAATAGTAGTAGCTGTAAAATCAGATATTTTTTCAGAGCCAAAGTCATCAAGAATTAATAGGTCGCACTCCTTGCATTCATCTACAACAACTGTAAAAAGACCGTCACTCTTAGACTCTTCTCTAAGCCTACTGACAAGCTCCTTATGAGGCCAGAAAGCAATCCTATTACCGGCGCTCTCAACTACAACGTGATTATCCTCAGAGCCTAGCGTTAGAGATGCTTCTTCGTTGAACTCTTTTGCAAGAGCTACAAGCAAGTGAGTCTTTCCTCTACCTGGAGGACCTAGAAGAACAACTCCGTCAGACTCTCCATTTAGTACGTCTTTGCATAAAGCATATGCCTCTCCATGCTTTTTTGTTAGAAGCTTGAAATTATCAAACGAACAGTCCTCGAATCTCTTACCTATCATGCTTCTATTGATTATCACCTAACCACCGCCTCGTAGTCATCCTTTGCAGTTTGACCCTTATAGATACCAGTTCCAAGATTCATTCTCTTTCCACCTTCTCTCCACTTAAGCGCTTCGTTTAAATAGCCATCAAATTTAGACTTTCCAAATATAGTTTGAGGTCTTAGGTACTTGCTCATATAATTATCCTTTCCCCACTGGCTTACCTTGTGGTCTATTACAACAAGAAGGTCTTCAACTCTATACTTGTCATCTCTTAGCCTTCCGCGTATTGGCTCCCTGTGGCTTTCGCTATTACTTCTAAGCTTAGACCCTGTGACCTTGTTGAAATGGTCTATTATCTTGGAAACGTTCTTCTTAAATATTATTTCAGCTTTCTCTTCGTCTTCCTGTTTCTTTTTAAGCCCTTCTAAGAATTCAGGGACAGGACACCTTATATCTGCCTTCATGTCCTTTCTTTTCTTCTTAAATGCATCCGTAACATTCATGAACGCTTCATCTTTTACAATGTAACGTCTAACTAGCTCGTGTTTTTCAAGCTCGTCTATCCAGCCTCCTATCATATCTGGGGATACTTCATCTTGGTTCAGTCTAGCTGTGAATAACTTACCAGTAACCATTCCGGGCCCAGCCCAATAGTTCCCATTGTCATCAGCCTGGGCTATGAGTCTAACGTATAAGCACTCAGCACCCAGGCTGCATTTGTTTATCTTAGAACTGAATGGGTACGACGAAAGGAGCGGGTTCCACTGCTTCCGAGGTCTTGCCATTTAGCCCTCCTTAGAAAGGTACTTCAAAGTTTTCTTGTGCCTTTGGAGTCTGTCCAGCACCCTTATCTATAGCATCTCCCTTAGCTCCAAGAAAGAGAACAGAGTTAGCAACAATCTCAGTGAAATACTTATTCTGTCCCGTGGTCTCGTCTTTGGTCGTATAAATTCTAAGACGACCTTCAACGTGAACCTCTTTACCCTTAACCATATATGATGCTACATTCTCTGCTAGGCCAGCCCAGCATACAACAGGAATAAACGTGGTGTCTTCCTGCTTTGCACCTGTAGCGTCCTTATAGACTCTGTTTACTGCAATTCTAAAGGTTGTCTTTGCTGTTCCGCTTGGAGTATATTTCAATTCTGGGTCAGCCGTAAGTCTACCAATATGAAATGTTTTGTTAAGATTTGCCAATTTATCCTCCTGTTAGAATCCCGCGTTGGGATCTATTTCCTGCTTTGTTTCCTCGGCGTCAATAACAATGTCGCCGTCTTTAGGTTCCGGTCCAGTAGGTCTTGAGAAACCCATAGATCTCCCAGCCTCTTCTTCTTTCTTCTGTTTCTTTTCTGCAAAACTAAGTCCTGCATATTCATCTTCATCACTAAATGCTAGCTTAAGCTGAGACATAATCTCAGGCGATAGCGGAAGATAATTCATACCTCTTCTTATAACGGCTTTCCTAGCCATCTGTCCCATGAACTTAGTCCAGGCTGGTCCGTTCTTAGCCTTAGACATGTTTCTGATTTCAAGGACTTCACTCCACGTCATCACCTCTATTGTATTATCCCCGGCTTTGAGAGAGGCCACCATATACACTCCAATAGGCGCACCTCTGTCCTTAGTAAGCATTGCCGGTTCATGTTCTATTCTAGGACTATCTCCAAGTCTATAGCTAAACTTATCGTTCTCATAAACGACATAAGACCAGATAGCCTTTACTCTAGAATCTTCTCCTCTAGTAGCAAGGTCAATTAGCCCTCTATATCCAGGACTGAACGTACATTTATCTCCATAGGCTATCAAATAGCCAGATCCAAGCGAACCGCTAGGATCAAGCCCAAGCTCTGCTGCCTTCATAACAGACAACAGAATTGATTCTGGAGTACATTTATCAAGTCTAAGTTCTGGGTTATTAACAGCTATCATCGCTGCCTTAACAAGCTTATTCTCATACCCAGGTTTGTTCTTAAGATAAGATGGCAAAATGTCAGCTATCTTACCCTTGTTTTCTTCAAGCATATTTTTTACTACAAGCGCATTACTCATTATCGACCTCCAAATCTAATATGCCAAACGTCTTTACATCTTTGCCTCTCCGCACTGCGCCGTTTGCCTCAAGCTCTGAAAGTATATCCTTAAGGAAGGATGCTTTCTTTCCTCTTGGGGCTTTGTTATCTGCCGCTTTCTTTAGATTTCCTTTACCTATATTAACTATACCGGCAATCTCATCGTCAGTGAAATGCTCCTGCAACACAGGCCAAGCATTCATACTATCAAAAACTGCATTTCCACGTCTTGTCTTATAAGAAAATCCTCTATTGCCTTCAAGCGAAGGGATAGCAACAGATCCTCTCTGCTCTATCTCAAATTTAAGATCTCCTATAAACGTTGCTATTAGCTTCTCAAGAGACTTAGCTTGCTTGAATGCTTGGTATAGCTTGTCAGGGTCAACTAGATCTCCATTGTCATCTATAACAAGAGATCTTCCGCCTTCAAACTCAATAAGATCTGTAACAGCAGAGTTAATCATCTTTGCTCTTGCAGGACAGTCATAGTATCTCTTACACCAAGAACAATGCTCTCCAGGAGAATACGACTTGCCATCCCAAAAGGCAGATCTTCTAATAAAGTTCTTGAACCAGTCTCTTATCTCATCACGCGAGAACGTTGTAACTGAGAAAGCATTGTCTCTAAGCCAACATATAATAGTTGTAACCTGTTCAAGTTTTGGATTTGCGGCAGCAAGCATTGTAGCATAAGCTAACATCTGTGCTTTATATGAAGAAGAGTCTCCCTTTCTTCCGCTCTTCCAGTCTAGAGTTATTCCCCAATTCTTTACTGTTGCCTCTTCTACTTCTTCAGCAGAGATTACTTCAGATACATCCATGTATCCAGATATGGAAATGTTTTCCATTACGCCATTGTTAGGATTCTTTACAGTATGTTCAAATCTACCATGCTCTTCTGTCTTAGGATTTATGAAGTAGCCCTTAAGACCACCCCATTTAGCATTGCCATTCCATGCCTTAACAACATTTTCTGCTAGAGTCTCAACATCATCACTGTATTCTTCAACGCCAAACTTGATAGACTCTGAGACAATATAGCTTCTGTCAATCTCTGTTATCTCTCCAGAGACAACACTTTCGGCTATCTTATGCACCGCTCTACCTATGTTAGCGGCAAAGTGAACCTTGTCTATCTCGATTTCTATATCGCCGTCATCCACTTGACTCGCTGGACACTTTTCAATCATGTCAAGTTTGCTGGGCCAGAACTTCTTGCATCCCTTCTTTGGCCTTATTTCGTCAGCGATAGCTATATCATTAAGCCTCTGCTCGTTTTCTGTTATGTCTTCTACCTTTGTAACAACAACAGGCTTTACCTTCTCTTCAACAACCTCATAATCTACATCTAAAGTCAATGCTTCTGCTGTTACAGGCTTTTCATTAAGTTTTTCTTCCCGCATATATAGAATTCCAGAATACATATGTTTGCATGGTTTCTTTTCTGCTTTTCTCATCCCGTAAGGACAAGAGCATGTTCCGAAGAATCCAGCACCGTTCTCCATGACTAGCATTCTATATTCTCTTGCGCCAGTATATGAAAACTCATGAAGAGTGCCGCTCTTTTGTTCATGACTCCTAATATAGGTTATTCTTTCCTTCCAGTCCTTATCAAGGTTTGGGGGATTTGTTGTTTCAATAACTATGTTCTTAATGCCTTTTATATCAGCCATGCCACTCTCCCGTTTTTCTAATTATACTACAAAAGGCTTTCTATTTCAAGAAAAAAGAAAGGCGGAGTGTTTGCCCCGCCGGTAACGTACTATTAGCAGCCATTGCCGCACTGACTATTCCCTCCGACATTAATATAGAAAAGACTATCAATCCAGAACCAAGATGCTGGAACTGTATAGGTCCACGTCTTAATAAGCTTGCCTACTCTGTCATAGTAAGATACAGAATATTCTCCAGGAGATTCTAATTTAACATCAATCTTATTTGAGTCACTTCGCTCTGAGTATGGCACATCAAGCCTATAGTAGCCACCTGGATACTTCTCAGTCATATCACCGGCAACAAACTGTACCTCCATCCACAAAGCTTCTGCTTCAACATATAGCTCTGCTGTTTGAGATGGCATTCCTTGAGGACATTGACTTCCGTAGTCCATCTTGCAATCAAACTGATATGGTAGCCAGCCAATAAATGGAGCATATGGGAATCCATTATTAACGTTTATTATGCCAGTCCATCCAGGACAAACCTTAAATTGATTCCTTGGCAACCCAGCAACCCAGAATATAGTATCCAATTCTCCATTCTTCGACGGCATTTTAAACTCTGCATTCCTAACAGTATACTTACTATTAGAAACCCCAGTAATGCTTCCATATTGATCTATGCTTGGAGCAAAGCTTACTAATAACGCCTGTCCTGGTTGATATATGTTATAGCCCATTGGTTGATCGTTAATCGTTGGGCTATTAATTACTCCCTCGTTAGATATTAAAGCAACACCAGTAACCTCTTCTACTTCTGTTTGTGGAAGCAAACAACCATACATAAGAAATAGAGAGAGTAGAAGTGCTAGTGATATAATCTTTCTCATATTATCTCCCTTTATTGAACTTTGTTACTCTACGATAATTCTTTTTGTTATAGTAGCTTCATTCCCGTCATTATCAACTACAGTAAGCTCTACATCGTATTGTCCTGTCTCTATAAAAGGATGACTAGTCTCGCTATTAACAGATTTTTGCTCCCACACCCACGATCCGTTTTTATATACCTTCACTAGCTCAGTCCAAACACCTTCAGTAATTGTTCCATCCTTGAAATCCCAAGACCCAAACACTATCTCTCCATTAGGGTCATAAGAGTCTTCCCCGTTAAAGGTTACCTCAGAATCTGTCTGTATAGCAGTATCGCAAGAATATGTAAACAAAGCTACTGGAAGCGTAAGAACTGGCGTAACAGGGATTCCTTCTCTATGGTATTCAATCGCCGCAAGCGATGTTGCACCTATAATGGAATAGTAAGCCATAGTATCAGAGCCAGTTTTGATAAATCTATATGCTGCCTTAGCCCCATCAAGCAATCCTCCTACTTCATACTTAGTTCCTTCTTTAATTTGATATACATCTGTCATAAATGACAATAGTTCTACAATATCTGTTGTCATTCCTAAGATTTGATAGTCTATAGTATTTGATGAGAACACAAACTCTGAGCTAAGCAAATCTTCTACCCATGTTCCATGAATCCATAGAGGAGCACTTGGAATTATATCTAGAACTGGCTCTATTGTGGTTACTGGGAAACATCCAGCAAGAGATAGTGCTGCGATTGCTAAAACGCTAACTATTGCTAATTTAATAAGTTTCATGATTTTCTCCTTTTTAGAAAAACGCGGCGGTATGTTGTATACCGCCGCGCAGTCAACTAAGTTAAAGCTATTCTACTGTGTTCTTAACTGGAAAAAGATCTCCAATCAAGAAATTAACTCCAATTCTTGGGAACAAAGCCAGAGTTCCAGTAGCTGAAGTGAATGCTAGCTCTCCATATACCTGAAATGGAGACCAAGTTTGAGAAACACCAGCAATAAACCAAATGTTATTAAATGTGAATACAGTTGCTGTCAAATTAGTTTCAATCTGAGCGCCAGCTCTATATCCAAACCCACTAGCATATTCTGGGGTCCATACAATACTGGACTCCAAAAGACCATTAATCGTATTAAGCGTAGGCTTATTAAACTCAAGACTTACACTTCCAAAATCATATCCAAACATAAGCGCAGCATTAGACGCAGCAATTGGCGCAACTTGAAGCCCAACTAGCGGACCAGCCGCAAAAGCACCAACGCTAAGACCACATGCCATCATTCCTACTGCCAACCAAGTTAGAAACTTTTTCATTTTAAATCCTCCTGTAAATCTTTTATTTTGTAACAAGTCCTTCTGAAACCAAATCATCTAGCATTCCTTCTGCGATAGAGTCAAGGATCGCCTTGAGTGTATCTGCAAAATCATCATCCCATGTAGCTGCCGTTGCAGCAGCAATCTTTTGGAGCTTTGCCGTCACTTTTGACAACTCCAAGCTAACGCCAGTGATCTTATCGTCAATGGGTAATTCCCCCTCTACAATAGCTTTGATAGCGAACGCTCCGCGTACCGCAGCAATAGCAAGGTTAATCCATCCTAAAATTCGTGAAACCAATTCAACACCTCCCAGGCCGAAGCCTTTCCATATGTTTTTCCAATTATACACTATTTTTGGATTGTTGTCAAGGGCTAAACCATCACATCAAGTTTATCAATAAAGAATTGTAGATTGTCCTTCAACCTCTTGTTGTTTTTATCCATGTCCAGAGCTTTTTTGGCACACTCATATCCAGCCCTATATTTACCAAGCTTCCAGAAAGACCTAGCCATCAGGTCTAGAGGATCTGGCCCCTCACATATAGTAGCTCTATAGCCCCACTGCTTATCTACAGGAAGAGCAAACATTAGACTTATAAGCCCTACAACAAGATCGTGTTTGCCAAGAGCATAATATCTATTAGCAAGTTCAAACCACCACTTCTTATTTGTTGGGTTCTCGTAACAGGCGGAATAAAGCCATTCAATAGACTTAGCAACAAGATCGCTTTTAAGCTCCTTGTCTTCTTCCTTGTTTGACATCTCAATGTAGCACTTATACATATCCATACAAGCATTTGGCCTGTCCCAATGCCCAGAAACCTTAGTCATTTTTAAGAACTCATCAAGGTTAACTATTGCCTTGTCGTACTCTCCAAGATATACGTATTGTCTTCCAATATAATATCTTGGCCTTGCAGCATCAGGATAGTCTTCTATATCGAGCAACAGCCTGTCTAACGTATATTGAAGCTTCCACGCTGTATGAGCATTGCTTCTGTCTGGATAATGCGCAAACAGAACAGGAATATTCCACACTGAACTGTTCCCCTCTGGATCTACAAGATTAGGAAGTTCATGCGCTCTATACCTGTATCTATAGAGGTCTTTTCTCCATACTCTCATTTGATTAAACTTTTCTGTTGGAACTCCTCCATGACCCATAGAACATCCAGCAATAATTGGGCCTCCCCCAATTCCAGCCTTATCCATCTCGTTTATCTTTCTCTTTAATGCAATAGGATCTGTTATGATCTCATCAGCATCAAGAATTACAACCCAGTCTCCGCTTGCGTTTTCAATCGCAGTGTTTCTAGATTCAGCCTTATTCATATAGTCAGCGCCAGTTATTACTGTGCATCCTAGATCTCTACAGCACTTTATGCTTTCGTCAGTAGATCCAGTATCTGCTATAACGACATCTTTTGTAAGACCTCTTGCGCTAGATATAGCCTGATTTATTCTTCCATACTCGTTCTTCATAATCATGCATAGCGTTATAGGAACTCCATCTTCTGTAGGCTCAAACTTCTCTATAGCCTCTGAGCATATAGAAACGAACTCTTCAGCAACAACACTATTAGAGTGGAATCTTTTTATATAGTCCCTTCCTTTGTCAATGTATTCTTCTCTAAAAGCGTCATCAGAAACAAACTTATTAACAAGGTCAACAAACGATAGCTCGCAAGAATCAACTGACGCAAATGGAACATTTCCTTCCCCTATTCTAGCCTCAAGCACTGAATATACATCGCTGTTCATGTCTGTTATAACAGGAATTCCTAAGGACCAAGCCTCAAGAGCATTTGTGCCGAATCCTGTAGAAACGCCAGCAGGAGACTGGTCTATAAAAAGGCTTGCTCTGGATTTTGCAGCCATACACTCAGCGTTAGTTCCTTTCTCAAACACTTGTAAGTCTATAACTCCATCATCGACAAGAGGTTGCAATTCTTCTATAAGCCAATCAGTGCCCTTTAGCTTTCTATTTGTAGGAGAATGAAAAACAATAAACTTCTCTGTGTCTTTATCATACTCAGGGCTAAGATCTTCAACAGCCCTTACATGAAGCCTTGGCCCAAACAGAGCAAGGTCTTGGGTTAAGCACGTCTGAATCCTTCCTCTATTCCTAGCAAGCTTGTTAATCTTCTCTGGATCTGATCTATACCAAGACCCATGATATGTTTCAATAACAGGCTTGACATCCACATCTATTGGGAATATATCTTCCGCGTTGTCATGTATGTTTACTACGTCTGCCCAATTCCACCACTTTCTAAGTTCATCAAAGTCTGGGTCTATAATGTCATAGTCATACTTTGTATAGCTCCCAGGCTGAGTAAAGCTTATTGCCCTCGCCTCATGATTCGTTGTTTCGTTTATGGCCTTTATTAGCTGATAGCCAGCGCCGCTCCAATCCCCTTTCCCAACAACCAGAATTTTCATTTACACCTCACTTTCACAATTATACACTATTTTGCCATTGACTTCAAGGCCTCTTTCGTGTATAATTAGGAAATCACAGGGAGGCAACAAAATGAACGATACTATAAACATATCTCTTATAGGTCTTGGGCGGTGGGGAAAGAACCACTTAAGAGTTCTTGCTGAAAATCTTAACGGAGTCGCAAGCCTAGTTGTATACGACGACAACAATGACACCCTCAATCACTGGTACGATGTTTACAATAATATCACAATTGCATCGAGTTGTCAAGAAGCAATAGATTTGACAGACGCAACAATTATCGCAACTCCATCAGATAGCCACTTTGAGATAGCTTGCATGGCTCTTAATGGAGGGAATGATGTTCTAATAGAAAAGCCAATAGTGGCGAGCAGAGAACAAGGCTTAATGCTAAAAGAGGCAGAAAGAGTAATAGGTGGTGGGCGCATAGTAATGGTTGACCACATCTTGCTTTATTCTGAGGCAATTGCTACAATTCTAGACATGATAGAGTCAGGGGCAATAGGAGAACCTGAATACTATAGATCAGATAGAACTCATTTTGGATGGAAGGTGCAGTCAGAAGATGTAGTCAATAGCCTTATGATCCACGACATATATATGATAGAACATCTGTTATCAGATAAAATCCTAAGCGTTGATAATGCTGTTGCATACGGAGGCGACGATGTTACTGTCTTCGGAAAGACTGAGGCAGGAGTTGATTTCTCTATGAGGTCTTCGTGGGTTGATTACTATAAGCGTAGAACAATACAGATAACAGGAAATAAAGGAACTATAGTTTGGGATGATGATAATAAGGAAGTTATCGTATCAATGCACAGGATAAGAAACGGAGATGCTATAAGAGTAGACGCCGGAGATACAATAATAAAGATTGTAGAAGCGTTTCAGCCATTAGAAGTTGTGTTGAGACATTTCATCCACTGCATAGAGACAAGAGAGAAACCAATCAGCGGATTAGATGAAGGGATAAGCGCTGTTTCAGTTTGTGGAGATATAAATAAACTTATCAACGGAGGTAGTTAATGTATTCAGTTGTATTGGGAAGCAATGGGGAGATAGGAAACGCTCTTGTTAACATATTAAAGAAACAGTATGGCATAATAGAAAAGGACATATACGATGGATACAAGGTTGGCGTTGCAATTATTGAAGAAGGAGATGCTTGGTTTGATCTTGCAGAGATTGACGTTCTTCATATTTGTATTCCTTGGGGAGATTCATTCAGCGAAACCGTTGCTAAGTACATCAAGAAGTTCAATCCAGACAACGTTGTAATTCATTCTTCAGTCCCCGTCGGTACTTCCAGGACGCTTGGCGCTACTCACTCGCCTTTTGTTGGCCGACATCCAAACCTTGAGGCCTCAATGAGGACGTTTACGAAGTTTTTAGGAGGACCAAATGCTTCAGAGGTGGCTGATTACTTTAGAAGAGCAGGTTTTGATGTTTATATAACAGACAAGCAAGAATCCACAGAGCTTGCAAAGCTTTATTCAACGCTATCATTTGGGGTTGAGATAGAAATAGCAAAAGAAAGCAAGCGTCTATGTAAAATACATAACCTTCCTTTTGAATTTGAAACAGTTTGGAATGATAGAATAAACGAAGGTCTTAGAAATATGGGAGACCATAGATACCAAAGACCAAACCTTATTCCAATCATGAAAGAAACAGGTGGCCACTGCATTTTGCCAAACGCAAAGTTGCTAGAGTCGAGACTTTCAGATCTAATCATTGATCTAAATAAAGGAGAATAAATGAATAGAGTTAGAATGGTTAATCTTGATAGAGAGTATGGCGAAATTGGACTTCAAATTGACAAGGCAATTAAGGGAGTTCTAAATAGCGCTAGGTTTATTGGTGGCCCCATTTGTGACGAGCTTGAAGCTAGGCTAGCTGAAGAGTGCGAGCGCAAACACTGTGTTCTGGTTGGAAATGGAACACACGCGCTAGAACTCGCTCTAAGGGCAACAGACACGGTTGGAAAAACTGTTGGTGTTCCAGAGTTCACTTTTGGCGCTACTTGCGAGAGTGCTATTAACACACTGAACAAAGCATATCCATTGAACGTTGATGAAGATACATTTCAGCTTGGACACGATATGAGTAACTCTCTTATGGATGCAGTAATTCCAGTAAGTCTCTTTGGATTAGTTTCGTGGCCTAAAAAGATTAACTTTAGAGGAACTATAATCGAAGATGCCGCTCAAGGGTTTGGCGGAACTCTAAATGGCAAGCCTTCTGGAAGTTTTGGACATGCTAGCACTCTTAGTTTTTATCCAACTAAAACACTATCAGCATATGGTGACGCTGGAGCGGTTTTAACCGACGATGATTATATTGCAAAGGAAGTAAGAAGTCTTGCAAATCATTGTCTTGTTGCTCCTTATACCCACAGCAAGTCTGGGACAAACTCACGAATGGATGCAATCCAAGCAGCAATAGTTTTGACAAAGCTTAAGTACTCTACACACAGATGCATTGAAAGAAAGAGAGAAATCGCAGAGATGTATACAAGCTCTCTTTCAGGTATTGTAAGGACTCCAATTGAACCAGACGGCTGCAAGCATGTATTCCATCAATATACAATCAAGCTAAAGAACAGAGACTGCGTTCAACAGTATATGGGAGCAAGTGGAGTTGAAACACAGGTTTACTATCCATTATTGATGTCAGAGATGAAAGGATTTGAATACCATTTAGCTAGGTTTTCTGTTCCGGCAAGCCAGCATCACTTGTGCGAAGAAGTTCTGTCGCTACCAATTGATCCGTATTTAACAGATGAAGAAGTAAGAACTGTAATAAAAACACTTAGAGAAGCAATGGAGGTTTGTAGTGGATAAGATTCTTTTAATAGACGATGAGAGAACATTCGACGATGCCACTTGTATTGCGCGTAATGCAACCGACGGCATTTATGAGCTTGAGCATAATGGTGTTTGGGATAAGCTATATCTAGACCACGACCTAGGAGAAGACGGAACTGGATATGACGTTATATGCTGGCTAGAGGAGAACCCTTCCTTCATGCCTAAAGAGGTTGTCTGTGTCTCAGCTAATCCCCCTGGGCGAGATAGGATCAATGTTGTAATCAAGAAGATATATGGAGAATTAAGCGTAGGATACTATGCACACGAAACTGCTATTATAGATCCAGGGGCAAAGGTTGGTAGTGGGTCTAAGGTATGGCAATTTGTACACATAATGGGAGGGGCAACAATCGGCAAAAACTGTTCAATAGGACAGAATGTGTTTATAGGGAAAAATGTTGTTATAGGAAATGGATGTAGCATACAGAATAATGTATCAATTTTTGATGGATGCGAATTACAGAATAACGTATTTTGCGGCCCTTCATGTACCATGTCAAACGATCCTTTTCCAAGAGCAGACAAGCACATCCCAAGAGAGAAGTATAGCAAGATTCTTATCGAGGAAGGAGCCAGCATAGGAGCAAATGCAACATTGGTTTGCAAGCAAGGTTCTCCACTAATAATCGGAAGAGGTTCTTTTGTTGGAGCAGGTTCTGTTGTTATACAAAACGTATCCCCTAAGACTGTAGTTGTTGGAAACCCAGCACACTGTATTGGAATGGAAGAAAAGATTGAGCATAACGAGAAAAGGAGAGCCAGTTGAAGTTCACATACAAAGAATATAAACGACTGATTAATACTGCGATTAACAAAGGGTATCGACCTGGGAGGTTCTCTAGCGACCTCCCTCCTTACCCAACTATCTTCTTACGGCATGATTCGGACATGTCCCCAAGAAGCGCTCTAGAGCTTGCTAAGATAGAGGTAGATCTTGATGTTTTTTCTACGTTCTTCTTTATGGATAGATCGCCAATGTACGATATAGAGGACCCTTTCGTTGTAAGATGTATGGAAGAGATAGCGTCTATGGGGCATGATGTAGGAAGGCATTTAACAGTCAGCCAGCTTGATAGAACAGAGACAGAGCTTTCTCTATACAGCAGAGCATTCACTACTCCTGTCTTCTCTATACACAAACCGACTGAGCGTATGCTTGGAAACTCGATGTCTCCTGTAAACACCTATAATAAGGCTTACTTTAACGAGTGCATATACATAGCAGATAGCTCTGGAAGATTTAGAATGCAGCAGCCATACGACGAGATGGACGTTTCAAAGAATAAGTATATGCAGCTAAGTACGCATCCGTGCTGGTGGAGCGACACAACAAGAAGCACGAATATAGGAAATATTATTGAGGACAGAATTCTTGAGATAAGAAGATTTGCTAACAGCATGATGGGAGGATAAGATGAAATATACTGTTGGACTAACAGGAGCTGGATGCCCAGGAGCAAGCGGAATAGTAAATGCACTTTCTGGCTATGATATAATAGGATTTGATTCAAATGTTGACGGAGTAGCTATGAGTAGCTATATGCTAGGGGTTGCTTCGGTATTGCCTGGAACAGATGGAAAGTATCTTCTTGACTTGATACCAAAGCTTTCTGGCATAGACGTTCTTCTTCCATGCACTAGCGATGAACTCCTTCCTTTAGCACTTGCTGTTGAAGATGGATCAATTACATGTCCAGTGGCAGTGTCATGTTCTGATGCTATACGAACTGCAAACAACAAGTTTAAGCTATCTGAAATGTTCTCAGAACATACCCCAGAAACAGCACTGTTAGACAAGAGAGAAGCCTATGATATAATAGAAGATCTTGGATACCATAACAGAAAGGTTATTGTTAAGCCATCTGAAGGCAGCGGGTCTAGGGGCCTAATGATAGTTGACAAAGATGCGCACAAAGTATTCTTTGGCAGAAAGCCAGAAGAAGCATACTATACAATAGATGAAGCAGTTGATAGGCTTAAAGATGGAGTTGAGTATGTTTTTCAGGAGTTCATTGAAGGTAAAGAGTATTCAGTTGATTGCTACTTTAGCGATAGCGGAAACTTTGCTGTTCCTAGAATTAGACACAAAGTTAGGTCTGGGATTGCTTTTGATACAGAGATAGACATGAACCAGACAGAATTAATAGAATTGTCGCTTATGTTTGGCGAAAGGCTTGGTCTTAAGTATTGTGCTGGATTTCAGTTTATCATAGATAACGATACGAAAAAGCCTTATTTGATAGAGTGCAACCCTCGCGTACAAGGATCAATGCCTATAGTTACGTCTATGAAAGAGCTATATTCGTATAACCCTTTCTCTAGGGCAATTGAGGAATGTCTTGGAAATAAAGTACCAGATATTCAAGATCTTGGATTTCTTCACGGATTGCGCATGAAGAGAGTTTGGGGTGGAATAATAACAAGATACGATAAGCTAATTAGAGAGTTCTAAGGACTTGCAGCGGTGGAGTTGCCTAAGTTTGTAAGAAAGTTAACTAAAAAAGTAATTCCACCGCCAGACACAACAGTACCTCCAATTAGTTTCCATATAAGCTTATTGGTGTTCTCACGAAACTTAGTATTCTCAGAAACCCTAGCAATTATGTCCTTGCTTCTAGCTTCCTCTATAAATACGTTGCTAGTAGCCATTGCGATTTTAAGGCCTTCAATATCTTCTTTGACTTCTTCTATGTTTGTGTTAAGTCTTCTTAGCTCTATTAATACGTGTCTCGACCAATCGCTCCAAGACGCATTTCCATTCTCATTATCCATTTCTTGGATACACCCCAGAGCGCGGCATCGTGATAGCCGCAACTTTAGCCCCTCCAGACGATCTTACAGTATGACACATATCTCTAGGAATATAAATATAATCTCCAACCCCAAGGAAATATGTATCTCCATCAGCCTTAAGCCTTTTTATGAAAGCAGGATCTAACCCCTCAATCGTTACTGATATTCCGCCATCGTGAACAAGAAGCCATTCATCTTCTTCGTGATTATGTTCAGCTATAACTGTCCCAACAGAGAAAATAACTTCTGCTATTGCTATGCTCCCAATATTAAGGAGTGACTTAGCGATGGCAGATCCCTTTTTAGAAGCATAAGATACGGTCTTCTTGTCTAAGACAGACTCAATAACAAGTTCCAGCTTAGGCAATCCATTGGTTAGATGTTCAAGGCGTTCAAGGCTGTTCATATGCTACATCAATCCTCCATTCATAATACTAACTCATCGAAAAATATTTGTCAAGTGTTCTTTTATATATAACGCATATCTTATATACCTAATAGCTCCTTAATCTACGTTAGATACTCCGAGGAATGACTTCACGTTAGCGATAGCTACTCCATTGATCGTTTTAACATTAGCAATAAGCACGCCTATAACAGCCTTGATATGCCCAAGAATGGTCGTTGTTCCGCTATCTCCATATCTCGTTGTGCCATATTTATTTTTCCCGTAAATAATATCCTCCTATCCTACAATAATAATCCAATTTCTGCTGGGAGTTTTGCTCCTTTGCTACTATTGCATGAAGCACAAGCGATAGCTAAATTAGACGCTTTGTGTTCTCCACCTTTAGATAGTGGGTAAATATGATCGACATGTCTGTTGCCCTTAGGTATTTGCTCGCCACATAGATAACATTCCACAGATTCAGCGTTTGATGCTAAATAGTAAATTCTATTAACAGCATCCTTCTCTTTTTGCGATAGAGATTCCATTCCTAGATACACTCTAGCTCTCCGTAAAGCAGCCTTAGCTCGCCCTTTCTCTGGATTGCTCTTGCGCCATTCGCTCATGTATTTTCTGTGTTCCTCTTTGCGTGCCTCGTCCCATTCTGCATAGCTACGCCTATCTCTTGCGCGACATTCTTCTATATGTTCTGTGCGATATTTCTTATTCTTCTGATTTACCAGCTCTCTGTTTTTCGCATAATAATCCCTGCCATATGATGGATGCCTTTTACTAGACATTCTCTTTGATGCTTTTGCTCTCTCTGGATTTACCCATCCCCATATAGTCATGTGCCCAACGCCCATACGGCGCGCCGCTTCAAGGTATGTAACACCATTCGCTATTAGCTCGATACCTTCTTGTCGTATGGCTTCGCTGTGCCTCATGGTCTATTTCTCCGGTTTCTGCCGTACATTTAGCTCCTGTTCTACGCTATTCCGAGAATATCCTCAAGCAACGCAACGCGCTCTCGTAGATTCGCCACGCTTTTCTCATTAGACGCTGGCCCACGACCTTTGAGCGCCTCAATATCAGCGATTGCAACTTCTGTGTTGCTATCAAGAACGATCAATATTCACCACTTGTTCTAGTGTTGCCCAATCAGGAACGTCCACAGACTCAATGAGTTTGTCTCTTACCGCAATACTTGACAGCACATTGAACTCATCAACGCTTATTTCTCCTGTCATGCCAATAGCCTTTGCTGTTGATTCGTGTATTTCTTTCCTGTTTCTAGACAACTGATCTCCATGCCGCCTGAACCCCTTCTTATCTCTT
>Ga0208771_1000747_pt1 | contig 18990 bp, 8 predicted proteins | sample AntAceMetag02UKX_FD_184775 | JGI IMG/M metagenome (GOLD analysis project Ga0208771, IMG submission 184775) | Saline lake microbial communities from Ace Lake, Antarctica - Antarctic Ace Lake Metagenome 02UKX (SPAdes) (version 2) | ecosystem: Environmental > Aquatic > Non-marine Saline and Alkaline...
CGGTTCTTCCTAAAGAATCGTTTTTGTCTTGTAGTGCTGAGAGATTTAGAGATTTGAAGATGTAGTAATATTTTCGCATCAGTGGAGCATTTCGGATCAGCTCCTGGAGGTTATAAAAGAAAGATGTTTGAAAATGTTGCATGATAATTATTCCTCTGTTTTGGTTGTAAATGTTTAACTGTCAACAAGTTGCATTATAGCCGAGACGGAGGAACTTGCAAGTTTTTAATGACTGTAAGTCATTGAAATATATAGATTTGTGTGTTTTACAGAAGGCTTTTAACACTTTACAGTCAGGAGGGAGATAATAATGGATTACATCGATAAAATGCACAAACCATCTAAAGCTTTTGGAAAGATAACCGTTTTGTTTATCCTGGCCATATTGGCAAGCCCCATGTTCTCAGGGTCATTGTCGGCCTGTACTATAGCAGAAGCCGATATATGGGCAGGCCACACTTCCAGCGATGCCGACGAACATAACCACTCTGCTACCAGCAAGATGTATGAAAAGAAAAACATCACGGTTTATTTCTATGCTGAATGCCTCGTCGAAGCCGGCGATAGTGCCGACGATACCGAAGATATAAGATGGATGTTTGACTTCGGCGATGAAAGCTCGGTATCTCTATACACCCTCAACGACGAGGATGCCGGCACCAAAACCAAAACCGGTGCTTCTCATTCCTACGCTGACACAGGTAATTACACTGTTACTGTTACCGTACAGCGTGGTCAGTTAGATGGATCCTGGACATCCGGTCCAGGTCCTGAATATGTTGGTTCCTGTAAGGTGACTATTTTCGATGTCGATATAACAACTCCCGACGAATTTCCAGAAGGCGTATGTATAAATGAGGATCTACCTTTGGGTTCTACTGTATCTCCGTTAGGCGCCGAAAGTGCCGGCGACTTCACTTGGTCCTCAACCGGTCCCGGTACAGTCACTTGGGGCACTTCCTTTTCGCAGAACCCGACTTTTTCCGCCAACCAGGCCGGTCTTTATCCCCTCACAGTGGAATTCGAAATCAATGACAGTCCCGGCGGTTGCACCGAACCTACTATGACGGTCAGCGATACTGATGGAAATATTGAAGTTGTTGAAGTCAGTGGCGTTACGTTTAGTCCAACGACCCACACTCTTGGCGGAGAGACAACCGCTTCGGCAACGGTAGTACCCGGCGGTCGCACATTGGTCTGGTCAATAGAGGGCGATGCGCACGGGTGCAGTATAGACTCTTCTACTGGAGAGATTACAGGAGGTACATCGACAGGAACAATTACGGTACGAGCGACTGATTCGGAGTTGTCGGACGCATATGATGAAGCCCCCCTGACGCTGAAAGAAAGCTGTTCTATCGATGTGTGTTGTAGCGAAAGTTCATCAGACGAGAAGGTTACTGAGACTATCGAAACCCCTAACTGGCGGTTTGAAGGCAGTTCGCTTGGATTCGAAGCTGATGCCCCGTTAGATCCGATTACTTTCCTCTGGACATACACGAACCGAACCGGAACCGGTGTAAGTACGAATTCAAATTGGGACTGGGGTTCTCAAGAAGATACCTGCCATATACTTGCGCCAATGCTTCCCTTGGGAGCTAGAGCATGGAATGTTCCAGACGGACAGAATTATCTAACAGTTAGTGTGAGTTTAAACGTAAGCGATAATTATGGGCACGCCGCGAGCGATTCGCACTCATTCCGAGTTTACAAGGAAGTAGTGGTAGAGACAACGACTACATATCGGAATCCTGAGTATTCCGGGACGAAAATGGTGAGCTGGGCCTATGGTACCGATGGCCAAAATCCACAGTCTATGAGTTTTTCATACGGAGCCTCTGAGTCCATTACCCGAAGCTGGACAGCGTCTGCTTCTGTTTCTGTCACCGTTAGCATGGTCCAAATCAGTTTTGGGTCTTCAGTGGGAACATCCGTAAACTGTGGGACAAATTATGCTACAGGTATTTCGGTTCAGATCAACGGGAATACACAGGGTATATCATGTTGGCGCCGCAGGCATAACCGCGAGCAAAAAGGTGAAGTTATTAAGAGAGACTTATCGGGAACTGCGACAGATGTAGGAGATGTCTGGGTCGACGAGCGAACGTGGGGAGGTGCTGTCGTCGTCGAAAGCAAAACGGACTTGGGTGCCAGCAATTTCCATGAACCATCGGGTTGGTAGATTCGCTGTAAAAAGAATTAATTGTTGTTCTTGGTCTTTACTTATGTTATTACGTTTATTAACAGTACTGAGCGGCCTACTGATGTGTTCTACTTACGCTTCGGCCGCATAGGAGATGAATATGAATCTTAGAAAGTATAGCTTGCCTTTGACAGTTATGGCTGCCTTGATGTTCTTGAGTTTAAGTTGGCCTGCCAAATGCCTTGGGCACCCGGCAGACCAGGAGTACAAAAGTCTCCAGGCACGGTTTTTTGATAAGTCGGTTGGTAATAACCAAAATGAAGCAGAGTTGAGGGCTTTTATTAAGAAATACTCGGATGATGAGGGGGCAAAGCCCGCGATTGGGCTTGCCAAGCACTTGTTAGCCATAGTCTACCAGAGAATGCAGCGCCAAGTCGATGCCCTCAAAATATATGACCAAATCCTCGCCGAATACGGCGATGACGCACATTTGGTCGAAGAGGCTGTAAAGAATTTGCTTTTCATTCGAGTCACGCTTTTAAAAGGAAAATCTGGTGAGCAAAGACGTCAGTTGGAAAAGGATATCAAGAAGTATCACAAGAGATTTCTCGCAGAAAAGAACCTGCCCACAGCAAATAATATCACCGACACCCTGTCGGGTTTTTATTTCATGGAAAACAGCATTTTAGAAAGCGCAAGGGCTTTTGATGCGATTATCGAGTACATCCTAAAAGAACTCCAGGCAGGCATTGCGGGGGAGAAGCGTGTAAGCCTGGAGAACTTTTTGAAAGATGTTCTAAAGAAGCGGGCGAGATGTACAATCTTTTTTCTCAGGCAATATGTGAATGCAAAACCACTATTGACAGGGGATGAAGCAGCGCATTTGAAGGCAGTAAGTGATGTGCTAAATGCAGAATCATCTCTCAAACCGGATAAGTTATCGCCGTTGTGGATACCAGATAATATCAAGGCTGAGGATAAAGATGTTTATTTGGCTAATACGGCCTTTTCTGAAGTTCTTGAAGAACTGAGGTATTGGCAGAAGCTACAGGATCAAGTGCCGACGCTAATTCCTCCCCTAATTGAGAGAATACTTGCGGCTGTCCAGCCATATATTGCAGAATTGCAAAGTGATGAGACTCCGGTCACGCCAGTTTCTGCTCCAGATACTCCTGCTGAAGTTCCTGACAAGCAATATGTTGGCAACAAGCGTGTGATATATGGAGCTTTGGCTGGAGTAGTTATTTTGATGGTCGCGTTCGTTGTTGTACGAGCCAGAAAGAAGAAAGTCTAAATATTCCGGTATGGTTTAGGCCATCTCGGCATCCGACGATATTAGTAATATGACGAGTAAATAAAAGGGTCAGATCCCCTTTTGGAGATCCAGTATGTAAGGATTGATTCCACACGCTCCCTACGCTGCCGTAGGGAGCGTGTGCTCTTTCCCAACCAAATCCAACATCCCGAAACCCGCGAAACTTGTGCCCGCGCAGGCGGGTATCCGCGTCTAAACTCCCTTTTCTTTCTTAGTGTTTTGGTGTCTTAGTGGCAAGAATTCCTTCGCACAAACGCGCAAGTCCAATGTCCAAAATCCGTATGTTTTTGTATTTTTTCCGTACAAAAGTGTACTTTTTATGTACTTTTCCGTCACTTTTCCGTACGTTTTTACCCCTTTTTTCCCAAAACTTGCGCGTTTGTGCGCGCTAAATCGTCAGTATCAACCCAAAAACAAACATTTCCCCCAAAAACCACCCAAAATTTCCCCCCAAATCCCCCAACTTTTTTAAAAAATCCGGTAATCCAGCAGTTTCTTATCCTTCCACTGCGACACAGCTTTCTTCCTGCCGCCATAATCAAACAAAGTCAACTCACTGCCGTCTTCGCCATCATACTGCCGCTGCCATTCCATACTCCCATCCGCACGATAGAACGACTCAAGACCAATCTTCACACCGTTCTCAAAATTCACCCGCCACTGCAACCGACCATCCGGATAGAAAAACCTCTGCTCGCCATGCAGCAGATACACTCCCTGCGAATTCACCCCCCCGCTCCACTGTGCTTTTGGCCTGCCGTCAGAATAAAGTTCCGCCTGCTTTTTGACGCTTGCGTCTGAGACCTGAGTGTAATCGGTAATCGAGGCCTTTTGCGCATCGCCGTCACTGGCGAGTATCCACGCCTCATTAAGCTCCACGTGCAAATCAGGCCGATTCCTTGAAGTCACAAGATGAATCACGCCGTTGACGGCCTGGGACACACCGACATAACCGACACTCGTAACCGGCACCGGTTTGTCGTCGGCCCCTTTCGTCTGCCCGCCGAGCAGCCTCCTGATCTTCCACGTATCGCCCTTATCATCACTGAGACAGGCATAGCCTCCGGGCCCGCTGAAACCGGTCAATGCCGGGTCCCTGGCCTCTACGATGTTACTGACATAAAGTAATCGGCCGCTTTGAAGTTTTATCATTACCGGATTGCGTCCCCCGCCCTGGGCGGGCATCGGTGATCGGCTGACCTCCCAGCTCTTGCCGAAATCCCGCGAGACATTCTTAGGACAAAAACCATCGATACCTGTGTTCCTTGTCCCATAGCTCAAAATACTGTTATCATCGAGCAGCACAAACGTCGCATGCAGGCCATTAATCCTACCCTCGGGCGCGTACCACGTCCGACCGTTATTCGCCGTCGCCCAAAGCCCCGAACTGCCCCGCCTGCCGTCGTACGCAATATAGAGCACGCCGTCCGGCCCTCTGAACGAAGCGTTAATAGGCTGCTTCCTGCGATAGCCGCCGGGATGTCCGTCAAATATAGGAAATTGCATTTCGGACCAGGTTTGCCCGTTATTTTTTGAGGTAGTCCAGTGGAAAGGATATCCCCCTCCCAACGTCGGTGAGCCCCAACCGAGCCAGATCACACCATTATCAGCAAAAATAAACGGGCTTGCGTCGTTAATATCGAGAAAATTAGGCCAGACCGAAACCGGATCCCATTGGCGTGTCCCCGCCCGCAGACGTATCAGGCAGATAGACAGATCGGGATGGCTTTCCACATAACCGTTGTAATAAGAGGCTAACAGGTCACCATTGGGGAGGACAAGCAGCGCACCAGTATGATGGTTGGTACCCGTCCCCGGTTCCATGCCGACCTTCCAGCCGACGTCGATCATCTGCTTTGCCGTAATCCCCGGCAGGATGCGCCTGGTTCGGTAGTAAGGTTTTTTCATATCCGGGCCGTTATTGATGCCGACAGCCGTCTGCTTTACGCATTGCAGGCCGAATGGTTTGTTTGCTTTGTACGATTTCGTCGCGGGCATCTTGCCGAGAACAACTCTGAAACCTATACAATGCCAGCCGGGCACCTTCCATTTACCCAAACCCATCGAACTTCTCTTGTAAACAGCCCCTGGTTTCAATGAAGGATCGATCCCCGCCAACTGCTTAAGCTGATACTCACGCGGCGGCGGCGAAAACGCCGGAGCAATCGACGCCCTGTTCGCACTGCGAAGATAGTAAGGCATATACCCTGAGACCTCGTGTCTTGAGGACTCGGGATAGTCGGGCCCGCCGCTGCGCACGACTTTTGTCATGCCGCTATCGGGGCCGACGGGATCGATGCGGTCCTTGTCGGGATACAGACCATGCCAGTCGTAACACCACTCGGCCGGCCAGTTGTGCATGTTGCGAACTCCCCAGCTATTTGCCGCTCCCGGCTCGGGCGGATTATCACCGGAAGAGAAATGACCCTTCCCCCCTGCCCTGCAGACATATTCCCACTCAGCCTCGGTAGGCAAACGATACGGCAATCCCTCCTTCTTGTTGAGCCACTGACAATACGCTGTCGCATCGTACCAACTTACGCCAGTAGCGTAAGGATCATTATCAAGTTTGTCGGTGAAGCCGGGATAATCGGGTTTGAATTTTCTGTACTGCTCGATAGTCACCTCGGTTTCGCTGATATAAAACGGCTTTGTGATAGTGACCTTGTGCACCGGCCACTCATCATAATCGCCAGAGTTCAAATCAACATTAGGGGCGGCTAAGTGTTTGGGGATTTGCTTATCATTTCCCATCATAAACGAGCCGGGCTCAATCGGCAAAAGCTTGATGCCGGTACTATTAATAAACTCACTCCCGGCGGACAAGGCCCTATTATCCGGGCTGATTACAGCCGCCCAACCGCCTCCGGGCGCGAGTTTGATTTTCATCTTATCGCCGGGAGAGACTTTCGCCGTCTCTTTCTTGTAATCATTGCCATACCGGTCGGCATTTATTCCATCGGCATAAATTTGCATCGTGTATCGACCGGGTTCGAGGAATGAAAAATCAACCGTCAATTCTCTGGCCGTCCAGTCGGTCATTGCTCCGATATACCATTGAGTTCCACTTTTACGAGCCATCATAACATAGTCGGCAACGTTCGCATCGAGTACAACTGTCTGGTCCCAGACGGTGGGGACCTTAGCGAGAAACTCCATACACTCGGGCTCTTTGAGGTAGTTCGAGGGGCTGTCGGCGAGCATTTGTAGCGGGCTCTCATATATGACAAACATCGCCAACTGGTGGCATCTCGTTCCCATACTCATAGGTCTGGGTTTGATGGATCTGAAATTTTGCTGCTGCGCATTGACCATTGCTCCGGGTGTATAATCCATCGGCCCGGCCACCATCCGGATAAACGGAATCGTCACATTGTGTTCCGGATTCGCGTCATTGCTCCATTTGCTGTGTTCAAGCCCGAGGACGCCTTCGCGGGTCATGACATTAGGATAGGCTCGTCGCAGGCCGGTCGGCTTATACGAGCCATGAAAATCGACCAGCATTTTCCGTTTCGCCGCCTGGACGGCGATCTTGTGGTAATAATTGACCATCCACTGATCATCCATCTGCATGAAGTCAACCTTGAGCCCTTTGGCGCCCCAGCGCTGGAACTGCTCCATTGCTACATTCAACTGGTCTTCGAGATGCTTCCAGTTTACCCAGATAATGATCCCAACATTTCTGCCGGCGGCATAGCGGAGCAATCCTTCCATGTCAATTTCCGGGTTGACTTTGAGCAGGTCGTTGTCTACGTACCAGCCTTCGTCAAGGATGATGTATTCGATGCCGTACTTTGCCGCGAAATCGATATAGTATTTGTACGTTTGCGTATTGATCCCCGCTTTGAAGTCGATGCCGTAAATATTGAGGGCGTTCCACCAGTCCCATGCCACTTTGCCGGGTTTTATCCAGGAAGTGTCTTTGATTTGCAACGGCTTTGCCAACTTATAGACCATCTGGCTCAAGAGCAGGTCGGCGTCGTTTTCGGCGACGATCAAGACGCGCCAGGGATAGGTTCGCCGACCATTTGTTTTTGCGATATAATCTGCTCGTTTGGGCACGGTTACTTTGTATGGGCTCCATACTTTGTGAGCCAGGGGATAGGCCGCAAATTGCCCGTGCAGGCTGTGGTTGGGATCGCCGTGTAGAAACATGCCGGGATAATCATCGAGGTCGACTTCGGTAATCAGGACTTTAGAGCCGTCGTTCGGATCCACCAGGGCAGGAAGCGAACACATCATCTTATCTGAAATCCTGCTGAGCTTTAAGTATTGATAGAGTCGTTCCGCATGCGTGCGGTATTTATTTTCCTGCGGAAAATATATCGAATAATCCTCGGCAAAATTATAGGTGACTTCTTCTGCGGTTATCTCGATCTCTTCGTCGATATGTGTCACGAATCGGTATGCTGCCCCGTCGTCATATACCCTGAAGATCAGTTCGAATCGTCCCTCGAACTGCAGCGACATTTCGTTGAATCTGTCAGCGATAACCCTGCTCTTGACTCGAACAACAGGAAAGAGTTTCTCATCGACGCTTCTCCGTTTTACCTCAAGGACTTTCGGATTGGCGCCCAGGATCTTGTCGCCGCTCAACGTCAGGGATATGGGAGACGGATCGAGTAGTTGTTTTGATTTGCGGGTAATCGAATAATAAATCTTTTCCTTAATTTCGACTTTCACCCGGATGTCTTTATTGGGGGAACTGAGTTCATATTCAGCGGCTAATGATACGGTGGACGAGAAAACCGAAACTACAGATAGTAAAACGATCAGCTTGCACTTAATCATCTCTTTACCCTTCTCTCTTTCAGTTGTAATTTTTCACTCAATTGTATCCGGCTGACCCGAAAACGCATCGGGAGCGAGCCTCATCTTCAATAGGGTATCAGGTGTGTCGTCTGGTCACAAGTACTTACATCGTATGCAGGGATTCATCGGCTTCAGTCTTCAGCATGTTAACATGTCTCCTTAAAAAAGGTGTAAATCCCCGTTTGGGCCCATAATGTGCATAAATTTGGCTGTGCCGAACGTCGTTAATAAAAGCGTTAGCACTATATGCAGCTAATCGACTATTATGGTGCAATCAAACGACGTAAGCGTTTCTTAGTGTGTTGAATGGGTAAATTTCGGCAATTAACAGTACATAATGAAAAGAAGGAGGCAAACGGAATGAACAGCGAATTGTCACGGCGTGTCAGCAAGATGTTATTGTTTGTATTTGTGTTGTCGGTTGGGCTTTCAGCTTCTTTGGGCGCAGATCGCGCGGCCGATCCTTCGCTTGTGGGCTGGTGGAAATTCGAGGAGGGAGACGGCGTGAAAGCGGCAGATTCGAGCGGTCAAGGCAATGACGGGACGGTTTTTGGAATTACAAGCTGGGTCGATGGCTTTGTAGGCTCAAAGGCGCTGAAGATTACCGGAGGCGGCGTGACAATAGCGGATAAGGCCGAACTCAGGCCGCCGCAGGTGACAGTGGCGATGTGGTTTAATTTCGCCGGCAAGCAGGTTCCTGCTGCGAGACTCTTCCAGAAAGGTAAAGACAACCATGAGACCATTAACCTTCAGGGCGGCGAAGGCGGAATAAGCTTTTCGCTTGCAACCGGCAAGGGACAAAACCGTGGCGTCAACGCCAGGCAAAGGTTTGAGATTGGTAAATGGTATCACATCACAGGTGTTTACGACGGCTCGGAATTAAGAGTCTATGTGGACGGCAAGATTTCCGATAAGGGGACTGTCGGATCGTTCGTTCCTTATGATGCCGGTGAGAGCCATCCGCTGGTTATTGGCAATCGTTTTGAAGACATGGCCCGTCCTTTTAATGGAATCGTCGATGACGTTCGCGTTTACACCCGTCCGCTGTCCGAGACGGAAGTCTGGGAACTCTACGCGTGGAAAGGCAGAAATCCTGTTACAGCAGCCGTTCCGCAGCCGGCCGAAGAGGCCACGGGTGTCGTGCCTTCGCAGAAATTAGGCTGGACGGCAGCTAAAGGTGTTTCGCAGCATCTTGTCTATCTCGGGGCCGACGGCGATAAAGTAGCTAAGGCTACGACATCTTCGAGCGAATTCAAGGGCGCCGTGAATGCGAACAGTTTCAATCCCGGCAAGCTCGATTTTGGCGGGTCGATGGGAAATCGAATGCCGGGATTGTCAAAGGCGATGTGTGGAAGTTTCAGGTTCTTACGGGTAAGGCGAGCAAGCCCAGTCCGGATGCAACCTTGAGGAACGTTGCCACCGACGCGAAGTTAAGCTGGACAAAATCCGATCTTGCAATATCTCACGAATTGTATTTCGGAACGAATGCCAAACAAGTTGAGAATGGGGCGCTATCGTCAAAGGTTTACGGTAAGTTTGCTATAGGAAACGAGAGCTTTGACCCCGGACCACTGAAGGAAGGAACGTACTACTATTGGCGGGTCGATGAAAAGACACCTTTAGGAACAGCCAAAGGTGATCTTTGGAAATTCCGCACCAAGGGCGGCGGCCTCCTGCTGCAGGTCGATCTTGCTGTAAAGACCTGCGACAATTCGAAGCTTTATCCGGGCCTTGCAAAACCGGGATGGACGATATGGGCGGCGAATGCCTGGACGGATATGTATATGCACGACTACCAGATTTTCCCGACAAAGGCCGACGGTTTACTGGACCCGGCGGGTATAGACGGCACGGGAGTGACGCTATGGATGACCACCGGAAGCGAAGGGCAACTGGGTATCGGCGCCAAGGGCATCTGCCGTGATAACCTCGGCGGCGGTGGATGTCCGAGCGGCCAGGCCGAAGGCGATCCTATCGCAAATAGCTGGGCTTACGGCGTTGACTGGGTAGGACCTTATGCAGGTGACATATTGCTCGTGATCCAGAGTTTGCCTGCCGGCGTTTATGAGCTTTTAAGTTATCACAATTTCTGGGAGCCTTGTACGCAAAAGACCCGCAACTGTCTTGACTGTGTATGCGGTATGCCTCCTATGCCTGCTATTACCGCCGGTCCGCTGCCTGCCCGGCTTGTCTCCAATAATCCCGACAGCGACGCCTTAGGAGGTAAAATGACATACAAAGCGAAGCTGCCGGTAGGTGACGGCAAGGGCGTGAAGTCAATTCAGAATGCCTACAACGTTGCCCCGCAGCATGTTTATAAGGATTCGGAATTAGTGCCTTCGGTTATCAAGTTTGAGACAGACGGTTCCGATGTATTGGTGATCTACCAGGCCGACAGGAGTGAGCCGCTTTATCCTGACTGTGCGCGTAAAGGCAGAGAAGGCGCCCGAGGAATCCTTAATGCCTTCGAGCTGATTCAAATCGAAGCGAATTAGCCCTGATACCGGCCAGATGCAAAACGATAAGTAAGCCGGCTCAGGGCATGGTTAGTACACGCTTCGGGTAGAAGTTTACTCAAGCTCTCTTATCTTTATGCTTCGGAAGTGGACTTCATCGCCGTGATTTTGGAGCAGTATATGTCCCTGCTCTGCCTCGCCGAAGTCGGGCCGGGCGTGATATTTGCTCCCGGCCACCAGGGCCCGCCACATCTGGGTTCGCCTTTGATACTCGACCATCTTCATGCCGTTTAGCCAATGTTCGACGTGGTCGCCGTTGACGAGAATCCTCGCCCTGTTCCACTCGAAGCGTTTTACCTTTTTGCCGCGGATGTTCTCGGCCGGGATCAGGTCAAAAACGGAAGCAAGCGACCTGTTACCCTTGACGCCTGCGGTGGGGTCGGGATGATTTTCGTCATCGAGTATCTGGTATTCACATCCGAGTGTCGAGCCGTCACCTTTCGGATCGACGAAGTACTTTATTCCGCTGTTAGCGCCCTCGGTGAATTTGAAGTTCACCTGCAGTTCGAAATTTCTGAACTTGTTTACGGTTACAATATCGGGGCCGGACGGTACGGCCATCAACCGGCCGTGGCGGATATTCCAGCCTTTTTTCGGGAAACCTTTAAGTTTGGCTCCGCGCCAGCCAGTGGTGGTTTTGCCGTCCCAGAGCAATTTCCAGCCCTGCCTCTTTTCCTTTTCCGAAAGGGTGTTGGGTATCATGTTTACCTGCGGGACCGAGTAGTCGACTTTCGACAAGTGCTTCTTGACGTCAGTTGTCAGGATTCTCAGGTTTCTCCAGCGTACTTTTCTGCCAATCAGTTGTTTCTTGCTTCCGATACGATGCACCTGCAGGCCGATAAAGCCTTTCGTGGTCACGTCGTCGATCAGGTCGATACATTCAATTCCGTTAACGAAAGTTCTGATATGATTTCCATAGGCCTCGGCCCTGAACTTATTCCACTCTAATTGCTTGAAAGCTACCTGGGCTTTCGGGTTTTTTTCGAGCGGGTAAAGCCAGCCTCGCCTTGCTTCGTCAAGTATGCTGCCACTCCAGGCCCTGTCCGAGCTGTCGCACTCGACCTGGTATCCGTGGACCTGGCCGTTTTTATAATCTTTCCTGCTGAGGCTGCGGATTTGAACGCCGCTGTTGAGTCCTTCGTCGATCTTAATCTCAAATTCAAGAATAAAATCGCCATAGTCTTTCTCTGTACACAGGAAAGTATTCGCCGGCCCGTCAACGGTTGTGCCGGCGATGACACCGTCTTCGACTGCAAACGGCGCCTTGCCGTCGCGTATCACCCAGCCCGAAAGATCCTTTCCGTTGAAAAGTTTCTGCCAATTAGCTTCGGCAAAAACAGCGGCGCTCATGCTCAGCAACAATATTACGCAAAAGCTTGATCTTTTCATTTTCCAGGTCCCTTCCAAACTAATATTAGATCCCTTGCAAACAACTCACGGCGATGCGTCCACACGTTGCTTGATAAGTTTGCGGGCGGTCTCGATCCCGCCTTCGAACGCACGCATTTGAAACCGAAACGACATCGGCTCATTTTTCAGCCTGTAGGCGTCAAGCGCGGTCGCTCCCCAACTGTTTATTCCGCCCAAACCTAATTGCGCCATATCTATGTTAACATAAATATCCTCGGACCGCTCCATCTGGAATGAGTATTGCGATTTCTCCATCTGCTGCTTGCTGTAGTGCCTTGCTCCGACGCTGAGTAACGGATCGCCCCTGAACAACAATCCTGTCCCAAGCTCATCGGTCAACATGAACCATCGGACGTCGGTCTTGTTGCCGTTTTCCTGGGGTCGTGAATAATCGATCCATTGTCCGTCTACAGTGCCGCTGAACAGGCCGACACGCTCAAATTCGCGGTCCCAATAGGTCGGATTCGGGCCGCGGCCAAACCAGGTGATATTTTCTAATTGCCCTGTTGCGATAAGTTCGGCGCCGAACCTGTGGGGGCCTTTCAACTTACTGCTTGTGTCACCGGGGATAAATTTTGTATCGACCTCAATCACACCGTCGCTGTGAAAGCAATACGTGACATTATACGTTGCTTTTATATCTGGCAATTCACCGGCAACGTCGATGAACAATACAACCGGTTTTGGGCGTCTGAGAATCACATTCGTGACCTTCCAACCGGGGCCGACCTTTCGCCAGATCGCATTATACCTTCTTCTTTTGAACGGCCTTTTATCGTTATCGGTGTAGGCTCTCCAGAAATCCGGCAGCGGGCCTCTGGCGATCAGTTCTTTGTCCTTATAACGAAGGGAGCCGATAGTGCCCCTTGTTTTGTCAAACTCAATTGTGAAGTGCGGGCCCGCTATCTTGACCAGATTGTTTTGCTCGACGACGTTCAAGATCGGCAGGGATAACGGCGACATTGCGGGGGATCGGCTGAAAACGGGAAGTTTGAACTGTTCCCATGCAATCTCGTGGCCATGCTTGACCAACGGCGCATCGTTTTGGGTCGTAAACGAGAGGTTCAGGAAGTATTCGACTCCGGGCTCGGCTTTAATTTCTGGCAGGTTGATTTTGAACTGCCGCTTCTCACCCGCGGGGACGTCAAGCTCGGGTAGCTTGCCGTCTGCAATTGGTCTGCCGTTGGCTTCTATGGTCCACGCACCATCGGCGACATCTTTTATGTTGGAAAAGTCGAACCAGTTTTTGACGTTAAACACTCCCTGTTTCAAATCGACTGCAGTGACGTGAATATTGCGATGGACGTATTTCAGTGCGAACAGGCCCGGATGGGGCTTCCAATCAGCGGCGATCAAGCCGTTCATGCAGAAATTGCCGTTGTTGAATATGCCCAGTTTGTCCTCCCACCATCCACCGTATGCGAAAAAGAATTCCCGGACAGGTCCTTTGCCGATTCGCCCGGCGTATTGGGCTGGGACAGGTAGGCGGATTCCCTGGTCCATCCAATCCCATACGAAGCCGCCCTGGTGCCTGGGGTTAATGTAGATATTGCCATCCCAGTATTCTTTGAGGTTGCCATTGCTGTTTCCCATAGCATGAGAATACTCGCAAAGTATCATCGGTTTGTCGGGATATTTGTTTCGGCCTTCAAGCCCCCAGTCCGGAGCCGCGTACATTCTGCTGAAAAAGTCGGAGGCTCGGCCGTCACCGCGTCCGCTCGAACCTTCATAATGCACGGGACGATTCGGCATGTTCTCGTGCAACCATTTATGGCAAGCGCGAAGATTGGGACCATCACCGGCCTCGTTGCCCAGGGACCATACAACAATACAAGCGTGGTTCTTATCGCGACGGGCCATGCGAATCACCCGATCGAGATGGGCCTGTCGCCAAAGCTCGCTGTTGGCCACCTCGTTCTCGGAGTTGTTTACATAACCATGACTTTCGACGTTGGCCTCGTCCATAACGTAAAGGCCGTACCGGTCACACAATTCATACCACAACGGGACATCCGGATAGTGGCTCGTGCGAACGGCGTTAATGTTATTGGCTTTCATCAGGCGAATGTCACGGACCATCGTCGCTCGCGTCACGACATGGCCGGTATCGGGATTATGCTCGTGACGATTGACTCCCTTGAACAGGATAGCCTTGCCGTTGAGCAGGTATCGGCCGTCTTTGATCTCGGCCTGTCGAAAGCCAACCTTCCAGGGAATCACCTCCACAATCTTTCCGCTCCGATCCTTCAAAGTCAGCATCAGTTTGTAAAGATAAGGGGATTCCGCGTTCCACTTCTTCGGATTCTTGACGGCGATCTCGAATGACGCCGCGTCACGCTCAACCGCCGAGGACTTTTTGCATACGTCGTTGCCTTCGGCGTCTGTCAGATCAAGATCAACAGAACAGTTCGCCGCACCGGTAAGTTCGCAGTCGACTTTAAGCACAGCGTCTCGGTACTGCTCATCGAGTTGGGTAACCACCTTAAAATCGCGAATGTGCTGCTTGCCTGCGGACCAGAGATACACATCGCGAAAGACGCCGCTCAACCTCCAGAAGTCCTGGTCCTCGAGATATGAGCCGTCACACCACCGATATACCTGCACGGCAAGGACATTCTCACCCGCAGTCACATACCCGGTGATATCGAATTCGGCGGGCGTCCTGCTGCCCTGGCTGTAGCCGACCTTTTGCCCGTTTACCCACAAATAAAATGCCGAATCGACGCCGTCAAAACAAATCAGAGTCTTTCGACCCAGCCAGCCGTCCGGCAGGGTAAACCTCATTCGATAATGCCCCACCGGATTATACTCATGCGGCGCACGAGGCTGGTCCTTCGGGAACGGATACTCGTCGTTGACATAAATCGGCGTGTCGTAGCCTTCGATTTCCCAGTTCGATGGGACCTTAATATCATTCCAGGAAGTATCGTCGAAACCGGTTTCGTGAAAATTTGCAATTCGATCCGCCGGGCGCTTGACGAGATTAAACTTCCACCGGCCGTTGAGCAGTTTGAACCAGGGTGAACTCTCGCGATCGCCCTGTGCGGCCGTCACCCGGTCAGGATAAATCATCATGCTCGAATGCGCCGGTTCGGCGTTCACCTGCAAAACAGCCGGATCGTCCCATTCCTGCCCGATGCAGCACCCGAGCCCCCACAGCAGCACGACAAACGCAACCGCCATCCAACAAATTCCGTTTTTCATAATTTGCTCTTGTCCCTATATTACCGCTCGAAAGTTTTTCCGGCTGCTTTGCTAAAACCCGTTGATTATCCATGCGAGATTGAAGGCATAGTTCAACCTGCTGTCGTTGAGATGTATGACCCCGTCGGGTGTATGGGTCGCGGCCCAGTATGACTTGTTTTGTCCGTGCGTGGCATCGAGGGTCAGTTCCCGGTTCCACGGCGCCATCATATACTTTTTGCTGCCGCTCTTGACATTGCTCATCACGCGCTTGACGGGCCATGTTTCGCCCTCATCCCAGGAGACAGCAGCGTAGGTGCCGTATATCGTAGTCTCGTTGCCGTTGGCGTCTTTGCCTTTCATGCCGTCGGAGGCAATGCTGACCAGCAGGATGGGCTTGCGTCCGAGACCTTTGGGATCGAGATTGGGATTGGAATATGCCAACCGCAATACATCAAGGCGCTGAACCGTTGAAACCCCGGGAAACTCTGTCTTGCTATAGGTCCAGGTCTTTCCCTGATCGGTCGAGATGCTCTTCGGAAGGCTGCCAAACATTTTGCCCTTGTCTCGTGAGAAGGTCATGATGCGTCCGTCGTTCAACTCAACGCCGCCGGTATGATTTCCGGGAGGGCCGTCTTTTATCGTGCGCACGAACCATGTTTCGCCGCCGTCATTACTGTAGTTAACCGATGAGCCGTTGCCCCCGGTCGGCGAACCGTCTGAGAATGAAATCAAGGCGCCGTTCGAGGCGGTAAAGGCATTTCCCTGCGGCTGGTTGCGGTCGGAATCGAGGTGAAGCGCGTCGGTATCGGGTTTGATGATGACCGGCTCGGTCCATGTGACACCGTTATCGATGCTCTTGCGGAATGATATCGCTAATTTGGACCACTTGCCGTCGGTGCAGATGCCGTTGATGTGGTACAGCGTAAAGGGTTCTTCGAAACCGTTGGCTATTCGGACGGCGTTGTTCCACAACTGCGAGCCGTGCATGTTCCTGTCGGCCTCTTTGTAGAATTCCGATACTTCGGTATCCCATACAAGCTTTCCGCAAGGCAGGTGACGTCCGCGCAGAGCGGGGACGGTCAGTTCCTGTCCCTTCTCGCTCTCGCCGGTGAACCATGCCAACAGCACGTCGCCGTTTTCCGCCCATGTAAGAGCGGGCGAATGGTTGTGGTTATAGATGGGGATATCAAATTGCGCCGCTAACTCTGGCGTATTGTATGTGTTCTTGACGTCGTAGAGCGACTGCAGCTCGAAATACGGCTTCCTTGTATCGTCGGGCCATTGAAATACCTTCTGCGAGACGTTCCTGGCCCACTGCTTGACGGGTTGTTTGAGTTTTGGCCTGGGCAATTCCTGGCCGGCAGGCACTCGCACCACTCTGAAACCAAGCAGGAAACTCTTGTCGGTCCTGTTCGAGGAAGAACGGTTTGCCGAGCGCAGTGTCTGCATGTGAACATTGTGAGAACCGCCCCGGACGACCTTCGAAGAACCATCGACATAGCCGACGGGATCGGTGGTGTCACTGGCTACGTACGGGCCATACCAGTCGAGTATCCACTCTTCCACACCGCCGTGCATATCGTACAGTCCCCATGCATTGACGCCCGCCTTCCCGACTGTCAGGTCGATATCATCATCGGGAGCACCGTGCGAAATCTTTTTGGTTGCTTTATTGCCGCGGGTTACATACCACTGGGTAATGATTTCCCACTTCTCAGCTAACGGGCCGAGAGGATTCATCGTGTAGATGTCCCCGGTGACGCCGTCATTGTAGGGCGTCCTGGTTCCGGCGCGACAGGCGTATTCCCATTCGGCCTCGGTGGGCAGGCGATAATCGTATTTGGCGTCATGCGACGAGAGCCACCGGCAAAATCCCATTGCGTTGTACCAGTTGACGTAGATGACGGCTTCGTTGTCCTGATCGGAGATGCCCGCGGCTATTCCCCGCATTGCGGCGTGGCCCGGGTCGTACTTTTCGTATTGAGCGTTGGTGACCTCGTACTTCGACATCTCAAAACCGTAGGTGATTGTCACCTGGCGCGGCGGGAACTCATCCTGGATAAAGATACCCTTTTCAGATGTCAGGTAATCGGCCGACAGATCGGCGCCCATAGTGAACGAGCCCGGCTTGATAGGCACAAACTTCAAGCCCACCGAGTCCGCGGATTCCTGCGCCTGTGAATTCTGTGCGATTAGCAAACCGACGCCCAGCATACAGACCATAATCAACGTTGCTTTTCTCATTTTCATCCTGTCACTCCTTAGCATTTGACAAACATTTTGATAGATAAGACTGCCATTCTAACATTTCGGCCCGGAATTTCAACGTTTCCGTGTATTTAGACGTTAGGACCGAAATAATGACGCACCAGAGCCGGTCTTTTATGCGGGCAAAAGCAAGAGAAATCATTCAACGACAATTTCAGCCACAAACGACGGAGAAAAATGCATCAAAAGGCTGGATTAGCTGATTTGAATCTGGTCAGTCGCATTTTTCTCTTGCTAATTCAGCAAGAAATATTATATTAAATTGCTCAAACTAACCGGTGGGTCGGTTTGAAGGAGTCAGAATTCAGAATAAACGACTGGAGATGAAAATGCATATCAAACTCGCTAAATTGCTCTTAATTACCGTAGCGGTCGCTGGATGCGTGTCGAAGTTTGGAAACAGTTCAAAAGTCCTTGCTGCCGACAAATACAAACCCACATGGGAATCACTTAAGAAATACGAGGCGCCCGATTGGTATAAGGACGCCAAGTTCGGAATCTTTATCCACTGGGGGGTGTATGCGGTTCCGGCTAAAGGCAGCGAGTGGTATCCGCGCGAGATGTATCAGAAGAACGAACGCGCTTACCAGCATCATCGTTCGGTCTGGGGCGACCAGTCAGCGTTCGGCTACAAGGATTTCATCCCGATGTTCAAGGCCCAGAGGTGGAATCCAAACGAGTGGATCGAGCTCTTCAAAAAAGCGGGAGCAAAATTCGTTGTACCTGTTGCCGAGCACCACGACGGCTTTGCAATGTACGATTCGACCCATACCATTTTCAACTCGGTTAAGATGGGCCCGAAAAAGGATGTCTTTGGCGAGCTTGCCAGGGCAGTGCGTGCAGCGGGAATGAAACTCGGAGCGTCAAGTCACTACGCCTTTAACTGGGACTACTATACTCACAGCAAGGAGTTCGATACAAGCGACCCTGCATACTATGGGCTTTACGGCAGACCACACAAAGACGGCAAGCCTGCCGACAGCAAATTTATCGAGCACTGGTACGCCAGGACGATGGAGATCGTGGACAAATATCAACCGGACATATTGTACTTTGACTTCGGTTTCAACAAGCCGGAATTCGAGACGCACCGGAAGAAACTGGCCGCCGAGTATTACAACCGTGCCGCAGCTCTGGGAAAGGGGGTAGTGCTCCACTACAAGCAACAGGCCTATCCGGACGGCGCAGCCGTGCTCGATCTTGAGCGTCACCGGCTCGACCATATTCGCAAGATGGTATGGCAGACGGACACCATGGTCACACGAAGGAGTTGGGGTTATATCGGCGATGACGACTTCAAGTCGGTCGACCAACTCGTAGACATGCTCGTGGACGTCGTT
>Ga0208771_1000752_pt1 | contig 18918 bp, 17 predicted proteins | sample AntAceMetag02UKX_FD_184775 | JGI IMG/M metagenome (GOLD analysis project Ga0208771, IMG submission 184775) | Saline lake microbial communities from Ace Lake, Antarctica - Antarctic Ace Lake Metagenome 02UKX (SPAdes) (version 2) | ecosystem: Environmental > Aquatic > Non-marine Saline and...
GAAGGTTGGAAAACTGATAGGGGAAGAATATATATTAAATATGGTAAACCGGACGATATTTTGTACGATTATACAGATCTTTCAACGAAATATGCACAAAAAAAGTATGAGATATGGAAATTCAGAACATATTATAATTACACCTATCTTTTTCTTGATTTTCAGACAAATGGAAATTATAAACTGATTTACAGTGACAATGATTCTGATGAATCGAGTTCCACTAATTTGGAAAAATATTTAGGTGAGGATTTTGATATGGACTTATTAAATTAATAATTTTAACGGGTATAATAAATCAAGTTAGAAAGGTTTGAAATAAGGTTTGCATAAGGAATGTATTTTAATAAAAATAGTTCAATCTATTTATAATGGTTGAAATTGATATTAACAAAGTTAAAAAATAGGGGTAAATGCTTCTTTGATATGTTTTAAAATTACGTGATTATCATGAGTAAGAATTATAATTACATCGAATCGTGTGTACAAATGTTCATATTGATGATTTTTTGAGAGAAAATAAGAAGCTGTTTTGGAGATTTTTTTTCTTTTAGAAATAGAGATGCTATTCAGAGCAGAATCAAGATTGGTGGATCTTGTTTTAACTTCAATGAATACTAATGTCCCGTTGTCTAAGCTGATAATATCGATCTCACCATAAGGAGAATGGAAATTTGTATTTATGATTTTATGTTTATTTGAAATTAGAAATTCTTTTGCTTTTTTTTCTCCTTTTGATCCTATATATTTAATATTATTAATCATAAAAAAAAGATATTAGTGGTATAAAAAATGTCAATAAATTAAAAACTAGCTAATTTAATATTTGAAGACATTGTATGTAAAAAAGTTTGTTATCCGTAAAAATTTTATGCTTTTTCAGCAGGAGGGCTGTTTCATATAGTTATGAAATATTATCAAATCGCACTTCCTATTAACGTTACAAAACTCTATATTTATAAGAATGAAGAAGAGATCATACCAGGTTGCAGAGTGCTGGTTTCATTTAATAACACATTCCATACAGGTATCGTTTGGCAGGAAACCATTAAAATTGATGAAAAGATCAAATATAAAGATATTCTTGAGATCGTTGATGAAGAACCGAAAATCTCTTCTGAATTATTGGAGCTGGCTTTGTGGATCAGTAAATACTATAGATGTAGTTTAGGACAGTCGCTTTCAGCAATGCTTCCCTCTGCTTTCAACGTTCAACTGCAGAGAAAGATAAAATTAGCAGATATTTCCAAATCAAATCTTGATAATGGATCAGCACAGAGAATAGTAGAAGCACTCAATAATGATTGGCAGGATATTCCTAAATTAAAAGAGAAATTAAAGATCAAATCCTCTGAATTTAATATGGCTTTAGAAGAGTTGGAGAATAGTGGAATTGTTGAGATCAATCGAGTATTTGATGAGAAGATCAAGAAGAAGATCGCAAATTTTGTAACATTATTAAAAGTTGATAAATTATCTGCTCTGACCGCAAAGCAAACAGAAGCATATGAATATATGAAAAACATGGCAACAGATTTTCCACTTGCTAAAATTGCAAGTAAATTCAGCTATTCAATTGTTAAAGCCTTAAGAAATAAAGGTCTCTTGACTATATATCCGCGAGAAGTAAAAAGAAAATATTTTTCCTTTCCAAAAAAAAGGAAAATTAAAGATATTCAACTGACATCAGAACAAAAAACTGCGATTTCTAACGTAAACAAATATGTTCGCTTGGGAAAATATCATCCGTTTTTGCTCTTTGGAATTACCGGTAGCGGTAAAACAGAAGTTTATATTGAAATAATAAAGAGCGTACTAAAGAAGAACAAAACTGCTCTGATGCTGGTCCCTGAAATAGCGCTTACGCCACAGATGGTTGACAGGTTCTTTAATGCTTTTGGAGAAGATATTGCCATCCTGCACAGTCACCTGAACGATCGTCAGAAATGGGAACAGTGGAACAAAATAAAATCCGGTAAAAGTAAAATCGTGATAGGTGCGCGCAGTGCAATATTTGCACCACTCGAAAATCTGGGTGTGATTATTGTTGATGAGGAACATGAAACAACCTATAAACAAGAGAATACCCCGCGTTACAACGGACGTGATCTTTCTATCTTGCGGGCAAAAATGAACAGTGCAGTAGTCATTCTGGGAAGTGCAACTCCTTCGCTGGAAAGCTGGAACAATTTTGACCATGACAGGTTTACTCTATTGGAATTATCCCACCGTCCACTTTCCTATGAACTTCCAACAATTGAAATAATCGATATGAAAAAAGAGAAAGATCCAAAACTGCTGTTTTCGGCTAAACTGAAGGCAAAGATCGAAGAAAAACTGAAACTTAAGCAACAGATAATTTTGCTGCAGAACAGAAGAGGTCATTCCTCTTTTGTGCAGTGTATGTCCTGCGGCAATATATTTGAATGTTCGCATTGTGATATATCTATGAAATTTCATAGTCACACTTCAGAACTGATCTGCCATTATTGCGGTCACAGAGCACCAATGCCAAGGAAGTGCCCTGAGTGCGGAAGCTATATGTTCACCTTTGGAGCATCCGGTACTCAGCAGATCGAAAAACAACTGAATATACTTTTTCCAAAAGCCAGAATTTTAAGAATGGATTCCGATAGTGCAGGAAGCAAAGAGAGTTATGATTCTATGTTTACAAGAATGAGAGAGGGAACAGTTGATATATTATTAGGAACACAGATGATAGCAAAGGGGCTCGATTTTGAAAATGTAACATTAGTCGGAGTAATCTCTGCCGATATCGGGCTTAATGTTCCAGATTTCAGGGCCGCTGAACGCACTTTTCAACTGCTCACTCAGGTAGCAGGTAGGTCAGGGCGCGGTGAAAAGTCAGGTGAAGTTATCATCCAGACATATAATCCTGATCACTACTCCATTACAACTGCTTTGGAACAGAACTTTTTAGCCTTTGTTGAAAAAGAGTTGAGACTGAGAAAGCATTTGAAATATCCACCAGAACATCGACTGGCAAGAATAGTATTCTCTCATAAAAATAAAGAATATTTGAAAGAGCAAATAAATAAAAATGTAAAAATTATTGATCAATTAAATACCCTTTATGAACCTAATAAATTGATTATTTTAGGACCGGTTGAAACTCCCATTGCCAGAATACAGAATAGTTACAGGTACCATCTCATTCTTAAAGCCGACAGCGTTAAGGTCATTTCATCGGCAATGAGTTTTTTAAAAGATAATTTAAAGGTTAGTAGCTCAATAAAACAGGTTATTGATATTGATCCCTATAGCTTGATGTAGTAATATTCTCTTATAGTTAACTCAATATTGGGAAAAAGAAGCACTCTTATCGTTCCAACCTGAAATGAATTAGCAATAATAAATTGACGTAATGAGGATGTAAAAAAAAATGAAACAAGTTCATTTAATCGCAGCACAAATATGCGTCAGTAGTTTTTCTTGACGTAGAACTTTAAGAAAAGAAGAAATAAATGTTAATAGTGGAGGATAGATGGATTATTTTTTAACCGAAGAACAATTAGAAATAAAAGAGATAGCTCGCAAAGTTGCAGAGGAAAAGATCAAACCAGTTAGAGCAAAATATGATGAAGGACACGAATTTCCATGGGAGATCGTAGAAGTATTTAAACAGACAGACCTCTTTGCTGTGCTGGTTCCGGAAGAGTATGACGGTATAAGTGGGAAGGTAGTGGATATTGCGATAATAACCGAAGAGTTTAGTCGTGTTTGCAGTGGGATCGGTCTTTCACTTGGCGGTTCAGGTTTGGGAATGTATCCTATCCTTATCTCCGGAAGTGAAGAGCAGAAACAGAAATATCTTCCTAAAATAGCTAGTGGAGAGATCTTGGCAGCTTTTGCTTTAACAGAGGCAAATGCTGGATCCGATGCCGGTGGCATGAAAACTACTGCAGTGAGAGATGGTGATCATTACATTCTTAACGGTACAAAACAGTGGATCACAAATGGTGGAGAAGCTGATATTTATACTGTTTTCGTGCTGACCAATAAAGCAAAGGGAGCACGTGGTGCCTCCTGTATAATCGTTGAAAAGGGAACAGAAGGTTTTTCATTTGGAAAGAAAGAAGATAAAATGGGTATTCGCGGTTCAACTACTAGAGAATTGATCTTTGATAATTGCAGGGTTCCGGTAGAAAACCTGGTCGGTCGGGAAGGAACTGGTTTCATGATTGCTATGAAGACACTGGATAAATCGCGTCCAATGGTTGCTGCACAAGCTGTTGGAATTGCACAGGGTGCTTATGAAGAAGCTGCAAAGTATGCTAAACAACGCCATCAATTCGGTAAACCGATCTCAGCTTTCCAGAGTGTTCAATTCATGCTGGCAGATATGGCAACTCAAATTGAAGCAGCCAGAGCGTTAGTTATGGCAACGGCAAGACTTATAGATTCAGGTGCAAAAAAATATGCTAAAGAATCTGCCATGTGCAAAGTATTTGCCTCAGATATGGCAATGAAAGTTACAACCGATGCAGTTCAGATATTGGGTGGATACGGATATATGAAAGAATATCCTGTAGAAAAAATGATGCGTGATGCTAAGATAACCCAGATCTATGAAGGAACAAACCAAGTTCAAAGATCTGTGATAGCTTCCAATCTATTAAAGGAATTTTGATAAGTAAAAAAATCATGAAATTACTTGTTCATATTTGTTGTGCGCCGTGTTTCGTGGCGCCTTATTTTCATTTAAAGGAAGAAGAGCATGAAATATATGGATTCTGGTATAACCATAATATTCATCCCTATACAGAATATAAAAAAAGATTAGAAACAGTGCAAAAATTTACCGAAAAAGAGAATATTCCACTTATTGTAAAAGATGAATATGAATTGGAAAAATTCTTAAGAAAAGTAGCTTTTCGTGAACAGGAACGCTGTAGAAGCTGCTATTATGAACGCTTGAAATATGCTGCAATTGTTGCTAAAAAAGGTAATTTTGATGCTTTTACCACAACGTTGCTTTATAGCAAATTCCAAAGACACGATCTGATAAAAGAAATTGGAGAATCACTTGCTAAAGAATACGGGGTTAAATTTTATTACCGCGATTTCAGAGAATACTGGAAAGAAGGTATAAAAATCTCCAAAGATTATAAAATGTACCGTCAGCAATATTGTGGTTGCATATACAGTGAACGTGATAGATATCTTAAGTGATGCAAAAAGGGGACATTTATGAAAAATGTGAAAACCTTTAAAAAGATGAAGAAAGATAGTCAGAAAATTGTGATGGTAACAGCTTATGACTATCCATCCGGAAAGTTTGTTCAGGAAGCTGGAGTTGATATTATTCTTATTGGCGATAGTCTGGGTATGGTTATCCTGGGTTATGAGGATACGCTCAAGGTAACACTCGAAGATATCCTTCATCATACAAAAGCTGTTAAACGTGGAGCGGAAAATACATTCATAGTTGCCGATATGCCATTTATGACTTATAATCTAAGTATTGAGCAAACCAAAGTAAATGCTGCACTTCTTATCACTGAAGGTGGAGCTAATTCTGTTAAACTAGAAGGTGGCAAACCAAGCAGGTTAGATGCTATCAGGGCAATTGTTGATTGCGAAATTCCAGTTGTAGCTCATCTTGGTCTTACTCCACAATCTATAAATGTTCTTGGTGGATATAGAGTTCAGGGTAAGAATAAAGTAGAATTCAATGAGATTCTTGATCAGGCAAAAGAGATAGAAAAAGCGGGAGCTTTCATGCTTGTGCTGGAAGGTATTCCTGAAGAGCTGGGTAAAAAAATCAGCGAATCACTTTCTATTCCAACAATTGGAATTGGTGCTGGTAAATTCACTGATGGTCAGGTTCTTGTTTATCACGACATTTTGGGAATGACAGATTTCAAACCGAAATTTGTAAAAAGATATGCAGTGCTAAATAAAGATATTCCGATTAGTATTAAACATTTTGTAGCAGAAGTGAAAGATAGAAATTTCCCTTCAGAAGAATATATATATAATCCAATAATTAAAGAGGAAAAATGAGTTTTGAAAATTCAAATTTTGATATGACACCTGATGAGAAAATGGAGGCAGTTGCAAATCTGAAAAAGAATATGGAAGAAAATTTTGTGCAGTTGGGACAGCTTCTTTCAGATATTTGTAGAACCAAATTATTCAAAATTAAAGGTTATAAGACTTTTAGGGAATTTGTAGAGAATGAATTTAATATGAGCGGTAGTTTTGCCGCTAAAATAATTAGTAATTTTAATCTGTTTATTCGTGAACTCGATGTTGATGAGCACTCTGCAAAAGAGATCGGACTGGATAAGCTGAATATGATAAAGCCGCTGGTAAAGCAGGCTGAATTTAATGAAAAACAGGATTGGATAAAAAAAGCTCAGGAACTTCCAACTACCGAGTTACGTGAAGAGATCAAAGAGATCCGTGAGAATAATAAGAATAAAGATAAAACGATGAAAGATGTTTTTATTGAGCAATATGTGGAAAGAATGGTGACTTTTTTAAATTGTAACCGCAAAGAGTTGAATTTTAAGCTTGCTCTCTATTTTCAGGATGAAAATCTGGAAGAGATGAGAGCCGTTGTGAAAGATAAGCAGCGGAAATTTGATGAGACCAATCAGCTGTAGTGTTGTATCTCTCCTAATAGTTCTTTAACTGGCTTATGAAGATTGTGAACAGTATAATATAGCGTAGGAAAATCATGAAATTTGAATTAAATATAAGATCACTAAAACTGTTCACAAACTTATGGATTAAAAATAAAACAGCAAAAATAGTTTAAGGTAATAACTTTTTTATTTGACTTCAATTCAACGACAATAAATTTCAGGAAAGTAATCATTATCAGAAATGATATATTACTTAAAGTACACTAAAATATTAAGGAAATATTATGGAAAAAAAAAATAAGCAAAAAATAGATAATCAAATTAGTCTTTTAAAGAAAATATTTGAAGGAAAATATAAACACGTAATATTTATAAGTATATTTTTTTTAATACTTGGACTCACTTTTTTTAATATCGCTTTTAAAAATTATGTTCCAGAAGCAAGTGATTCAATTCAATGGCGAACATCTGCTCAATGTATGATAGAATATAATAAAGATAACAATAACCAAGCGCTTTGGAACAGTAACATTTTTTCAGGAATGCCAGGTTATTTAATTTCATACGGTTCTAAATATCCATTTATTGATAATCTAAGAAAATATACAAATTATCTGATGAACTGGAGAATATTTCTATTAATTATTGCAGCAATAGGAGTATATCTGTTTATGATTTTCTTAGGTTTTGAACCTCTTATCGCTTTTTTGAGTGGAATAGCTTTCGCTTTGTCATGTCATTTTATCGGTCTTCTCGAAATAGGACACAACACAAAATTTAGAGCAATAATGTATATCCCATGGATATTTTATTCCATCCATTATTTAAAGGAGAGAAAAAGTATTTTGGGGATGGGTTTAGCAACCATGTTCATAATCGGACAATTAAGAGCCAATCATCCTCAGATTTCCTATTACACTTTTCTGATGATTGGAATTTACTGGATCGCATATCTATTTTGGGCAATAAAAGATAAAGAAGTAAAATCATATGTGATATTTTCGGTTATGCTTTTACTAACATTTCTTATTTCATTCCTGGCAATTGCTCAACCTTATCTTTCAACTTTAGAATACGGACATTACACTATACGAGGCGGCTCAACCGGATTGAGCACAAGCTATGCAACCAGTTGGTCGTTCCACCCTGCGGAAATGCTCAGTTTTATCATTCCTAATTTCTTTGGTGGAATTTCTCCCGATTATTGGGGTTGGATGCCGTTTACTCAAACTTCGATGTATATGGGCATTATAGTGTTTGCGCTTGCCTTGATTGCTACCTTATTCAGTAAATCTCGACTTGTGAAAACTCTATTAATTGCTTCAATCATAACTTTACTCATATCATTCGGGAGACATTTTCCACTTCTATCAAATTTACTTCTGAGATACCTCCCGTTTTTCAATAAGTTCAGAGTTCCTGCAACGATCCTTGTTCTATTACAATTCTCAATAGTGATAATGGCAGGATTTGGTTTAAAAACGATTATAAATTGTTTTATTGAGAAAAATAGAAAGTTGATAAATGCTATAAAAATCATTTTTTTTGGTGTACTAATTATCGGATTTGTGTTTGTAGCTTCAGATGGTATTTTAAAAAAAATGAATTTCACAAATAAACAGGAAATCACAAAAATAAAACAACAATATATATCCGCTTATGGGAAAACTGAAGGTTCCCAATATGCTTCAAGATATATCGAGAAGATTAGAAAGGATCGTCTGGCTATGTTGATGAATGACGGTTATATGGCTTTTGCATTACTTATACTTTTTTTTGGAGCAACCTTTGCTTTCACACAAAAGAAGATTTCAAAATATCCTTATCTTTTTATTGTAGTGGTAATTACTGTCTTTGATTTGGTAAATGTAGATCAACGATTTTTAAAGAATCTGCATCCCAAAGATAAGTTAGAAGAGAATTACGATGCAACTATGTTAGATAATTTTTTACTGGAAGATACTGAAAATTTCAGGATATATCCCTTAGCTAGAGAATTTGGACAGAACAGATGGGCATATTTTCATCAGACTATTGGTGGGTATCATGGTGCAAAACTAAAGAGATACCAAGAAATAATTGAGAATTGTCTGAATGCTGAATTTCTCGATCGCATCCCGATAAATTGGAATATCGTGAATATGCTTAATGCAAAATATGTTATCTTTAATCAGAAACTGCCAATAGATAATTTAGAATATGCATACTATGACAGGAAATTAAAGCAAACAGTTTATTTGAATAAAACATATTTGCCACGAGCCTGGTTTGTTAAAAACACTGAACACATAGAAGATAATAAGGCAATATGGAGAGAGTTGAACGATCCTGAATTTTCACCAGCTGAAACTGCTATTATAGAAAAAATAGTTCCCACAACTTATGCTCCAATAGAATCTTCTGTTACTCCAGCAGGATTTGGTCTTCATGACCTAAAATTCAATGTAGTTACAGATACAATATCGTTCTTAACTGTAAGTGAGATTTATTATCCTGCAGGCTGGAAAGCATTCATTGATGGAGAAGAAACTGAAATATTTGCTACTAACTACATTCTGCGTGGAATAGTTGTTCCAAAAGGTGAACATATAGTAGAAATGAAATTTAAATCAGATACTTATTTGTGGAGCTTAAGGCTCAGTCTTGTTGGTTTGATCTTAGCAACATTGATTTTCCTAATTGGGCTTTATATTTATATTCGCTCTAATTTTCAGGGAAAAATAGTTTATGTCATCAAAGAATAAATTGTATGTCGTTGCTACACATATAGGCAATCCTGACGATATAACTTTGAGAGCTCTCAAAGTTCTTAAAAAAGTTGATTTTGTGATCTGTGAGGAATTTAAAATAGGAAGCAGATTGCTTAAAGGCTATGATATTAAAAAGCCATTAGAGCTTTTAAACGAGCATAATGAAGTTGAGCAAACACAAATCATTCTGGATAGATTGGTTATGAATGGTGAAACTGCTGCAATAATCAGCGATGCAGGCACACCACTTTTTGCAGATCCTGGTAATAATCTGGTTTGGTACTGCCATCAAAATGGGCTCGATGTAGTTCCACTTCCGGGGGCATCATCTATTATGGCGGCATTAATGGTTAGTGGACTTAAACTTGAACAATTTTTATATTACGGTTTTTTACCTGCCAACAAAGATGAACGCAAACGTGCGATCAAACGTCTTCCAAATAATTATGATTTGGTCTTTTTGGAAACGCCGTACCGGCTCAAGCAACTTTTAGCTGACATGAAAAAGATTCTGGGAGAGAACAGACAGGCGATAATTGCTTACAAGCTTACACAACCGACTGAATCAATATTTTGGGGAAATTTGCAAGAGCTTACAACCATGACACATGATCTTCCAAAAGGTGAATTTGTTTTTATTCTAAGAAAAATTGAAGTAAATAAAGGAAGAAAATATGCAAGATAAAAGATGGTTCTTCATTGTTAATGCAACTGCAGGAAGAGGCAAAACAGGGAAAAAGATAAACAAATTGATAACATCATTAAATGAACATAAATTAGATTTTGAGATAGAACTGACCAAAGCGTCACAACACGCTATCCAACTTGCACAAGATGCTATAAAAAAAGGATTTCATAATATTATTTCTGTTGGTGGAGACGGCACGCTGAATGAAGTAGTTAATGGTGTTATGCTCTCAGGGAAATCGGAAGATGTCAATGTTGGAATAATTCCGGAAGGTGGTGGTAATGATTTTGCAATAGGTTTCAATTTATCTTCTAAAATAGATAAAGCTGTAAAAATTTTACAAAATTTAAATATAAAACAAATTGATGTCGGTAAGATAGAAGATAGATATTTCATTAATGCTTTGGGTATTGGTTTTGATGCCAGAGTTGCACAGATCTCGAATAAAATAAAATATTTGAATGGTTTGCCAAGATATCTTCTCGCTGTAATAAAAGCATTGGTTTCTTTAAAACCGTTTGAAGCTGAAGTGAAATTAGATAACTATTCATATAATTCGCCCTTTTTGCTTATTGCTATTGGGAATGGAAAGTACACCGGAAGTGGATTTTTATTAACACCTGAAGCTGTAGTAGATGATGGTTTCTTGGATATTTGTTTTATTAAAACAACAACACGTCGAAGAATTTTATCTTTGCTTCCATCTGTCTATAAAGGTAAACATTTAAAAGAACAGGGAGTAGATCTTAAACAGAGTAGAACCATAGAAGTAATTACCAAAACGCCATTACCTTTTTACACTGACGGTGAACTTCCCAAACTAAAAAACCCGCTTCACTTTGAAATTGAGCTATTACCCAAAAAACTTAATCTAATCTGTTAAAATATTATCATTTTGATAAAAAGCAATTGAAAAGTTTATCATATAGATAATTTTATTTTAACATATCTGTTTGCAAAACTTCTGTAAGTTATTATTAAATAAATATATATGCCATAATAATATGTTTGGTCTGCAAATTGCAATTACTCTGTATAAATAGTAATTTGGAGGAATTATGAAAAAGATAACATTATTTCTAGTGATTTTGTCAATTGCTGTATTAGTTTATGGAATTGTTACTACTAAGGAAATAAAGAAAACTTTTGAAATTAATGACAAAACAGGATTGGTAATTGATAACATTAATGGAACGGTTAATATAACCGGCTGGGACAAAGATTTTGTTGATGTAGTTGTCACAAAGAAAACAACACACGGCAGTAAAGCGTTAGATATGGTTGATGTAATTATGATGCAAAAAGATGATATCATATTAGAAACCAAACATCTTACAAAAAATCCTAAAGTTACCGTAATTTATGAAATTAACGTTCCTAAAAAATTATTGCTCAAGAACATCCGCAGCTCAAATGGAAGCATCAATATCACAGATGCAGGGGATACAGATATTATTCAAACTTCTAATGGTTCTATCAACATAAGAAATTGTACCGGTAAGATTACAGTAAACACAAGCAATGGTTCTATCACAGCCGAAGACATTAAGGGTTCTGTTATAGCACATACTTCAAATGGTAGAATAAGATTGGAAAACATCACCGGTTTTGTTGATGCTATTACTTCTAACGGTGGTATTCAAATCTATAACGTTGTCAGCATTGGAAATATCAAAACTTCCAACGGTTCAATAAAAGCACATATTGCCAAAATGAGTAATGATGTTGATATAAAATCTAGTAATGGTTCGATCACTTTGTATTTGGCAAACAGCTTGGATGCCGACATCAAAGCATCAACATCTAATGGTAAAATTAGACTACATGATTTTACTATCACAGCCGATAACATCTCAAAATCATATGTTTCCGGTTTTATCGGTAATGGTGGTAACTTGATCGATTTGAAAACCTCAAACTCCAATATTCACATTTATAACGATAAAGATATTTTATTTTAAGTATTCTCCCTAAAAAGCATTGATCCTCCCTAAATGGTCAGTGACATGCCCCGAGTAATCGGGGCTTTTTTAGTATTTACAATTATTCCGTAATTTATTTTCTGTTTGACAATTAGCTAACAATTTTTCAGTTTTGGTCATGACAAGGAATTAGGAAATGAATTTTTTAATTAGAAACAGGATTGATTATATATATTTTTTGAAAAAATAATTTTCGAGGAGACAATATGGAATTTGATCCAGAAATGATTGAATTAGCTAACACTGCTTTAACACTTACAATATCATTTTTTATTAGATCCGGTGAAAAAATCGCAATGGAGATAGGCAAAGAAATTGAATTTGATTTATTAATATAAGTTTCGATATTGTAAGAAAAATCTATTTTTAGTGTTTATATGGAGAGAGGCATGCAAAAAGAGAGAAAAACAGTTTTTATTTCATATTCATGGGATAGCCATGAGCATCAAAAATGGGTTCTTGAATTATCTACTGATTTGATAAAAAAATATGGAATCGATGTTATTCTAGATCAATTTGAGTTAAGTGCAGGTAAGGATCTAACCTATTTCATGGAACAATCAATTGAAAAAGCTGATAAAGTTTTGATTATTTTAACACCTAATTATAAAATTAAATCTGAAGATAGGGATGGTGGTGTTGGCTATGAATATTCAATGATTTCTCAAGAGTTGTTTGAATCACCGATTACTAATGTAAAATTTATACCAATAATGAGATTAGGTGATTTAGAGACTTCTTCACCAAAATTTCTGAAATCTAAAATTTATCACCAAATGGGAATTGATCAAAACTACCCAGTTAAGTTATTTGAATTATCAAAAATTATTTACGATGAACCATTAATAGAGAAACCTGAATTGGGACCAATTCCTGATTTTGAAATGGGTGCTCTTGATCCAATAATTGATATAGCGAATGCTATTGATAAAGAAGAAAGATTAAATAATGAAATAACTGCTATTCTCGAATCTCATGAAGGAGTTTACGCTTTTGGAGATGAGATTAAAAAATTGTATGAAACAATTGAAAATAAAGTAAATATTTATAATAAATCTACACATATGAATTTTTCTTATGAAACTGATAAAAGAAGTTATTCAAAAATAAAGGTTTATCAATTCACTGTACATTTTCGTTGGTCTATTCCATATAGTAATTCAACAAGAGACTCTTATCTTAATATAAGTTATTCGAGATTGGATATTGGGGATCGCAATAAAGCATATTTGACTGTTCCTTTATTAAGATCAATTAAAGAAAATCGATACAATTTGGATATTAATTACGAAAAAACACCTATTTGGAAATCTAAATATAAAAAATCAACAACCGATGATTTAATTAGTGATGCCTTTCTTTTTTTAATTGAGCAGATAAAAAAAGAAAAAAGTAAGAATTTTAGAGAATAACCCTATCCGTGAGTTAATGCTTCTTCCTTTTCAATTTTCCACACTTTCTCTTATTAAAATTCTTCGGTCAAAAAAATATCATTATGAATTTGACAAATTTATATCTTAGATAGAATCAAGAATGATTAAATAAAATTGAGGAATCTATGTCTGATCAAATATCATTATTTGCAGAAGAGAAAACACCAACCAATGTTCCTTTAGCGGAAAAAATACGTCCAGATAAGATAAAAGATATCATGGGACAATATGAGATTATGAAGGATGGTTCTCAATTGCGGAATATGATAGCGAATGACAATTACAGCTCTTTTATTTTATGGGGTCCACCCGGAACTGGTAAGACAACTATTGCTCGATTGATAGAGAAGAAGACAAAATGCAAGTTTATCTCTTTCAGTGCAGTTCTATCCAGTATCAAAGACGTGAAAGCAGTGATGAAAGAAGCAGAATTCACATTCAAAACACAGAATAAAAGTACGATTCTTTTTATCGATGAGATCCATCGATTTAATAAATCTCAGCAGGATGCTTTCCTGCATTATCTGGAATCCGGTGCAGTAATTCTTATTGGTGCAACAACCGAAAATCCATCCTTTGAAGTTATTCCGGCACTCATTTCCCGCTGCAACGTTTTTGTGCTAAATCAGCTTTCTGATGATGAGATTGTAAGAATTATTAAGCGTGCAATGGAAGAGATAAATGCTGAATTAGTATTTGAAGAGAATTGTATTCCTTACATTGCAGAACTTTGCGGAGGTGATGCCCGAAAAGCCTTGAATTACCTGGAAAGCATTATTAAAAATTCAAAAGGGAAAAAGCAGATAGATGTAGAATTTATCTCCAATATACTCAGCCGCAAAGCGATGTTTTACGATAAAGACCGTGAGGAACATTATAATGTGATCTCGGCTCTGCATAAATCATTGCGGGGAAGCGATCCTCAAGCTGGTTTATACTGGCTGGCTCGTATGCTGGAAGCAGGTGAAGATCCACTCTACGTATCTCGTCGTTTGGTGCGATTTGCTTCCGAAGATATTGGACTTGCCGATCCAAATGCTCTGGTTCAAGCAATTGCTGTGAAAGATACATGTCATTTTTTAGGAATGCCGGAGGCAAATGTTGCGTTGGCGCAACTGGTCGTCTATTTAGCGACCGCACCAAAAAGCAATGCACTCTACACAGGATACAAAAAAGCAGCTGAAGATGCTTTTAAAACAAGTCATCTTGGTGTTCCGCTCCACATTCGAAATGCACCCACAAAACTAATGAAAGATCTGGAATACGGAAAAGATTACACTTACGATCACATGCATGAAAATTCCTACAGTTATCAGAAATATTTCCCTGATAAAATGGTTGAAAAAACTTACTATAAACCATCAAAATTCGGTTATGAAAAAGAGGTTCAAAAAAGACTGGATTGGTGGATGAAGTTAAAGACACAAACAAAGAAGGAAAAGTTTGAAAAATGAATTTAATAACAAAGAATTTTAAGAAAGATGAGTTGATTGTAAAAAAGGGTGATTATTCTGAGCAAATTTTTATTATTAAAAAGGGGAAAGTAGAGCTGTATAGAAACGATGAAAATGCTTATGCATATTTGGAAGTAGGAGATATTTTCGGAACTGTTGATTTTATTTTGGAAAAAACAAGCCGATATACTGCAAAAGCATTAACTGAAGTAGAAATTGAGGTTGTTGATCCTAGAATTTTTAGCCGATGTTATAATTGTGATAAATCGGATTTTATAAAACCGATATTACAAAGTATGGCAGAAGAAATAAGGTCCTACGAACATAAATTTGAAGATACAGACAATTTTGCTATTCAATCGGAAGATACTTCAAGTAATAGTGAGAAAATGATTTTACGAGCAGAGACAAAAAAAGCAAAGAAATTATTAAATAATCTGGAATATGTAGAAATTAATAAATTTCCATTTAAGGTGGGTAGATTTACTAAGCGTAGTGCAGATATGCTTTTTCATAAGAATGATCTTAACCTACTCGACAATCCACCATATTCAATTTCTCGCTCGCATTTTTCTATAACTAAAAAGAATGGAAATTATTATTTTATTGATCGAGGAAGTAAAATAGGTACCATCGTGAACGGTAAAAGAATCAATGATAACCACAAATGTACTAAAATGATATTGGATCAATCTAAAAATAAAATATTATTTGGTTATGAAAGTGATAAATTAGAATTCAGTATTGAAATTTTGCAGATTCCTTAAAATTTATAGGAGGAGATTATAAAAAATATTGTTATGATCATTATAATTTTTTCATTCACACTGTTTTTATCAGCAGAAGAAATTTTGGTTTCTATTAAAAATCCTGATAACCAAATTCTAAAATGGGTAAAAGATCAAAATATTGAGATCACACATTCACAAAAAAATGAACTACTTGATATTATCATAAATGAAAAGCAATTAGTTTATCTCCAAAACAAGCAATATCAATTTGATATTCTCTCAACTGAAGAACAACGCCTACGAGATATTGCCGGTTATAGAAATTACGAAGATGTAACAACCGAACTACAATTAATTGCATCGACTTATCCTACAATAACCCAATTAACTTCTCTTGGAAATTCAACCTGTCACGATTATTATTTAGAAGGAGATAGCGATTACTCAGATTTTCAATTTGAAGTGTGGTGTCTTAAACTTTCCGATAATCCAAATGAAAATGAAGATGAACCTAATATTTTTTACGCGGCGGAAATTCATGCAAGAGAACCTATCAGCTTAGAAGTTGATATGCATATCCTGAACTACCTGGTTTCCAATTATGGAGTTATAGACAGTGTAACAGCCTGGATAGACAGCACTCAGATCTGGTTCATTCCACTGATGAATCCCGATGGACATAAACTGGTAACAGAAGGCTGGCATACTTATCATCGAAAAAATATGCTGGATAATAATGCCAATGGAGTTCCTGATTATAGCATAGCCGATGGTGTTGATCTGAACCGGAATTTCGGTTATGTCTGGGGAGATAATGGAACCTCGAATGATCCTAATTCAAGCTTATATCATGGTCCCTATGAATGGTCGGAAAAAGAAACTACGTTTGCCAGAAATCTACTTCGTTCTCATAAATTCTTTGCTGGAATAACCTATCATTCTTATGGGCAAGATGTTCTATATCCACTGGGTCATTTACCTGGAGCATGTTCCTATGACCATGAAATAATGGGTGATCTGGCAGTTAATATGGCTGCAACAATTCCCCGCATCAGTGGTGGATATTACACACCAATGCAGGCAGTTGATTTCGGATATACCTGTCAGGGTACAATGGGTGATTGGGGTTATGCTGAACAAAGAATTTTCTCATATACAATTGAATTGGCAACCACTTTCATCCCTCAGGAAAGTCAGGTTGAGCAAATTTGTGAAAATAACCTGCAAGCTGCCCTCATAATGCTGGATAGGGTAAATCATTCAACGATTACGGGTTTGATCACTGACGAAAATGAAGAACCGCTCATTGTTGAGGTTTATGTAACTGAGATAGATAGTGTTAGCGGAATGACAAGTGTGGAACCATTTCGCAGTGGTAACTCTTTTGGCAGGTATTACCGTCTACTTCTACCAGGAGAATATGCCTTTACTTTTCATAAAGAAAATTATGCAGATATTATAAAAAGTAATGTCACAATCAGTGAAGATTCTAATACAGAACTTGATATTTGCCTAAAGCCTGAATTTATTAATTCTCAAGATATTAATATCTTTGTAGAAAGTGATTTTATCAATTTACAGTGTGAAAATGAAGCAGATTATAATTATGAAATTTATTCATCAAGTAATCCTTATACTAATTTTGAATTAAATATTACCGGTGAGTTTGTGAATGATAGCCAATGGAAAGAGGTTATTTCAGATAACCAAAAGTTCTTTATGATCAAAAGAATTTCTGCTGAATAGATGAAGGGTTATCAGTAAATCAATTGGAAATTTATGATTAAATATGAAGATAAATTTTGGATTGAGACAACTCGTTTACCTTCTTGGGATTATGGAGCAAATGCACCATATTTTGTTACAATTTGTACAAAGAATAGAGAAAGATTCTTTGGTGAGATTATTCATAATAATATAGAATTATCTCCACTTGGTAAAATTGCTTTCAATTACTGGTTGAATATTCCAAAACATTTTCCTTTCGTAGAATTAGATGAATTCATAATAATGCCAAATTATATTCATGGAATTATTGTTATCAACAAATCAGAGACGCATAATATTGCGTCTCTACATAAAAATAAATTTGGACTACAATCACAAAATTTGGCATCAATTGTTCGTGGCTATAAATCCGGTGTTACAACGTATGCGAAAACAAATAATCTCCATTTTGCCTGGTAACCTAGATATTATGATCATATCATTAGAAATTATAAATCTTGGGGAAAATCTGCCAATATATTCAACAGAATCCTAATAATTGGTTAGATGATGAAAAATACAAAATTTAAAATAACAGCCACATAAACAAACTAAAAAGGCAAGCTTCTATTCTATCTGTCTATCCATTTATCAAGTGTTACAGGTTTATATTTTTCAAACTTATCTAAGATATTTTTGGGATAAATATCAACAATTATTGCATTACGGTGTTCTTTTTTTACAAACCGCATCTCTACTGCTTTATCAAAAAACTTGAGCAATCCATCATAATATCCATTTACATTAAGAATCCCGCAAGGTTTGGTACTGTATCCAATCTGTGACCATGTAAGCATTTCCAACAATTCTTCAAAGGTTCCAAATCCACCTGGTAAAGCAATAAATCCATCTGAGATCTCAAACATTTTTGCTTTTCGCTGATGCATTGTATCTGTAATAATTATCTTATTTAAATCTGGATGTTGAACTCTGCCCTCAAATACTTTTGGCATTACGCCGATAACATTAGATCCACTTTCAAGTGCACTCTTTGCAACAGCACCCATTAAACCTAGATTTGAACCACCATAAACTAATCCGAATCTTCTAGATGCAATCTCTTCACCTAATCTACTTGCTATTTGCAGGTAAGCTGGATCTGCTCCCGGATTTGAACCACAGAACACACAAATATTTTTCATTTTTTTTATTCAGAATTTATCAATTCACTTTATTGACGTAAGATTATTAATTCTATTCTGGATTTTTTGAACATGTCCTTTTTCTTGTAATCTTAATTCATCAAAAATATTAACTATTTCCTCAGAAATATCTGATAATGTAAGCAGCATAGAATAACTTTGTTCAGTATTTTTTTCTCTTTCCAAAGCGATCTTTAAAACTTCTCTCGAAGAACAATTCTCTACTATATTCGAGGTTGCAATGATGCTTTCCATCAATGATATATTAACATCTCTTTTTTTCTCCAATTCTTTAGCACTAACTATTTCCTCATCTATCAATACCAGTAAACGATTTTGATGGTCAATTTCTTCATT
>Ga0208771_1000756_pt1 | contig 18872 bp, 12 predicted proteins | sample AntAceMetag02UKX_FD_184775 | JGI IMG/M metagenome (GOLD analysis project Ga0208771, IMG submission 184775) | Saline lake microbial communities from Ace Lake, Antarctica - Antarctic Ace Lake Metagenome 02UKX (SPAdes) (version 2) | ecosystem: Environmental > Aquatic > Non-marine Saline and...
AAATTTGAAGTTTGAAGTGACTAAAGTTAATTTTTACTTTAGATCACTTTAGGCACTTTAAACTTATACCTGGATAGCTCAAATATTCCCAGTTAAAATTCTTTTGCAAAAAAAACGAAGATTTAACATGTAATACTATAGTTTCATGAGATTTTATGGAAGAGATTGCTGTAGCGGAAAATGGCACAGGCATCCCTTTCATGATCCATCTTTACACGATTTTTCACCAGAAGGTTCTAAAAGTGTTTCATTATATGAGTTTCTAAAAGAAGTAGAAGGTTTTATGTTGCAAAGCAATTTTTTATAAATTAATGTTCATCATCTATTATCAATAAAGGAGATTTAACCATGTTTAATAAAAATCCCAAAAACCTATTTTTATTACTCACTATTTTTATCCTATCTTTTTTATTTTTTTCAACTCTGAATGCAACAATTGGCGATGCTCTCAAAACGTATAAAACTCCGGCTAATCATCCAACTGGGATGGCTTTTGACGGTAAAAACATTTGGCTGGCCGATAAAATGACTTACAAAATTTATTCAATAAATCCGCAAAATGGAAAAGTCATTGCAACCATTCCTACACCAGGTTTTGCGCCCACGGGATTGGCATGGGATGGTAAGCTGCTCTGGTGTGTAGATGCTGAAGAAGGATGGATCTATGGGATCAATACTAAAACCGGTGTTGCCGAAAATATACTCGAATCAAATACACCAAAACCAGCTGGCTTAACTTTTGATGGCGAATTTCTCTGGCTAATTGACAGTAAAGAAAAACAACTGCTCAAAATAAACCGAATCGATGGCATGATGCATGATAACATTCCTGCCCCGTCACGCAACTCAAACGGACTGACTTATGATGGAAAATATCTCTGGGTCACCGACAATGGCGATGATATGTTATACCGCGTCAATCCAAAATCTGGCAGTGTTGTAACGTTTATTCCATCAGTAGGACCATATCCTTTTGGAATTTGCTGGGATGGTCAAACGTTATGGAGCGCTGATTACCAAAAATGCCAACTTCAGAAATTAAACTTGAACGACAAAAACCACATTATAAAAAAAGATCCTAAAATTTATTATTGGGAGCTCGTGCACGATTTTCGTAACTATGGCCCGGATACAGTAAGGGAGGTCGACATTTTTTTTGCAGTTCCTAAAAACCAGGATAACCAAAAAATTCTAACAGAAATTCAATACGAACCAAAGCCCACCAATTTTGTCACTGATAAATGGGATCAAAAATTTGCCCATTTTCATTTCAGTGATTTAAAATCAGGGGAACGTATTTTACCAAAAATGAAAGTCAAAGTAGAGAAATTTCATACAATTTATTCAATATTTCCAGAACGGGTCGGCACAATTGATGAAATACCCGAAGAGATAAAAAGAAGATATTTAGCTGATGGACTGAAATATGATATTAATAATCCAATTATTCAACAGGGAGTCAAGCAGGCAGTCAAAGATGAAAAACATCCTTACTGGATGATGAGGAAAATTTTTGACTACATCTGTGAAAAGATAAATTACAAATTAAAACCGCTGGGTGGCTGGAATCCAGCGCCAACGGTGTTAAAAAGAGGCACTGGCTCGTGCAGTGAATATACATTTATTTTTGTTGCCTTATGCCGAGCCGCCGGATTGCCTGCAAGGTACGCTGGTTCAATCGTAATAAGAAGCATTGATAAAGGTATTGATGATGTATGGCATCGCTGGGCAGAAGTTTATTTACCAAATTACGGCTGGATCCCGGTGGATGTGTCGGCTGGAGACTCCCCAATACCGGCAAACCGGGCGACAAAAATTGGTGTATTAAGAAACAAATATTTGATCACCACAAAAGGCGGCGGTGATTCCGAATATTTAGAATTCTACTATAATTTCAACGCAACATGGAAAACTAAAGGTAAGTGTAAAATATTCAGCAACCAGTTTGGTGAGTTTGTGCCGGTTGATGAGTGATATTTTAATTTATTAAATAAAAGTCGTCAACTCAAAACCCGATGTGACAACGCTCGGTTGTTTTGCTCATGACGCCGTTATTTTGAGGATACGCTGCCGGTTGATGCAAAACGTTGCTGTTGGATAATTTATTATATTCAAAAGCTCTGTATCATTGAAGGGGATGAGCGAGTTGATCAGTATGATCATGAAACGCGTTGCCTGATACTGCAAACGTAAGCTCGGTTGATTCTAACAGAGGTGAAAAGTTGGCTGGACGAGCAGTCCAAATGTGCACTTACTAAAAGTACGCTGAGCAAAGTAATTGGTGTCTGAACGAAAAGTGCTTAATTTGACCTCACCCCGGCCCTCTCCTAAAAGGAGAGGAAGACAAGAAGTTCCCCTTCTCCTTGTAGGAGAAGGTTGAAAATGCGCTTTAGCGTAGGTTAGGGGATGATGTATAAAAAAGAAAAATTGGAAAATATCGTCCAAATTAATATTTTTGTAGTTTTCGTTCAAGCACTAATTAGTTATATATTGGGTCAATAGTCACGGCTTGAGCGTTATACCGAAAACGGCAATTTGGAGATTAACATTAACTGGATTGAAACGTGATTCGTCCGCTGGCGTTAGACCGAAAAGTTTTATTTTTTCATTTGAAAATGAAGTTCATTATCACGTTGAAAACTTCTCATCATTATTAGCCCTGCCACCCCATTATGCCAACAATCCCCAAACACCTGCAAATCAGCCGCATCGATGACCTGGTTGCCGCTATCGGTGTTTTTATTGAAATTAAAAAACCTGGCATCACTACCCCCAGTAAACTCTCCGCTGTCGGTCTCATGCCAGCAATCTCCTAATCTTTGCAAGTCAGCAGCATCCACATAACCATCACCAGTGATATCACCAAAAATGCGGCGAAACAGTGCAAAGGTGGAAAATGAAGTTACACCGTTTACAGTTACTGTGTTATTGTCCGCATCCACTGTGCCACCAAGCCATTGCCAGGTGTTGGTGGAACTGTTGAATTTGGCGATGCCCAGAAACGCTGAGGATTCGTCATAACCTGCAACATCGGAATCGGTGTAATGGAAAGTAAGATCAACAGAATAAGCTGTGATGGTTTCATCTATAGAGATATTCCAATAGAGATTTAAAACATCATCACAAGGAGCATCTGATGGTGGAACATTAATTTGTTGCACATAAACATTCCCACTACCGCTCAGAGAATTAAAAACAATATTCACTTCATGACCATCGCCGCCAGCAGCAGGCTCATTGAAATGATAGGTTCCTGTTCCGGAAATAAACTCTGCATCCGAATAGGAAGCAATTGTGAATTTAACATTATCATATCCCATGGCACTAGCCCAATATCCTCCAAGCCCACTCTGGTGAAAACTTTCTTCGGTTAAAATAAAACGGACATTATATTCGCCGGAAGGTAGTTGGGCCTGACCCGGCAAATCTCTTCCAGGTTCCCACTCCGCGTATAAACCTACTTCATCAGGTTCTAAAGGAGCGGGATAAATATCATTTTGAATAGAAGCACGTACCAAATGATAACTAATTGGAGAATCATTGACTCCTGGCGCACGAGAATTTATCACTGTATTCCATAAGACATGAAAACTATTAACAGCCTCAAAATTCTTTTTTCCATAGCCATACTCATCTGTAACAAAGTAATCGAATAAAAGATATCCCTCATATATGTAATCCGGATCATCTTTATGGGCCAGGTAATCTTGATCATTGGAGTTGCCCGGATTGGGCTGTTTTCGCCACCAGCGACCTTCAAAACCTATAAGCTCGTTTGATGCATCGTTGCCGTCATCTCCCCAATCCTTTTCTGGTTTCCCTACTAATTTAATCTGATAGGCGAAATTTGGTTTGAGATTATAACCGATTAGTTTTCCACTGAAAATCGTACTACTTGAATCATATGAAATAATTACTCTTGGAGAATCATAGACAAAGCTATTCTGGTAATCCGATGAATATAAATTATCTTCGATATCTTTCCATCTAAAGTCAGTATCTGGCCAGGTTGTAACATCACCAACCGCATATAAATGCATTGCTTTATCGGATAAAGCGCCAACTCTTGTTATGCGGCAGGCGATATCCTTTTCAAAATCAGGTATAGTCGTAGTAATAGCTGATGTTGTGGTTCTTTCGATAATTTTATTGGCGTAAAATTCACCATTCCAGGTATTATGCCAATCAAATGAATATTTTCCTTCATTGAGCACGGTAATATTTAGAACAACTCCGGAATTCATCTCACCCGGTGATAAATCCTGTACCCAAAGAATACCCTTTTCGTCACTAACCAAACCATAGGTATTAAATTCAGAGTTTATTGATAATGCTGCGGGGGTTAAAATTTCATTGTCAATATGAAGATCTTCCATAAATTTTGAAAGGTAACGCGCATGATCATACATTTCAGATGTGAAATCAGCCCAGTTCCCTCCATCATTCCAATCAAGTGGCGTAATGGCACCGCCTGAACATAATCCTGCCCATAAGCCATTGTGCAGATGTTCAGGTTGTTGATTATTCGAATTGCCATTATCGCCGAACTCGCCATGAAAAACAGGCTTACTAAAATTATCCCAGGCACTCTGTGTTCTTAAAGCGACTGTAGTTGCTATATCAACAGGATTATTAACATAAGTATGAATTTGAATGACATCCATCTCAGAAAATCCCGCTGTCCAATTCCATGGCGAATTTGATTTTGATGCTGTTGTCGGATGGGCAAACGGATCGTTCTGTTTAAAATAAGTATTAATTTTTACATGCCAAGGATCGGTGATAGCATCGTTATTATAAGAATTCGAGGTGCCATCTATTTCACAGATGGTTTGCCATAAACCGATGGCTCGCGAATATCCCCATCTGGCAATGATATAACGATATAATTTTTGCTGGTAGTCCCAGGAGGTTTCATCTGTAAAAAAGCCATTCGCACTGCTTAACTGCCTGAACGGATTGTATTCGTCAAAATAGTGTCGTGGCCAGGAGTGCCCAGCACCGCGCAGTTCATCATGATTCCAAATCGTGAAAACTAAAGCTATTCCGTTATTTTCGCAATTGGTGATGACTTCATCAATGTTATTGGCATGAACCATGTCATAGTGATCATATCCGCTAGCATCCGTCACCAGAATATTATCCCAGCTTGGCATCCAATAATGCAAAATATTCATTTTATGCAACTTCATATCCGTATAAATATTAGGAACAACACTGGGAAGATTCCAGGCTCGACTTTGCCCGACACCATAAAAGGAGCTGTCATCAGAAAATTCAAGATAGCGGGGATTGGTATCTGATACTTTAATCCAGCCATGATGTTCGGATTTAATTACCGAAAAGGTGGCTGGTCCAGAACTTACCTGGCCTGAACCATCATCCAGGTACACCGTATATTCCCAGATACCAATCTCATTTGCGGCAAAACGGATTTTCCAATTGCTGCCATCCCAAAAACCATTAATCCGATTCCATTCGGTAAATGAAGGTGCTGTAAATTTGGCCCAGAGATCAATATCGTCCGGATCAAATGGATTCGAATAATCAGCAGTTAAATCAATGGTTAACTCACACTTTTCATATAATTTAACCGGATTAAAATTTTCTGCTACGTTATTAATATTGGCTGAGTAAGAAATTGAGGTAATTTTTAAAATAGATAATAGAAAAAAAAGATACGATATGATTTTTTGCACAAACATAAATTATTTTCCCTCATTTTTCAAAATTATAATCGTCTGAAATTTGAAAAACTCATAGTAATTTTCCAAGAAGATTGTTAGTTTATTCTTGTCAAAATGTCTCAGGATTGAGCTTGACACAAACTTCAATAGAAAGTTGGAAAATCTGGCATGGATTCCTGACGCTTCCTCTCATTAAATTTCCTGCCAGTGAAGCCTCCCTTCAAGAAAATAATCCTTTAATGTCTCGTTATTCGTAAATATATGCGAGACGTTTTTCTTATTTTAATTGCCTCCCGGATTAGTCCGGGGTAATGGCTATTTTCTTCCTGGCTCAATCCCATTATGCCAGCAATCCCCAAACACCTGCAAATCAGCTGCATCTATGATCTGGTTACCACCATCTGTGTTTTTATTGAAATTGAAAAACCTGGCATCGCACCCTGCTGTAAATTCTCCACTATAGGTCTCGTGCCAGCAGTCTCCTAATTTTTGTAAGTCTGCTGCATCTACATAACCATCGCCAGTGATATCTCCAAAGATACGGCGGAACAGGGCAAAGGTGGAAAAGGATGTTACGCCGTTTACTGTTACTGTGTTATTGTCTGCATCTACTGTTCCGCCGAGCCATTGCCAGGTGTTGGTAGAACTGTTGAATTTGGCGATGCCAAAAAAGGCCGAGGATTCTGTATAGCCCGTTGCATCTGTGTCTGTATAATGAAACGTGCAATCCACGGACCCCTTCATCTAAAATGATGTTATAGTACAAACCTAATGCGTTTGAGCAAGGAAGACCAGGGTAGGTAGAGTTATGCTGTTCAACCGTGATATTACCGCTGCCTGATGCTGATGAGAATATCATATCGATTCCATGTCCATCCCCGGATTGTCCTTCGTTAAAGGATATTTGATAGTCAATTACTAATGATTCTTGATCTGTGTACGAGGATGAATATGGCTGAGATAACCATGGTTCATAATCCACATAATTGCTTACTCTATCACCTTGCCCATCTGGATTATACCAGCCACCTGTTGCTCGGTCGTCTGATTCATCTAAAGGACCTGACGAGTGACCCCAATAATTATTTTCCGTATTTAAGATAATAGTGGATGATGAATTATTTACACCATAAGAAGAGTTATTTACAATATTGTTAAAGGTAATCGTTGGATTTGCATCAGAAGTAGCGTAAATTCCCGTAGAGTTATTTTCTATTATACATACCGATAATTCTGGAGAACATTCTGTGCCATTGCACCGAATTCCATAATACCCGCTATAAGCTATTGTACTATTGCTAATTGTAGGCGAAGAGTTCTCACAGTAGATTAAACTCCGTGTATTACTAGCTCCATCTTGATCACCACCATATTTAACAATTACATGATCTAATATACCACTCCCTGTAGTGTAAAAATTAATCGTTCCCCAATCTGAAGGTGATGGCGTAGTGGATGAACCATCATTGTTCGTATCTCCGCTATAACTATCATCCTTTATCGAAGTAAATACTATTGAGTCTTGTGTTGTTCCTTGCGCAATTAGCGTCCCATTGATCTTTATTGGATAATCGCGATCACATTTGATGATCACCCCAGGATTAATGGTCAGTTGAACTCCTTCCAAAATCTCAACCGTACCATAAACTATATAAGGTAAATTTGTATTCACGTGCCATGTAGTATTTGCTGTAAACGTACCTGCATAGCCAAATCCATTGTAGCTATTATTAGAACCTGTATTCCCTGAAATTTGTGTTGAGGGAAAATTGCCCTCAAAATAAGCAGCAAAATTCGTGTTTCCTTCAAACTCATTGTTTGTAACAGTAGGATTTGAACTGGAACAATGTATGCCATTTCCGTTATTTGAAAATGTATTGTCTGTGAAGGTTGGTGTTGCAGATCCTGTGACGTAAATACCGTAGGTGGAATTATTATCTATTGTGTTTGATGAGATTTCGGGTGAACAGTCCGTTCCAGTGCATTTAATTCCATAATTTCCACTGTAAGCTATTGTACTATTTCTAATCGTTGGAGACGACGATCCATCACAATAAATTAAGCTCCTCGTATTACTAACTCCATCCTGATCACCACCATATTTAATTATTACATAATCTAACAGCCCTGTGCTTGTAGAATAAAAATTGATCGTACCCCAATCTAAAGGTGCTGGTGCAGTTGATGATCCATCATTGTTTGTATCTCCACCATAATTGTCATCTTTCATCGAAGTAAATACTATCGAATCTTGTGTTGTTCCTTGTGCATTAAGTGTCCCATTAACAACGATGGCGTGATCAGCGTTGAATTTTACAATTGTTCTAGATTGAATTGTTAAACTAACATTATTTTCTACGTTAATTTTGTTAATAACTTTATAGATTCCACAATAAGGTGTCCAAACAGTATTATTTGTTAACGTTCCACCAACTTCTACAACAGTCTCTGGATAAGGATTATTCGCTTGTATTTGCCCATTATTTAAATCAATAGTTTGGTCAGCGTTTCCCTTTTCAACGTAAACATCACTTGAACTATTAGGTAGAATAATATATTGATAATTAACACCTGATAAGTCAGCAAAACTGAGAACATCACTATAACCTTCTACACTTTCATGAGATTGTTCAGTTTGAGGTCTTGTAAGTTTTGCTTGCTTTGGTCCAGTCAAACTTACATCACCTTCAGGAGTAACTTGTGCGAAATCAAACTCAGACGTCAATCTTTCAGCCTCGACATTTACTGACCTTGATACTGTATTATGCGATACATCATCATTATTTTTAACATAAGAACGTAAGTAGTCAAGATAATTAGTTTCATCAACATTTGGCTCGCCTGGATCTGCTGTAACTTTGTAAATGGTTGTCTGAATATCTTGTTTTTGTTGTTGCAAAACAATTGGGTAGTTTTCAATTATCGCACTGCCTGACTTGTAAAGTATATTAATATGAGTTTTGTAATCAGGATATTTCAAAACAACCATATCCTTACCAACTCCCCATAAATTGTCATAGAAAGGTACTCCTCCTGCTTCTATAGAGATTTCCAAGCCATGTTTCGCAGCTTCGCTGGCATGTTTTGCACCTTCTTGAAGTGCCGCTCCCCGATATGTCTCCATAGGAGTCCCATCAGGCGCAGAGTCACTCCAAAAATCAAACCACTTTACTGGGTAAGTATATATATCATCAATTATGTTTTTCCTTTCTTTTTTCGAAAGTCCATCCCATTCTTCATAGGTTGTTATTTCAGCTAAAGTCTCAAGCGTGTACTTAGCGTTATACGAAACTGACGGCTCCGATACTAATATTTCACGAATTACTGGATCTAATGTCTCAAAACGTGCATTCAGAATTCCTGCCCCTGATTGAAATATCCCAAAGATAGATTTGTTGATTGCTTTTGCAAGTCCAGAGAAGAACCCTCCTGATTGTTTAGCATTAATATCATAGTTTGCTCTTTGAGAGGTCGCGGTCTGAGAGTATGTTGGGTTGTTAAGACTGTCCACTTGATAACTGACTATTGTGGCTCGCATTGCATAATTCTTTAGCCGATCTAACTCAATCGCTGCATCTATAAGATATTTATCGGGAACCTGAAAAGATGTATCAGAAAAATCGTTTGACCAAAACTTCATGGCACTTATCAAAGCTCCGTTAAGACTGTCGATCTCTGCTTTTATTTTATCATATCCTTCCTCAAAAGATGAAAACTCAGGGAGCGGATCATATACATTTACAAAAGTGGTGTCATACCCAATTTCAGATATTTCATCTGTTACTTGGAGTACAATAGTATATCTACCAGGATTTAAGTACTGGTGTGTTCCTTGCATGTCAATACTTGTCTCACCATCGCCAAAATCCCACCTGTATTGAAGAGTTTCTCCATTGAAATTTACTGAACGGTAAGCATCTAAATCTATATCAAAAGGCGCAATTCCTCCATGAGATGACAATTCTATGATAGCGCGTGGTGGCGAAGGTTCTACAGTTATAATCAGCATATCACTAGCAGTTTGTGAAGCCTCATCAGTTACAGTTAGAACGGTCTCAAAAGGTCCGCTTTTATCGAATCTATGAAATACAGTTTGGCCAGAGCCCTCAGTTCCATCACCAAAGTCCCAGTGATAACTGACTATTTCGCCATTATCGCTGGCAGATTGAGAGCCGTCGAAATTTAAGAATAGTGGTGCTGGACCTGATGTAGAGTCTACTTGGATGACGGCAGTGATTCCATTTTGTGCTAATCCCAAATTAACTGATAATAGCAAGAATGAAATCCCCAAGATTAGAACATATTTTATTATCATCACCTAACTCCAAAATTTATTATCACCAACATATTGTATTTTATATTACTTTGTTTTTGCTTCATTACGCCGCCACCCCATTATGCCAACAATCCCCAAACACCTGCAAATTACATGATCATTAATACATCATTTTTAACCAGGTTTGATCATTTAGATTTGTTTGTCAATAAGATATTTATCAGTTAACCGATAAATAATAATTTTGTTGAATCCGGATTGTCAAAAAAAATTATAAATTCAGAAAAATATAGATTTGATAGCGTAATTTAAGAAAGCAAAACTTGTTTTATCGTGTATGACTAAAAGTAGTATGAAAACACGGAAACAAAAAACTTTATTATGATGATCTAATATTAAGTTTGGGATTGCTGAATAATCAGAAGAAGGATGTCGTGTTCTGTAAGAGAATAGGAATTAATATGTCGAAATAAATATTGAGTTGTGTTTTCGCAAAGATAGAATCTGTTTTAATATCATTATCCGAAACCTATTATGACTTAAACGGAATGTAAGAAAGTTATAATAAAATGTCAAGTGTTTTGTCGCTTTTTTTGCGAGGAAATCTTTGTTACTATGTCAATTAATTTCTGTTTTATTTTTTAGTAAAGCAGTGTAAATCGTCTAACCTGTTACAGTTAACTTCTATGAAACTGAATCTTAAATATTTCTCTATGCCGGTTCAAAACTTCATCAAAGGCAATCTTAAACCACGAAGTAAAAATATCAGGATTCTCCTTTATCTGCTTTTTCAAACTCTCCAAATTTATCCACTTATAATCTTCAACTTCAACCGGATTAGGAACGACAGCACCATTGTACTGCCCAATAAAAACATGATCCAACTCATGTTCAGTCAATCCGTGATCAAACGCTGTTTTATAAATAAAATGGAATGTCTTTTCCAATTTACAATCAAATCCCATTTCTTCCTGCAATCTTCGATGAGCCGCATATTCAGTTTCTTCTCCCGGTCGTGGATGACTACAGCAGGCATTTGTCCACAATCCAGCAGAATGATATTTATTTTTCGCCCGTTGCTGTAAAAGCATTTCTCCTTTTGTATTAAAAATAAAAACCGAAAAAGCTCGGTGGAGATTGGCTTGTTGGTGGGCTTTGATTTTTTCCAGGGTACCTATTTGATTGTCATTCTTATTGACAAGTATTACTTTCTCTTCCATTTGAATCCAATTTGTATGATTCTGATTTTTTAATTAATAAATTTTTTCAATAAAAATTAATTTAAAGTTAAGATAAAAATGTCAAATTTTCAAGCTATTTTTCAATAGCAACTTACAACTATAAAAAAAAATCCTTGATTATTAGAAAGAATTTATCTTTATTATTACATAAATAACAAGTTCCTAAATTAATATCACTGCAACAATGGAAAATATTTATGTCAAAATTACTTCTCAAGAACTGTTTTCACCTGGTAACAATGAATCAGAACCAGGACAAATTCAACGGATTCGATCTATTAATCCAAAACAATCAAATCAAAGAAATCGCAGAAAATATAATAGACAACAAAGCGGAAATAATTGACTGTTCAACAAAATTAGTCATTCCTGGGTTAGTTAATTCGCATCATCATTTATTTCAGACTTTGACGCGGAATATTCCTGCAGTTCAGGATGAAAAATTATTTAATTGGTTGACGACGCTGTATGAAATCTGGAAAAATTTGGACGAAAGAGCAATTTATTATTCAACACAAATTGGTTGTGGAGAATTGTTAAAGACAGGGTGTACGACAACCACGGATCATCATTATCTTTATCCAAAAAATTTACAGGTAGATATTCCTGCCATTCAATTTGAAGCGGCTGAAAAATTGGGTATTCGGTTTTGTCCCACACGAGGATCAATGTCAAGAAGTAAAAAGGATGGCGGGCTGCCGCCAGACTCGGTGGTTCAGGATGAAGAGACTATTTTAAAACACAGTGAAGACTCCATTCAGAAATTTCATGATCCTTCTTTTCTGTCTATGCGGCAGATTCATTTAGGACCTTGTGCGCCGTTTAACGTTTCGGAAGAGTTGATGAGAGACACAGCCTCTTTGGCACGGAAATATGGCGTGCGTCTTCACACTCATTTAGCTGAAACAAAAGATGAGGACGAATATTGTAAGCAGGTTTATGGCAAGCGTCCATTGCAGTTAATGGAAGAATTAGAATGGTTGGGTGAAGATGTCTGGTTTGCGCACGGTATTCATTTTACAGATGATGAACTCAATTTGCTTGCGGAAACAAAAACAGGGATTGCTCACTGCCCGGCATCAAACATGAGGTTGGGATCCGGCATTGCTCGGATACCGGAAATGTTAAAGATGGGAATGGCGGTGGGATTGGCAGTGGACGGTTCTGCATCAAATGACGCTTCCGACATGGTTGGCGAAATGCGCACGGCTTTGCTGTTACATCGGGTAAATTCTGGCGCTGATGCTATTACTGCGGAACAGGTTTTGCAAATGGCTACAATAGGTTCGGCTAAACTTTTGGGCAGATCCGATATCGGTTCTCTCGAAGTGGGCAAGGCAGCCGACATTGCCATTTTTGATTTGAATAAATTGGAATATACCGGTGCCCTATCAGATCCGCTGGCTGCTTTGATTTTTTCTGGCTATAATCATCAGGTTGATACAACGATTGTGAATGGTAAAATTGTTGTCGAAAATGGCATGTTGGTTACTGCTGATGAGGAAGAGATTATTTGTAATGGGAATGCAATTAGTTTTGCTTTATTGGATGGCTGATTATGTTTTGACAGCAAGCCCCAAACATGAGATGTGAGACATCGAATGTGAATCGAAAAAAAATGTAGTATTACGTTTCACGTCTGATGTTTGATATTTCACGTTTGACAAAATCCAGATTTATCAAATCATGTTTAAATTGCTCGCACAAAAAGCAAGAAATTAATTTGTAATGCACCATTTTATTGGAGCTTTTATGGAATGGATTCCAATTTTAATAATATTTATCACAGGATTTGTAATAGGAATTGCTGCGGCGTTATTGTTACGATTGATTCAAGCAAAAACAGCTAAAGAATTGGCAAACGAACTTTTCCGAGAAAACGAATATCAACGCCAGCAAAGTATTGAAGTCTTGTTAGAAAATTTAAAGGCAAACTTTGGCAACCTATCGTTGAATGCTTTGTCCAAATCGACTGAGGAATTTCTTAAACTGGCAAAATCACGATTAGAGTCAGAACGGGAAATCAACACCCAGGAACTTGATAAGAAGAAAAGTTTGATCGACCAGCAGTTATTTCGTATGACAGAAGAATTGCAGTCCGTTTCAAAATTGATGAAGGATCTGGAGAAAGATCGTGTTGAAAAATTTAGTGAACTCGCCAGCCACTTAAAAAAAACTGGCGAGCAAACCGCTGCTTTGATGCAAACAACAAACACATTAAAAGAGGCGTTAGCGAGCTCAAAAATACGAGGGCAATGGGGTGAACGAATGGCTGAAGATGTCCTTCGTCTTGCTGGTTTCATGGAAAAAGTCAATTATTTAAAACAAAAAACAATAGCCGGTTCAGGCTCGAGACCCGATTTCACTTTTCTTTTACCGCGCAATCTAAAATTAAACATGGACGTAAAATTCCCTCTTGATAATTACATGAAATTTTTAGAAGCTCCTTCAACTATTGAAAAAGATAAATATCAAAAGGATTTTTTAAAGGATGTAAAATTGAGAATTCGTGAAGTGACATCTCGGGAATATATCAATCCCGAACAAAATACTGTGGATTATGTTTTACTATTTATTCCCAATGAGCAGATTTACGCTTTCATTCATCAGCAGGACAGTTCAATTTTAGATGAAGGCATTAAAAACAGGGTCATCTTCTGTTCACCAATGACGCTGTTTGCAATTTTATCAGTGGTGCGACAGGCGATTGATAATTTCGCGCTGGAACAGACTTCAAACGAAATTTTATCTTTATTTGGTGTGTTTAAAAAACAGTGGCAGGAATTTGTTAAAAGATTTGACCAACTTGGTAAACGGATTGACGATGTGCAAAAAGAATTCGAAGCAATAACAACTACCCGCCGTCGTCAACTGGAAAAACCTTTGAATAGAATTGAATCAATAAGGGAACAACGTGGATTACCCGTAGAACAAATCGAGGATAAAAAAAGGAGTCCTCTTGAAAAAAATCAAGAGGACCCAGGGGAGGACATGAACTAAACTTTTTTACAAATTTTTGGTGTAACGTAATTATTGCTTTAAGCCTGTAATTGCTACTGTAAATATAATTATTTATTTTTGAGCAACACGAACAGTTTCCATATCTTTTACAATTGCTGCAACAACACGTCGTACGGTTTTGTTTACATCATATTTTGCAACCTTCTTTAACTCCGGCAAAGCTTTCTTATCACCAATATCATACAATGCTTTGGCAAAAATGATACGACAGCCAGATTGCTTTTCCGTTCTCAACATTTTAATTAGAGGTTTGACAGCAGCTTCAACTTCTCGTTCGCCTAACAATTGAGCAGCACTGGTTCGTATTCCATTATTGTCATCTTTCAGAGCATTAATCAGGTATTGATCATAATCACTAACTTCTTTTGCAAATCCAAAACTGCTGAATAAAACTGTTAACAACACGACAGTTGCGGTTAACATGCTGATTTTTGATATTTTTTTCATGGTAATGCCTCCATTTATTTAAAGGTTTAAATTCGTTTACGATTTATGATTATGCAACCATTATGCCATAAATATCAGTTTATTTAATGTCTGTTTTTCAATCTTCTATTGTATTATTTATTAATATGTTACAAGGATGGTAAATATAATTTTAGCAAATTGAATAAATTATTTAAGAAAATCAATTGGTACTTTTCCCCCACTGGCGGTACTTTTAGTAGCAGCTAATTTTAAATTCCAAAACTCAAATAACAAAAAACAAATCTCGTATTACCTCACTTATTGGTGGTTGAAGAAGATGTTGAAATGAAATTAAATGATCTAATTTTTGAAATCGGAAAATATCTATAATCTCTGTATAAAATGTAAAAGCGGTAACAAGGCCGACGCCAGGAACAGTGCGTAAATATCGAATGATGTTATTTCCTTTTGTAATTTTTCTTATTTGTCTCAAAAGCCTAAGTCTTTTATTTCGTTTTTTTCGAGACTATCGTTGAGTTCATAAAGATAATAGCGACCATTATTATCTTCAAATTCAAGATCTTTTAACCACTGAATGAAACGTCCTGACCAATGAGACATTTCAGACCTTTTGAGAAGGTGAATCCCTTGAGTCTGGAGAAACTGTTTAATTCTGCATTTTACTCGTTTGGTTGATTTTGCAATTTGTAAAATAAGTCGGGATAATAATCTTAAAGATTCTTGTGCTTTAGTTGGGATGTAAATTGCTTTTAGAGAAGCAGCAGCCAGTTCTTTGGCTAGTTTACGGCTGTCTATTTTATCCAGTTTTTGATATTTTCCTTTATGGGTTGTCGGAACATCAGCGGCATTTACGACAATATTGTTAATCCCTATTAACCCTACAACGACATTTAAAAATTAGAGCATTGGTTTTATTCAAGTTGTATTAATCGGTTTGAAACCATAATTAGTTGAATGTTAAGCCTTAAAAAAGTAACTGTCGTTGTAGGGTTAAATAGTTTTGCCTATTTTGCTGGTGATACCTGAATAGTGCCAGAGATTTGCAATAACAGCGAACCTAATTTTATATTAGAAATTTGAAAGTTACAATTAAATTTACAATAAAAAAAGCCATTAGTAGCAAAAAACATACTAATGGCTTTTTAAAATATGAAAAAACAAAATTTAACCAGCAGCACTATTAGATAAAATTTCTATTCTCGGAACAAGCAGCAAATCTCCAGCTCGTAATTTCCGCAGATCTTTTTCCGGATTATATTTCAGAACGAGCCAGTAAGGAATATCATAAACTTCTTTGCATAAATTCCAGATATTATCCCCCTTTTGAATTTTATGGATTTTAACTTCATTAATCTTGAATGTCGCAAAAAAATCTTCTTCAATAGTACGATGGAATTCCATTCTCTTCTGAGTGAATTGTTTTTCAGTCACATTCCGAAATACTATTTCAATTTTATGGGCAACATGAATTTCCTCGCCAAAACCAAGTCCGTTCAAATTTCGCAGTTCCTGGGTTGGAATATTGAGCCAATCTGCAAAATGTCCTAATGTTTCATCTGGCTGAACAGCAATTTTACCATAAGGTTTGTTCAAAATTTCTGAGGCAATCTTCTTATCAACAATTTGAGCCGTTTCATTTTTGCTTTGCGCTAATAAATCATTCTTTGACTGATTATTAACTTTGTCAAATTTTGTCGGTTTTTCAGAAATATGAGGAACAAAAAACATCTCGCCCCAACCATTAGAAATTCCTTTTTTCTCATCTAACTTTTCCTCATTGTTTTGAGCTAAAACCAAGGGAACCGCCTGATCCGCTTGTTCAGCATTTTCAGACTTAAGTTTTAATACTTGACCAACATAAATTTGATGCGGATTATCTATTTCATTCAATGCCATCAACTTAAAGACCGTTGTTTTAAATCGCCTGGCAATTTCATTAAGATTATCGCCTCTCTGAACCTGGTACCAGTTAGTTGCTAACTGGGCTTGAAATTTTTCTTTACCGGGAATTTGAGCATAAGCAGCAATCGGGTCGAAATTATCACGATAAGGAATTTTCAACTCAAAACCTCTGGGCAGCCTGCGTTTGGAAGTTAACACACTTTTTCGCAGCGAAGGATTTAGTTCTTTAATCTTTTCGATAGAAACATCCAACCGTCTGGCGAGCGTTGAAATTCTAACATAATTTGGAACTCTGAAAGTCAGGTATTTTGCAGGCTGTTCAAATTCAAGATCTCCAAAATAGCTTTTATAATTTTCTTGCACCTCTTTCGCTGCTATAAATTCCGCATAAAAATTCCGTGAAGCAAATTTAAAAGAACGGCTTTTATACTTATCAACAATTTTCCCCAGGTCTATTGTTTTAAGCCTGTTCACGGCTCTCATCATCCCATAAACACCGTGATTGTAAGCGGTAATCGCCAGTGGCCAATTCCCTAATTTTTCATAATTGTCTTTAAATAATTTTGCCGCTGCTTCGCTCGATTTAATTGGATCAAAACGTTCATCAAGCGTATAATTAATTTTCAAAAACCGACGTCCAGTCTGTCTTGTAAACTGCCACATACCAGCGGCACCAAATTTTGAATAGGCTTTATAATTAAAAGAAGATTCCACATGAGGAAGGGCTGTCAACTCCAATGGAAGGTTGTGCTTGTTGAAAATCTGTTTTATTTGAGAGATATATTGCCCGGATCGAATTATGCTTATTCGGAAATGATTCCGAAGTCCTTGCTGTCCTCTTATGTTTTGGGAAGCCATGCGGAAAGTTAGCTGGGAAGGACTTGATTTGAATAGGTCATAAACATAGCGCGCCTGCGCTTTTAATGAATCAGGTTGGATATCTTTCGGTTTTGTCAACTTTTGTAGAATTTTTTTATACTTCGTTTTAACGTTTTCAACTTCCTGCCATTTCTCTTTTTCTGAAACGTCAGCAAATCCGAAAAATTTTTCTGCATCAAAAATCTCATAAATGATTTCTAAATTGTTAGCATCATGAATAATTATTTGATTGCTATCATATAATGTGTAAACTTTTTTCCAAAATTGTACATTTGGTTTAAGATTTTCCGGTACTGGAAAAAGCTCCTTATCAGCGCTAAATATTTGATTTTGTGTTAAGTTGATACATACAAAAATTACTGGTACAAAAATTATCCATCTCCAATGCTGAAATCCGTTCTCTGCTGCCATCGTCCTGTTTCCGTTTTTCTAAAGCTTAACAAATTTTTTTCGAATTAGTGTCTGAACGAAAAACCTTTAAATTCAAATTTACGAGTCATTGCAAGGAGCGAAGCCTGTACTCGAAGGGTGCGACGAAGCAATCCCCTGATTTTAAAGAGATTGCTTCGGCAAAAAACGCCTCGCAATGACTGAAAAAATATAAATTAAGCGGTTGTCGTTCAAGCACTAATTATGATCACGACCCCATATTTTTAAAGTATATTTTCATAAATTGTGACGCAAAAAAAATGCCACCTTCATTATAATCAAAAAGTTGAATTAAATATTATTAATCAGGAAAAATTTCATCATCCAATCCATTTTCTTCATCATCGGGGCTAGCAATAAACCGTGCATTTGCCGGATTATCTTCAAAAATTCGCTCAAAAATATCAATAAGCTCATGTTTTTTCATGTTTTGTAACCGCTTGATCAGAGTGCTGATATTGACAAAATCTTCACGATCATTCACCCATGAATAAAGCAGGGCAATGACATGTTTGCAAACGCCTTCTTTCAAACCACATGAACAGTACGATGAAATTTCATTTTCAGATACTGTAATTTCAATATGAAATTCATCTCCTAATTCTCGTACTATTCCTGAAATTCGATTTCTATTAACAGTCGCATTAGTAATTTGTCCATTGCAATAATAATCCCAACTTTCTCCATTGGTGCTGTCCTGATCGAGAATAGCAATTTGTCGCTCATTGATGCTTTCCAAATCTTTGGAAATTTTATTTATTTCTTCTTCAAATTTCATGTTTTTCTTTCATTAGATAAAAAACAACCACAACAATCTGACATTTAAGAAGTTAATATAGCTTAAAATTTCTTAAAAATCAAGTTGTTTTTTAAGGGTTAATAAATATAAGTAGTAACGGGTTGCCTCAAAAATAAAGTAACTTTACTAATTTTGAACTTTTATCAAAATTGGTCGTTGCTTCATAATTTATGTAACCGTAAAACAAGGAGAATTAATTATGAGCATAG
>Ga0208771_1000761_pt1 | contig 18820 bp, 16 predicted proteins | sample AntAceMetag02UKX_FD_184775 | JGI IMG/M metagenome (GOLD analysis project Ga0208771, IMG submission 184775) | Saline lake microbial communities from Ace Lake, Antarctica - Antarctic Ace Lake Metagenome 02UKX (SPAdes) (version 2) | ecosystem: Environmental > Aquatic > Non-marine Saline and...
TTGTTATTATTTCTCATCTTGTCCAGTAAAAGTAATTGATGGTTTTGAGTAATAATAATCTTTTTTCCAAAAGCGTAGTAGGAAATCAATATCGTCTAAATAGAGTTCCCCAATACCTTCATTAAAAAATGGTAAATCATTTTTGCAATTTTCAATACAAAACAAAACCAATTCGGTTGACATTTCTTTAGACATTAACAAGAACATAATATCATCTTCACTATTTTCAACTTCAAAGAAAGGGTTATTGGGTAAAGGGAACGCACAATTCACATCCAAAGCAATCTCTACTCCACTTTTAGGATTAAAAAACACCAAAGCTGTTTTTGATTCTTCAGAAAAATCTTCTAGTTCTTTTTCCATATCAAAAAAACCGTCTTTTTGTGCCCTTTGTTTTGCTTCATCAATTTCTTTGGCAGACAAGTTTAATGAGTTATTAAAAAATTCAGTATAACTTCTAATAAAATTTTCTATGCTGTTTGATGATATAAATGCTATTTGAAAACCTTTATTAAAATCAATAAAAGCTTTTAATTGCTTATTGAGTAGCTTGTTTGTTTCTTGTTTTTGATGGTCTAAAAAATTGACAGCCATTCTGCTTTCCAATGAATTTTTTTCGTCCAGAATTAAATCAGGGTTAAATGGTTGTTCAAAGAATGTCCCTGAAAACCACCATTCATCTTTCCATTGAACAATCCCCATAAATAGTATTGTATCAATTTCTTTTAAAGTATCAGAATGATCAAAAGATTTTTTAGTCAAATCAAATTTTTTGCCCGATGCGATATGTTCAATAAAAATATTGAAATTATCTTGCCCCTTATACAAGAAAAATCCACTTATTTTTTGTGTCATATTTTGATAGTCTTTACTAAGAGGATGAGAACTTCCTAATATTTCAGAAACCCATTCTTTTCCCTTTAAACCAAGTAATCGAGTGTGAGTACTATGCATTGTTACATCCCTGTTTTCGTTTAAAAACATCAATAGGTTTTCATTATCCTCTTTTTCTTCCATTATTTCAACTTCCTGTTCTATTAATTTTCGCAAGGTGTCAGGAGCAAACAAATAAGATTTAAATAGGACTGTATCAATTAAATTTCGGGCAATATAAAAATCGGTTTCGTTTTCATCTATTTGATAAAATGATTTCAAGTACTCGTTTTCCGGTGCATAGTCCCAGGCTTCATCAAAAACATCCATTACTTTTTCAGCCGTTTCGACGATAAAGTTGTTAAAAGGAGCAATAAATTTTTCTTCCTGAACTGTATTGATAAAATACCAAATTAAAAAGCATATGTCCTGTGGGTTAATTTCTTTTTCGTAATATTCATCTAAAATGTAAAACGGAAGTTGTTTTTTGTACAAACGTTGGTGCATTCTAACAAAAGAGTTCCAAATATTAGTCTCAGATATTATATCTTCGAGATATGATGTTAAAAAGCAAGATAAAAAGTCAATGTCCTTTTTGCTTAAATATGACTGTAATACAAACGACTGTTTATTAGTTATAATTGCTTTTTTAACCTCATTGCAAATTTTCAAGTAGAAACTGTCGGTTACTGTTTGTTTTATGTATGGTTTTAATACTAACCAATCTTTAATATAAATCCCTTTTTTCATTCAAATTACTAATTGTTGTACTTGTTTATTATTTCTAATGAAACTTTCTATTATAAATAATTTTCAAAAATCTTTAAAATCTAATAGATAAAGTTATATAATTGATTATTCAAAAATACCAAAAAAATTAACAATTAGTTTATGTGGTGGAATTTAATAAGTAGAAAATTTATAATTTCTTATCTGTGTGCAGGAAATATAATAAGCATAGGTTAAAGCTTGGTTACGGTTAATATTTAATTAGCTTCCTAACAAACTTACTGTTCTTATTGAAAATTTCAATCATATAAACTCCATTTCTCAAATCTCCAATATAAAGTTGTTTATTAATTTCATTATAAGTTTTAATCAGTTGACCTATGGAATTGTATATTGAGATTTTATATGCATCATCAAGAATATTTTCGTTTGAAAATTCAATATATTCATTTGCTGGGTTAGGATAAATTAATAGGGAATTAAGAATTAATTCTTGTTTCTCAAAGCCGGGCATCACACCACAATACTGATGCTTATTTATGAAGACAAAATTACTAGTATTAAGGTTTATATTGAGAACTCCACTGTTGCGAATAGTATTAGTGATGAGAGAATCATCGCTGTCGTATGTTCGGTTTGAAACAGTTAAAGGATACGATGTTGAATTACAAAATCCTGTTGCGTTGCTATCAAGGATTGCTATAATTGCACCATCAAAATTGCCAAAACCTCCTACATACAAATAATTGTTTTTCATAATCATATCCAGAAACTCCGCATCTTTACCATTTCCAATATTATTTGTATAGGGAACTGTTTTGTGGCACCATTCAACAGTTCCATTTATATTTACTTTGAGAAGACATCCTTCAAAATGTGTATGTCCCCAAATAGTTCCACAAGCAATAAATGCATTACCTGATGGGGTTGATACTAAATCATTAATGTTAAATTGAACAGAGTCTTGCATAAGCAAAATGGATTTGGTAATATTAAAAGCAGTATCAAGAAAAGTTATAGCCTGAGATTTAACACTAGGATTTGGAATGCCCCCTGTACAGGCAAATCCTTTACCATTATTAAGCTTAACAATATTCTTATAATAGAAGATATCTAGCGAATCATTTACATATGATTTGTGTGATGGAATTATATTTCCAGAATCGTCTATCCTATAAAAAAGATGAGCAAGTTTATGTGAACCTTTATTATATCTTGATAAAATAGCGTATCCATTATTCTCCGGAAAAATAGAAATAGCAAATGTATTTAGATTTTGGTAATAGTACTGTTTGCACCAGAGAATATTGCCATTTTCATCTGCTCTAATCATTGTACCTTCAGTGCCACACATACCAGCTGAAAAAATAAAGCCATTTTCACCGCTACAAGCATTCGCTATGACCGGAATACCCTTTAATAACGCTGTATTCCAATAATATTTTTTATTCCATAATATGGATCCATTTCCACTGATTTTAGTTATAACTATTGAACTCCAATATAAATTTTCCACAGTTGTTGGGGCATAATAAAAAGAACCATCAGCTACCTCAATTATTTGTCTTCCCCATGGGAAAATTGACGAATCAATAAAGCTTATTTTCCAAATAGGATTGAAATAGTTATCCCACTTGATAATATTTGGGTGGTTAGCACTATCTACATATATGGTGACATACCCATCTGCTGTAGGTAATATTTTTTCTATCCTTCCTTTATCAGCTATTTTGAATGATGCTGTATTTTGAGAATGAATGTTAATAGCGAACAATAGTAGAGTTAAAATTATAATATTTTTCATAAGCTTTGTTTTAATAATTTGTATTTTGAATTCTTTATCTAAAATCTTTAGCAACATAAAGAAACTAATTCCTTACCAAAGATACAAAAATATTTACAATTAAAATATATTGTTGAATAATATAAGAATTGATATTCAGATTTCTGAGGTGTGTCAATAAGAATAAAGCTTTTAATAAAAAGTCTAAGCTATTGTTTTTCTATTAAACTTTTAATCAGAAGATTGGCGGTAGCGGGATTACTGCCAATTCAAATTGCTCTTTAATAGGCTATTGGGTATAACTGCTGTTATGGGCTGGTTTCCTTGATATTAGTTTTCTCTAATTATGTCAACTTTTGTGTTGAAATTGTCTATGGGGATTGGCCAGCCAAAATACTGATTATATGTAATATACAAAAGCCCTCTTTTGCCTGAAGAAGTATTTTTAAAACCAAATACTTGTCCTTCTGTAAGCGTTATTGATATCGGATTAGATGTCATTCCTCCTCCAATACAACTTCCAGTAGGAAAAATTCCATGTGGTGCTAATACTGTACTGGAATTAGAAAAATAAGTTGCGATTTTGCTTTGATCTGCTTGTGCTGCATAGAAGTCTTCTTCTGTAAGGTTAGTTACATAATATCTTGTTTCAACAGCTGTACTTAACCACGGTAGGTTATATTTATTCCAAGGCCAATCCTGTGATCTTGCTTTAGGATCAAAAAAGCCGGGTTCAAAATGTTCATAGTCAAAAATAAATGTAATATCAATCTTACTTGTTATTGTTTTTGCCTGATTGGAATCAACAGGTACCTTCATACTCCCATCCGTTGAGAAATAGGCATTTGTTTTGTTAAAGGTAAGAACAAGAAAAGTCTTCGAAGCTGTACTTGTTTCTGAATTGTCATCTTTATTACAACTACTAAATACAATTGCTACCCCAAATAGCATTAATAAAATTTTACTTAAATTTTTCATAATAATAAATTATAATTCAATTTCCCTACTCTTGTGGCTTTTCGGTTACTCCCCGTTTTTTTTGATGGTTGCTGGTCTCCATTTTATATTTTGCTAAGTATGGCAGTATTTTAAACTTGCCTATAACTTATGTGTATAAACAATTGCTTTTATTTTTGTTATATCTTCATCCAAAGATACAAAAAATATTTAAAGTTAAAATATATTATTGAATAATATAAGAATTGATATTCAGATTTCTGTGGGGTGTCAATAAGAATAAAACTTTCAATAAAAGGTCGGGGGCTATTGTTCTTTTGTCTAATGAACCAGCAGTTACTATGGTTATTCCTTCATTATATTACGGAAGAAAATTGTGATGGGTGTACTGGTTGTTATTTGACCGTCAGCCGCCTACTCATATGTTTGCAAAATAATTAATGAAAGCTAGGTTTTATTTCTTTGTTATTATACATGATCGAATGTTTTGATCGCCAATTTGTAATAGATAATTTCCAACCACCAATTTACTAATATTAATAGTGTTATTTTCTTTTGTTAGTTTACCTGACAAAATAGTTCTACCTAATTGATCAGCAATACTATAATTTGATCCTGTTAAGGACTGATTAACTTTTACATTAATAACTTTGTTTGAAGGATTGGGATAGACTTCAAATAATGAATTTTCCTCCATTTCGGTAATACCTACAGAAATACTGTTTTCATTAACTAAATAGCACTTTTCGCTTGAGCCATTTCCAGTTGTAAAATTGCCTCCTATAATGATGATCTTCCCAGTTTGCAAATGATGGATTGTGTATCCATAGGCAGTAAAAATATTGGTGCCAACAGTTCCAGCAGATGACCATGCATTGTAGCTAGGGTTAAAAACTTGTAAGGCACCTCTGTCCATAGAAAAAATGTCACCCATTCCATAAACAAGGACTTTTCCGTCGGTTAGATTAATCATATCACATAAACTAACATCTTCAGGTAAGTCTCCGGCAGCTGTAAATGTATTTGTTGTGGGGTCAAAGACTTCAGATGTCATTGAAAAGTGCCCACTGGCGATTAATACTTTTCCATTCGACATAAGTATAGCTGTACATGCTGATCTTGATTCAGTCATTTGATTCGCAACATTACTCCAAGTACCAGTTGCTACATTATATATTTCCGCAGTAGCTGAACCTCCCCCTGTTAGAAGTACATTTCCATCAGGAAGCTTTGTGGCACAAAAGTCATCTGTTCTGAAAATGGAGATACTTCCGGTAACTGACCATGTATTAGTACTTTGGTCGAATAATTCACAAGTTGTAGTGTTGTCTCCACCAACAGCTAGAATTTTTCCATTGTTAAGAACAATTGCTATAGCTTCGGAACGCGCAGAATTCATACTATCAGTATAGCTCCATGTTCCAGTGCTAACATCATAAATCTCACAGGAAGCATATTCATTGTAGGAGTCGTCTTCACCTCCAATAACTATCACATTACCATTGGAAAGCACTGCTGAAGCTGCATCATCTCTTTTTAAAGCCATACTCCCTGTGCTTGACCATGATCCTGAGTTATAGAGTTCAGCAGTTTTGTGTACCTGAAAAGATGAGTAATTACCATTATTTCCCCCGAAGGTGAGTACTTTTCCATTATTCAGTAATTCGGAACAATGGTTAACTCTTTGATGAGATAAACTTCCGGTTTGGACAATAAGCTGAGCATTAAGACTCAGGCAAAAAATACTCACTAAAAGAAGTGTAATTGTTGTTTTCATTTTGTTTAGTTTAATTTTTTTCCTACTCGTAAGGTTTTTTGGATTCACCCCGTTTTTTTTGATGGTTGCTGGTCTCCATTTTATATTTTGCTAAGTATGGCAGTATTTTAAACTTGCCTATAACTTATGTGTATAAAAACTTGTTTTTATTATATATTTCCCCAAAGATACAAAAATATTTAAAGTTAAAATATATTGTTGAATAATATAAGATTTGATATTCAGATTTCTGTGGTGTGTCAATAAGAATAAAGCTTTCAATAAAAAGTTTAAGCTATTGTTTTTCTGTTAAACTTTTAATCAGAAGATTGGCAGTAGCGGGATTAGTGGCAAGAGGAACATTATGAACATCGCATAATCTCATAAGCATTTGAACATCGGGTTCGTGAGGATGTTTTCCAAGTGGGTCACGAAAGAAAAAAATCATTGATACTTTTCCTTCGGAAATAAGAGCACCAATTTGTGCATCGCCGCCAAGAGGTCCGCTTTGATATCTCTTTACAACAAATCCTGCATCCTGAGCATGTTTGCCCGTGGTTCCGGTGGCAACTAATCCAAAGTGCTTAAGTAATTCTTTGTTTTGATTTAAAAAGGCAACCATCTCTGCTTTTTTTCCGTCATGTGCTATTAATGCAATTTTTCTTTTATTCATTGATTTTTATTTTTTTGCAAAAGTAGTTAATGTATTTTTATCAGTAGTGTCTGATAAAATTAATAATTTTAAAAAGGATGTAAATTACACAAATCAATTTTTGTCTCGCTCCTAAAGGATGAATTAATTCTTATTAATTTACATCCTTTAGGACAGAGGAAAAGAAATTACTAAGAATTAATTCAAACTTTTTCTAAAATAGAACCCCGTTTTCTTCTAATACTCCTGAATTTTTTATTAAAATTTATCGGACAACAATATATTTTCATTTAATCTTTATATTCCTCAGCATCGAATCAATATCAACATATATTTTATTGTATGTCTCAGTAAATGAAAAATATTGAATGTAAACAAATTTTTTATTGCTCTCAAAAGCCACAGTTATTCCTTTATTTGAAATTCCGTTTTCGTCTTTTACAAAATACTCATATTTATAACCATAAGGCATATACTTTATTAAAATATCGGAATGTTCGTATTGAGTGGTAACATATTGTACCCAATCATAAGACAATATACCAACAGTGGCTTTTAACTTACGATTGTCCACCTGTATTGCTGCATCTCTTTCTGTTTCACCTTTCAATACATATGTCATTTGAGTCGCCATTTTTTGTCCCTTAGAGAAATCTTTGGGAATTGGTATTTCGAAATTTAAATCATCAAATGACTCAAGTCTAAATCTATCTTCAGGAAAGCTTGTCTTATTTATTAATCCAATTGAAGCATCCAAATAGGAGCTAACAACCCAATTTTTATTTTCTATGTTAAAATTCAGGTAAATTATTTTTTTTGTATCATCTGACTTGTCAATTATTTCAGCAGTTACGAATATTGAGAAATTGCTGAACATTCTATAAATTTTCAAAGTTTTTTCTTTTATATTCGGATTTTTCTCAGTGTCATTCATTGTATAAGCATGAATTTCTCCAATCTCTATTTGATTTTTACCTCTCAAAGATTGAAGCATTTGTTTAAATTCTTGAGTTTTAAGCCAAATGTCTCCACCGTAATTTATCTCATCTTTTGGCAGAAATTTTTGTAGGCTTTGAAAATCATTATCAGCATAGGTATCCATAAATTTCTTAGCAATTTTTAATACTTCCTTTTTTTCTTTTTCCCCAAATGGCGACCATTTTATCTCAGTTTGTTGAGAAAAAGTAAAATTGCTAAATAAAATTGTCAATAAAATTATTATCAGTTTTTTCATTGTTTAATATTTGAGAAATGTTATTTTTCAATAATTAGTTTTTGACTTTTTGTAAAGTCTTTTGAATTTATGATACAAAGAAAAATTCCGCTTTTAAAATCATCAAGTGGTATTTCAAAGGAATTTTCACCTTCTGAACATTCAATTTCAGATTCATAAATTGTTTCTCCTAAAAGATTAATTATTTTCAAATTAAGCGTTTTATTTGATTGCGAAAAAATGTTTACAATTGTATAATCAGATGCAGGATTAGGAAAAATATTTATTGATTTTTCTGAAAGAATTTCTTTTATAGAAACATTGTTAGGATGGCAATTTCGCAATAAAGAAACACCTACTCCGGGGACAGCAGGATTGTTTCCACCAATTGAATAAATGCAGCTATCTACTGTTGCCATTTCGTGGTAAGAACGTGCTCCGGGTAATGGATTTATTTTGTTAAAAGTTAAAGTGCTCGCATCAAAAATATAAGCTTCATCAAGGTTGCCTGAATTATAGCCTCCCGTAATATAGATTTTTCCTCCCATCGATGTTCCTGCTGGTGCATGCAAAGCTTTTGGCAAACTTGCAATGCTTGACCACGAATCATTAACGGAATTGTATTTATGCACAGAATTTGCTGGACCTGTATATCCACCACCTCCAAAACGATATATTTCATCATTAAGAACCACTGTAGCAGAATACCAAAAATTATTATCGGGTAATGGATTTTTCATAATCCAGCTATCTGTTGTGGGGTTGTATTCATCAACCCTGTTCTTTGTTGGTTGACCGCTAATTGCATATATTTTTCCATTGATAGCAGCGGCTTCCATTATTACGCGGGGAATTAGTAGAGCAGCAGCAGTATCCCACGAGTTTGCAAGAGGGTCATATACAAAATGAGAAGATAATGGAGTGCCTGAGTTGGGATAGCCACCACCAAAATAATGAATTTTTCCATTGAGAGCTGCACCGGCAGGTTGCTGTGCCAAATAAGGAACGGGAGCTAGAGTATCCCAAACATTAAGAGTAGGTTTATATCGTAAATGAAGGTCGGTTGCACCGCCGGGACCTCCGCCTCCAATAATATGGATTTCTCCATTTAGAGTAACAACAACAGGAAAAGTAAGGTCTTCAGGAACATTAGCAAGAGCATCCCATGTTTGAGAAAATGAAATTGATTGAATTACAGTTATGCAAACGATGATGGTAATTAATTTCTTCATTCTTTGTTATTTTAATTTTCAAATAAATATTCCTCAAATATAAGAGGATTTGATGAATACTCAAAAGATTTAAGAGTTTAGCCTAAAATTATTTTGATGTGCTGAAAAAAAAAGATTTTTCTTTATTAATATTTTATTCCAATTTAGAATCATTCTTTTTTTTATTTTTGCCGAAAATTAAAAACGTCAAAAATGTATAACGATAAATATAAAGAGTTTCTACAAAAAGAAATTCAACAAATAAAAGATGATGGTTTGTATAAAAACGAAAGAATTCTTACAACCCATCAAGGAGTAGAGATAAAAACTACTGCCGGATTAAATGTTTTAAACTTTTGTGCTAACAATTACCTCGGATTTTCTTCCGACCCAAGAGTTATGGCTGCAGCAAATATGGCATTTTTTCAGTGGGGATTTGGAATGGCATCAGTGCGGTTTATTTGCGGAACTCAGCAAGTGCATAAAGACCTTGAAAACAAATTAACAGAATTTCTTGGAACAGAAGACACATTATTGTATTCATCTGCTTTTGATGCAAACGCTGGTGTTTTCGAACCTTTATTAGGCGAAGATTCAGTAATAATTTCCGATACTCTAAATCATGCTTCAATAATTGATGGTGTTAGGTTGTGTAAAGCCCAACGATTGAGATATAAAAATGCAGACCTTGAAGATTTAGAAGAAAAACTAAAAGAAGCTCAACATTATACAAACCGACTTATTGTTACAGATGGTGTTTTTTCTATGGATGGCATTGTTGCCAAAGTTGATGAAATTGTAGAGATTGCCGAAAAGTATAATGCTCTTGTTATGGTTGACGATTCTCATGCTACCGGTTTTGTTGGAGCAACAGGTCGTGGAAGTGCCGAACATTGTGGTGTTTTAGGGAAAGTTGATATTATTACAACAACTTTTGGAAAAGCTTTGGGTGGAGCTTCCGGTGGATGTATTTCAGGGAGAAAAGAAATCATAGAACTTTTGCGTCAAAGGTCACGACCATATCTTTTTTCAAATTCATTATCTCCTGCTATTACAGGAGCAACACTGGGAGTTTTAAAGATTTTAACAGAATCTACCGACCTCATAAAAAAACTTGAAGAAAACACTAAGCTTTTCAGAAAAGGAATTACTGAAGCAGGTTTTACAACTATCCCCAGCACTCATCCTATAGTTCCGATAATGCTTGGACATTTGCCTAACGATGCAAAATTATCACAGGATTTTGCTAACGAATTGCTCGAAGAAGGAATTTATGTTATAGGATTTTATTTTCCTATTGTCCCAAAGGGTGAATCAAGAATCAGGGTGCAAATTAGCGCTGCTCACTCAAAAGAAAACATTGAATTTGCTATTGAAAAATTTATAAAAGTTGGGAAAAAGGTGGGAGCTTTAAGGTAATATTTCGACTCTTCAATAAATTAAGTACAGTTTAACATCTTGCGAAAGATTAAAATAATATTGGAATTAAAAATCTCCTAAAGATTGAAATATTATCATACAATTTTCCGACTATCATTTTGTTGAACTTCTTTTTTACTTTTGAAAAAAATTATGAATTGACAAATTATTTATTTTAATATTTAGATATTATTTTTTAAGTATTGAATAAGTTTTTATAAATTTGTACTAATTGAGTTTTATAGATATATTTCATATTGTGTCACTTTTAAAAATTCTATACTATGAAAAAACTAATCTTATTAACATTAATAATTTTTTTCTTTACACTTACAAATGCCCAGAACTGGAATCAGATTCAAAAAATTGTTTCATCTGATAGAGATTCTATCGACAGTTTTGGTATATCTGTTTCTATTAGTGGAAATAAAGCTATTGTAGGTGCTTATTGGGAATCAGAAGATACATTCGGTTCGAATACAATGGAAGAGGCTGGCTCAGCGTATATATTTGAAAGGGGTTTAAGTGGTAATTGGAATCAAGTTCAAAAAATAGTTGCATCAGATAGAGATGTTGAAGATCACTTTGGAACTTATGTTTCTATTAGTGGTAACTATGCTATTGTTGGAGCACCTTGGGAAAACCATGATGTTACTGGAGGAAACAATGAATACAAAGCTGGTTCGGCCTATATATTTGAGAGAGATTCAAGTGGTAATTGGAATCAAATACAAAAAATTGTTGCATCTGACAGAGCTGATCATGATCTTTTTGGTAATTCCGTATCAATATGTGATAACTATGTAATTGTTGGTGCATGTTTTGAAGATGAAGATGAATTTGGTGGAAACACAAAAATTTGGGCAGGTTCAGCATATATTTTTGAAAGAAATAGTAGTGGAATATGGAGTCAAGTAAAGAAAATTGTTGCATCCGATAGGGGTGTTGATGATTATTTTGGTATATCTGTAGCTATAAGCGGAAATTCTATCATAGTAGGAGCTTGGAATGAGGATGAGGATGCCAATGGAGGTAATAATATGAGTGTTGCCGGTTCGGCATATATTTTTAAAAGAGATGCTAGTGGCTATTGGAACCAGACACAAAAAATAGTTGCTTTAGATAGAGCCCCTGGAGACAATTTTGGTTTTTCGGTAAGTATTGATAGTAATTACATTATTGTAGGGGCTATGAATGAAGACCAAAACTCAGTTGGAGGTAGTACTATGAGTTCTGCTGGTTCAGCATATATATTTGAAAGAAACACAAGCGGAAATTGGAACCAAATCCAAAAAATAGTTGCTTCAGATAGGGAAACGTATGATTGGTATGGTTTTTCTGTATCAATAAGTGGAGATCATGTTGTAGTTGGAGCAGTATTTGAAGACAATGATCTTATTGGTGGAAATTACAAGTCAAATGCTGGTTCATCATATTTATACAAAAAAGATTCAATTGGTAATTGGAATCAAATTCAAAAACTTATAGCATTAGACAGAAATTCTGAAGACAACTTTGGCACTAAAGTATCAATTGACCGAAACTATGTAATAATTGGGGCCAGATATGAAGATGAAGATGCCCTTGGGGGAAATACAATGAATGATGCCGGTTCAGCATATATATTTAAAACATGTACAAATTTTAATAGTAGTAGTATTGATACTCTTAGTGCTTGTTACAGTTTCACATCACCAAGCAGTAATTACATTTGGACAAGTAGTGGTACATATATGGATACGATTCCTAATTCAGTAGGCTGCGATAGTATAATAACCATTAATTTAACCATTTATACTGTTGATACTTCTGTAACTAAGTCTGGTATTACTTTAACTGCAAATTCTTCATCTGCTAACTACCAATGGTTAGATTGCAACAATGGATATTCAATAATTGCAGGAGCAACCAACCAAAGTTTTACTCCAACAGCAAATAGTAGTTATGCTGTAGAAATAACAGAAAACGGATGTGTAGATACATCAGCATGCTATATTATCAATAATGTTGGAATTATTGAAAATGTTTTTGAACCTTCTTTGAAATTTTATCCAAACCCTACATCCAGAAAAATAACTGTTGATTTAGGAAAAACTTATAAAGATGTGAATATTACTGTGAGAAATACTCTTGAGCAAATTGTTTTAACGAAAAACTTTAAAACAACCAATCTGCTAAGTTTTGAAATTGAAGATGCAAAAGGCGTTTATTTCGTGGAGATACACACAGCAGAAGGCCTGCCAGCTGAAACTTCAGTAAAGACTGGGAAATCAGCGGTGTTTAAAGTTGTGAAAGAATAGTGTTTGATAGTCAAGAAGTAATTTCAACTTACTCTTTAACTAATTAGATAACAAGCATTAAAACTCTGTTTTAGTAACCATGTTTTTTTTGTTAAACCAAATATTACAAGTTCTGATATTTGAACTTCTTTTTTATTTACTTTTGAAAAAAATTTGAAATTCAAATTTTTTTACTAATTTTAAATCCTATATTTTGATATTTGGAATAGGCACTGATATTATTGATATCAAACGAGTTGAGAGAAGCGTTTCTAATGATAATGGTTTCAAAGAAAAAGTATTTACTCAACACGAGATTGATTATTGTGAGCCTTTAAAAAGCAAGTATCAGAATTATGCAGCAAGATATGCGGCGAAAGAAGCATTTTTTAAAGCAATAGGAACAGGCTGGAGGGGTGGATTAAAATTTACCGAAATAGAAATAGTTAACGATAAATTGGGTAAACCTGAAATTTTGCTTTATGGCAAAGCAAAAGAGTTTGCTCAGGAAAATGGATTTGAAAAGGTTCATGTTTCCTTAACACATTTAAAAGAGTACGCTAATTCAATAGTTATAATAGAAACAAAATAAAAATAAAATTATGTCAAACATTAATTCATACGACGAAAGAATACAAAATTTTGATTGGTCGATTGCAGAAAAAGAACTTGATTACAAAGATGGTGATATCATCAACATAGGTTGGTATTGTTCCGATAGAATATGCGAAATGGGAAAAGGAGAAAAAACTGCCCTTTTATGGGAAGGTCTTGGAGGTGTTGAAAAAAAATACACTTATAACGACATCCGTCTCAGAAGCAATACTATTGGAGCTTTTCTAAAAAACTTAGGAATTAAAGAAGGCGACAGAATTTGTATGTTCATGGATAAAATCCCCGAACTTTACATAGGATTGTTAGGAATAGTAAAAATTGGTGCTGTTGCACAGCCTCTTTTTTCTGCTTTTGGTGATGAGTCTCTGCACGTAAGACTTGACAATGCTGAAACCACAGCAATATTAACACAAAGAAAACATGTTGGCAAGGTTAGAAAAATATTAGAAAAAATGCCCTATGTAAAACATATTATCATTGTTGACCATGACGGGAAAAAACCATTAAAAGAAAGAGAAATAACATTTTCTATGGAGGAAGCTGAACAAGTGGAACATTTAGATATTTTTCCAACAAAAGCAGAATCTCATTCATTATTGCATTATACTTCAGGAACTACAGGACAACCCAAAGGTGTTAAACATGTTCATTATTCTTTAATCTCACAATATCTTACAACAAAATGGGCTTTAGATGTTCAGGATGATGATATTTATTGGTGTACTGCCGACCCGGGCTGGGTAACAGGAACATCTTACGGAATTATCGGACCCTTTGCTTTGGGTGTTACTCAATGTGTGCTTGATTCGGGATTTTCTGCAGAAGCATGGTATAAATTTATTGAAAAATATAAAGTTACAATGTGGTATTCGGCACCAACAGCCATCCGTTCGCTGATGAAAGCTGGCAACGAATTGATTAAACAATATGACCTGACTTCGCTTCGTCATCTTGCAAGTGTGGGAGAGCCATTAAATGCTGAAGCAGTAATTTGGTCGGAAAGAGTTTTTGGAAAAGCTTTTTATGATACATTCTGGCAAACAGAAACAGGTTCAATAATGATTTCTAATTATCCCGGAATGAAAATAAAACCCGGCTCAATGGGAAAACCTTTCCCGGGAATTAAAGGAGCTATTCTTGATGAAAAAACTTATGAACCTATCAAAGAGCCTAACAAACCGGGACTTATTGCTTTTGAACCCGGATGGCCTGCTATGATGAGAACTTATTGGAAAAACGAAGAAACGTATAATAAAAAATTTAAGAATGGTTGGTATTTGTCAGGCGACAAAGCTTTTATGGATGTTGACGGATATTTTTGGTTTGTTGGTCGTGATGATGATATTATCAACACCGGTGGTCATCTTGTAAGTCCTTTTGAAGTTGAATCTGCTCTTCTTGAACATGAAGCTGTTGCAGAATCGGCTGTAGTTGCAAAACCTGATGATGTGAATATGGAAGTTGTGAAAGCATTTGTTACTCTTAACAAAGGATTTGAAGCAAGCGACGAATTGGAGTTACAAATCATGAACTTTATCAGAAAAAAATTATCACCTCTGGCAATGCCACAGGAAATAGAATATCTTGATACTTTACCCAAAACAAGAAGTGGAAAAATAATGAGAAGATTGTTGCATGCTAAAGAATGGGGTGAAGAAATTGGGGATACATCAACCCTTGAGGATGATTAGACTTTAATAAATAAACAACAACAAATAAGTACCAAATAGCAAAAGACAAATAACAAATAAGTACCAAATAACAAAAGACAAAAAACAAATAAGCACCAAATAATAAAAAGACAAATAACAAATAAATTCCAATGATTCAAAATTCAAAACTTGTCCGTCGGGATTCTAAACCTGTTTATGATTTGGAAGAGCGTACATTTCAATTTGCAAAAAATGTAAGAGTTTTTGTAAAAAAATTACCTATAACTACTGCAAATATTGAAGATGGAAAGCAAGTAATTAGGTCATTAGCTTCAACTGGTGCTAATTATATTGAAGCTAATGAATCATTTAGTAAGAAAGATTTTATCTTTCGGATAAAAATATGTCGGAAAGAGTCAAAAGAAAGTGCATTTTTTTTAAGACTAATTAAAGAAACAAATCCAGTAGAATTTGAAGATGATGCAACAATTCTTTTTAATGAAGCTAATGAATTGAAGAAAATATTTTCATCAATTGCTGAAAAGTCTAAATAAATGTTTTGAAAATTGTAATTTTATAATTGGAATTTATTTGATATTTGTTATTTGTATTTTGGAATTTAAAATATTATATAAGATTTAATAATTAATAACTTAAAAATAGGAGAACTCAAAATGACAGATCAAGAGATTAAAGACATCGTTCTTGAATACGTAATTGAAGAATATTTAGAAGATGAAGACGAAGAATTAACTTATGACACACCACTTATTTCTGGTGGTATCGTTGATTCATTTTCAATGGTTTCATTAAAAAGATTTTTAGAAGTGAAATATAAAATTTCAATTCCTGACGACAAAGCAACTCCCGAAGCTTTTGACAATGTGAATAAAATTGTTACTTTGGTTAAGGAATTTACAGATTTATAAAAAGTTTATTATTAATTCTATTATTTATTAAATTATAAAATTATGGCTTATAGCGATAAAGTTCGTGGTATATACCAGAACACATTACAAGGAATTGAAGATGCCGGTTTGTTTAAAGTTGAAAGATCTATTCATTCAACACAGGGAGCTGATATTGAAGTAGAATTCCCTGCTGGAGCAAAATCCAAAAAAGTAATTAATATGTGTGCCAATAATTATCTTGGATTGTCAAGTCATCCTGATGTTATTGCAGCAGCACATAAAGGTCTTGACACTCGTGGTTACGGTATGTCATCGGTTCGTTTCATTTGTGGTACTCAGGATATTCACAAAGAACTCGAAAGAAAAGTTAGTGAGTTTTTAGGCACAGAGGATACAATTCTTTTTCCATCTTGTATGGATGCAAACGGAGGTGTTTTCGAAGCTATTCTTACTGATGAAGATATTATGATTTCCGACCGTTTGGTTCATGCTTCAATTATTGATGGTATTCGTCTTGCTCCGGCATTGCACGATACTTTCAAGCATTCTAACATGGACCACCTTGAGAAAAAATTAATTCTTCATGCTGACAAAAGATTAAAAGTTGTTATTACTGACGGAGTTTTTTCAATGGATGGCGACACTGCAAAACTTGACGAAATGGTTGCACTGTGCCAAAAATACGATGCAATGCTTTTTGTTGATGATTCTCATTCAAGTGGATTTATTGGCAAAACCGGACGTGGAACTCATGAGCACTGCGGTGTGATGGGAAAAATTGACATTATCACAACTACTTTCGGAAAAGCTCTTGGCGGAGCATCAGGTGGATGTGTTTCGGGAAGAAAAGAGTTAGTTGAAATGTGCCGACAAAAAGCACGACCTTATCTTTTTTCAAACACAATTGCACCGGTTGTTGTTGCTGGAGTTTTAAGTGTTCTTGACACTTTAACAAAAAGTACAGAACGAAGAGATAAACTTGAAGTAAATACTGCATATTGGAGAAAAGGTTTAGAAGAAGCCGGTTTTGTTCTTCAAGCAGGAGATACTCCAATTGTTCCTGTGATGTTGTTTAATGCAAAACTCGCACAGGATTTCTCAATGGACCTTTATAATGAAGGTATTTATGCAATAGGTTTCTTCTTTCCTGTGGTTCCAAACGGAGCAGCAAGAATAAGAACTCAGATTTCGGCAGCTCACGAAATGCATCATCTTGATAAAGCTCTTGCAGCTTTCAGAAAAGTTGGTGAAAAACATGGAATACTTGGATTGGATAAAAAGCAAATTATTGCGAAATTCGGATTGTAGTATCGATTTTAAAATATTTAAAACCACCTTTTCGTCAAATGACGGGGAGGTGGTTTTTTGTTTTAATTATAGAAGTTTTTATGTACTTTTGATAAAAATTCACTTTTAATGAAACTAAAAATTCTAACAGTAGATTTGCTTAAAGACTACATTTCTAATGTAAAAGAATCTCCATTGAAAAAATTGGAAAGGAAAAATAATCTTGAAATTGCTGTTGATTATTTTGAATTTTATAAATCAGTTTCTTCGGTTTACTCATCAAAAATTGAAGGAGAAAATATTGATTTTGACAGTTTTTTTAAACATAAATTCATGAATGTCAAATTTAAATCTAATTACACAAAAAGAACTGATGATTTGTTTGCAGCATATAATTTCATTGAAAATAATATACTGACTCTTGGAAATGTAAAAAAAGCTCATTCGATTTTAAGTTCAAATTTATTACCTAAAAGTCAACAAGGTTTGATAAGAACAAATCCAATGTTTGTTATTAATAGCGAAGACAAAATTGAATATGTTGCTGCAATACCTCAAATTGTAAAAGATGAATTAAATAACTTATTTGATGACATTGAGACTCTTCAAAAAATGAAACTAAATCCTTTTGAAATTTTTTATTATGCTGCATTAATTCATCTTGTTTTTGTAAAGATTCATCCATTTCAGGATGGAAATGGTCGTACTGCCCGCCTTATTGAAAAGTGGTTTTTATTAGAAAAAATTGGCGAAAAAGCTACATCAATTCAACTTGAGAAAAATTATTATGAAAATCTAAAGAGCTACTATTCAAATATTAGAAAACTTGGTCTTGAATATGAAAATTTGGATTATAGCAAAAGTTTAGATTTTTTGCTAATGACAATAAAAGGATTAAATGACAGAAGTTCACACATTTAAAAAAATAAAAATAAAAAGGAAATTATTATTTAATGATTAAAATTATTCCAAAATATAATTCTTTAACTGGAGAGCAAACAGTCGTTCTTAAAGGAATTAGATATCAGGATGGTATTGAACAATATCAAAGGTTCACTAATATTTATGATGTTGAATTATTAGTATTCATGAATAATAACAAGAAGGAATTATTGCCTGAAGGAGAAAGAACTTGTAGGTTTTGTGGAAAGAAATATCCTGAAGTAACATTTGAAAATGATGCTCACTTAGTTCCTCAATTAATTGGGAATAAGAAATTGTTATCTGACTTTGAATGTGATAATTGTAATAGTTTTTTTGGAGACTATGAAAATCATTTTGTAAACTTTCTAGGTTTACCAAGAACATTATCTGCAAAAAAAGGTCAAACGGGAATTCCAACATATAAATCTCCTGACAAGAATCTAATTTTAAATATTTGTTGTAGCCCCTACTATTAATATTTGACTTGGTTAGCTTGCCAAACTTAATACGTTTTTCTAATCTGGTTAATCCTCTTTTTCGGTTGTGTGCATCCTTTTTA
>Ga0208771_1000762_pt1 | contig 18820 bp, 19 predicted proteins | sample AntAceMetag02UKX_FD_184775 | JGI IMG/M metagenome (GOLD analysis project Ga0208771, IMG submission 184775) | Saline lake microbial communities from Ace Lake, Antarctica - Antarctic Ace Lake Metagenome 02UKX (SPAdes) (version 2) | ecosystem: Environmental > Aquatic > Non-marine Saline and...
ACCCGCACCACCGCCGGGCTTGCTGCAGCGATGGCTGTCTTGATCGCTGACTGTCCCGAATCGCTGATTGCCTGATTTGTCGATTGATCCTGAGCGAGAACAGGCACTCCACCTACTGCCAGGTTCCCTGTTGTGTTGTTGAGCTGGGTTAGTGTTAGCCCCGCGGCAACGATGAACGCAAACAGAACACCGATCACTAAGATCCTTTTCCTATTCATTCTATCTTCCTCCTCAATTGTGTGAATGCGTGTTTGGAAAGCGATATGATTTTAGGTGTGAGGTGTGAAGATTAGATGAAGAACATAAGGACTGGGAGTGAAACTTCGGCTGGGAAGGTGCGCGCGATCGTCCTCCTCTCCGGTGGACTGGATAGCACACTCGCGGCAGCCATAGTCAAACATGCCGGGATCGATGTGATTGGCCTCACCGTGAGGTTTTTCGTCAATGCTGATGTAACGCGCGACGAAATGATCGCGGCGACGGCGCGATCGCTTCAGATTCCGCTTCGTACTCTCGACCTTTCCAAAGAACACCTGCAGGTGATCAAGCATCCGCGTCACGGCTACGGCTCCGCGGTGAACCCGTGTATCGACTGTCGAATCTTCATGCTGCAGGCAGCTTCGCGCGTGATGGAGGAGGAAGGCGCTAAGTTCGTTGTCACCGGCGAGGTGCTCGGTCAACGGCCGATGTCCCAGCATCGCCGAGCGATGGGAATGGTCTCCGCAGAGAGCGGCCTCGACGATCGCCTGCTGCGCCCGCTGTCGGCGAACCTCCTTCCCGATACGTTGCCGGTTAAGGAGGGCTGGATCTTGCGAGGTGATCTGTTCTCCATTTCCGGACGGAGCAGGCAAGAGCAGATGAGGCTTGCTGATGAGTTCGGGGTAACCGATTACCCACAGTCTGCCGGGGGCTGCATCCTCACCGACAAGGTGTACGGCGCGCGTCTGCGCGATGCGTTCTCGCATGTGGGCAAAGACGCGATGGGGATCGATGAATTCGTTATCCTTCGTTATGGTCGCCAGTTTCGGATTTCCGAGAAAGCTAAGGTATTTGTGGGACGAGACGAGCGGGAGAACAATGTCTTGGCGAGATTCACACGTGGGCGCTACGCGATCGAACCCTGCAACGTGATGGGTCCACTTGCCCTTGTTGAGGGTGATCCGTCCGAAGAGGAGCTATCACTTGCCGCCGGGATCGCCGCCCGCTACTGCGACCATGACGATGGGGCGACTGTTGCTCTGCGGGTTTCTCGTGGCGAGACGACACAAACAGTTGTGGCCACGCCTCTTCTGGCAGATGATCCACGCCTCGATGCCTGGCGAATCGAACCTAGGCGATGAGTGCTAGCGCCTCCTCGCGTGATGCCTGATTCGTGCGGAATATCCCGCGTATCGCTGAGGTGATCATCTTCGTCCCAGGTTTCTTCACACCGCGCAGGGTCATGCACAGGTGTGTCGCTTCGATGCGGACGAGGACGCCGTAGGGATCGAGACGATCCATCAACGCGTCGGCAAGCTGAGAAGTGAGCCGCTCTTGTAGTTGCGGGCGGGAGGCGGCGATGTCGAGAGCGCGCGCCAGCTTGCTTATGCCGACAATCCGGTTTCCCTTGGGGATGTACACGATGTCCGCCTCACCGATGAACGGGAGGAAGTGGTGCTCGCACAGGGAGAAGAACGGAATGTCCTTGCTGACGACCATTTGGTCGTAGTCCTCGTCAAACAATACCTGGAGGACATCCGACGGGCTACGGTCGGCCTGGGCAAAGAATTCGGCGTACATCTCCGCTACGCGCCGAGGCGTGTTACTGAGCACCTCGTCGTTTAGCCGTTCGGCTCCGATTCCCCGCAGAATCAACTCCATCCCTTGTTCAATCAGCTTCTTGTTCATTTCCCCTCCTCAAGTGCGGATGGTAGACTAGAAGGCTATTCAACGCAACCTCTTACAGGTCAGCGTGCACGCAGCGCCCGCCACCCGTTCATCACAAGGCGCAGCGCAACGCACAGGAAGATTCCCAGCACAAGCCCGAGAACAAGGCCATTTGCACTGCGCAGAAGCGAGAGCAGGAACGGTGTGTGAGCATGGGCGAAGGTGTTCAGAATAGACGCCTGCCCAATCAGGCCAAAGAGCAGGAAGAGGGGACGATAATGATGAAGCGTGACATCTCCCTTGCTTGCCCCGAACAGGAAGAGCAACGGGTGTCCGATCAAGAATTCCTTGAAGCGCGGTCGCGCGATGAACAGCGTCTCCAGTAGGGAGCGCATCCTCGTCTCCGTTCCCCCGACTAATCCGTCCGTGTTTCCGCTGCGCATGATAATGAATACGATTAACCCCGCAGAGGCTGCAAGGGCCAGACCACGAAGGAGAATCCCGCCGAGGGGCAAGCGCCTATTATTACGCGTAGCACTCAGCGATTCTCTCCAAGCGTGCCACCTGCCTCGGTAGGCGATAGCAAGTCCGACCAGCGGGGGCAGAATGAGGGAAACCTTCACCCCCCGAAACGAGGCAACCTTCAACAGGAAGATCGGCTGTGACAAGAACGCCGAGAGGAGAAGAGCGCCAACGAGTGACGTGCCGGTGAACGTTAGAACCAGTCGAAATCCGGCGCGCCAGCCGGTCTTTGTCGAGGCGAGGATGAGGAGAACGGCGTACGTCGGGGCAAGGATGGTGATTAGAAGGGCGTCCACCTGACAGAGAATGGTTGTCTCAAGGCCCAGTGGCAGGAGCGCGCCCGCGCCGGAAAGCAGGAGTGCTGCAACGGGAAGCGATGGGATCAATCGCAGGAGGATGAGAAGGAGAAGGGCGCAAAGCCCAAGATGAAGGACGATGACGGCGGCTTGGCTGTAGGTAGGTGGTGAAAGTGGGAGCGAGCCATTGCGGTAGCTGGAAGCTTCGAGGCGCGACAGAATGTCCTTGTAATAGGCAATCGTCTGAGCGGGTGTGTCGCCCGGGATTGGCGTGAGGATGAGGGCGCGGATCCCTCTCTCGCGGACGGCTCTCTCCCAGCGGGAAACAAGGGCGGAAAGCGACGACGTGCGCAAGTCTCCCTCTGGGATCTCGTGCCCACGAATGACATTGCGATACCCCTCGCTCCACAGAGCTTGCGTGAGATCGAGAGCGTAAAACTCGCGGGATATTAGAGGAATGTCATCGTTCATGAGCCTCATTACCAGCGGATCGGCTGCTGTAATGCCTCTGTCTGCCCACCAGGCGAGAAAGGTTCCGTTATCCACAACTTGCGGCAGTGAGTTCACGTCAACGATGAGAACGGTGGCAAGACCAGAATCACTGATTTCTCGTAGAGAGACAGAACTTCCATTGGAGAGGGCTGATGCGCGTATTGCCACTGCGGTGATGTGCAGATCAGCAAGCTGCGACAACGAGAGATTACCAGCGTCCTCCGCGATGCTGATAAACCCACGATTCCTCTCCTCCCAACCCACGCGCGAGATGACAAGAACAAGCGCGATCGCAAGAGCCGTGGCAAGAAGAGCATAGCCCATGATTCTCAACGCGCGATGCATGATGTCCTACGGTAGCGCAATGCTACTAGCCACACAACCTGCTGCTTGCATAGCCCCGGGGAATGATTGTTGTAAATCAGCAGACCGTTTCCTAAACTCACATCTTGAGAGTAACCAACCAAGCTTGGCAAGTGTCCATTGAGGAGGGATCGATGGCAGAACGTGAGGGGTATAGGGTCATTTCTCAGATGTCGTACGAGCCGGTGCAGCTGAAGCATGGATACGCAAATCAGACGCTGTATGTGAATGTCGGTACGGGCGATATCGAGGCGCGTCCGGTGACTGAGATGATGAAGGAGAAGTTCATCGGTGGGCGCGGGTTCGGTCTGTGGCGCCTGTGGAACGCGGTCAGCAAGGACACGAAGTGGGATGATCCGGAGAACGAGATCGTGATTGGGGCGGGGCCGATTGGGGGAATCACCACCTATCCTGGCGCGGGAAAATCGCTTGTTGTCAGCCTTTCTCCAACGACGGGAAGCGTGATCGACTCCAACGTCGGCGGATACTTCGGCCCGTACCTCAAGTTCTCTAGCTGGGACAGCCTGGAGATACAAGGCAAGAGCGATAAGGATGTCATCGTGTTCATCGATGGCGATGCGGGGACCGTGGAGATCCTCGAATCGACCGAGCCTGATGTGAATACGCATGTTCTCGCTGAGAAGCTATTGCATCAGTTTGCCGAATCTGACTCTCCGCGTGATTTACTCGCAATTTCCACTGTTTCTGCCGGGGTTGGAGCGGAGCACGCGTACATCGGCTGCTTGAACTTCAGCTTCTTCGACATGAAACGCAAGGTCCCCCGCGTGAAACAGGCCGGTCGCGGTGGAATCGGAACGGTCTTCCGCGATAAAGGGATCGCCGCGCTCGTGGTGAAGTACACGGGTGTCAAGCCGGATACCAATGGCCCGGCGGATATGGATCGGCTGCGTAAGGCTGGCGAACGGATCAATAAGGAGATCCTCACGCTCGACTCTTCCCAGTGTGACATGCGCCACGTGGGAACGTCGCACCTAGTGGAGATTATGGACGAGTTCGATCTGCTACCGGTGACGAACTACAGGTTTGGATCCCACCCCGATGCAGGCAAGATCTCATCGAGTGTGTGGCGAGAGAAGTTCACACAAGGAACGCCGGACGGCTGCTGGATCGGGTGCACGATGTCTTGTTCGCACGCTGTAGATGGTTTCGATCTTCGCACGGGTCCTTATAAGGGAGATCGCGTTGTCGTCGATGGTCCGGAGTATGAGACGGCTGGCGGGTCGGCAAACATGGGGATCTTCGAGCCTGAGTTTGTTTTAGAGATGAACTTCTACTGCGATACCTACGGACTTGACACCATCTCCTACACAACAGGAATGGCGTTCGTGATGGAATGCTACGAAGCCGGAATCCTGGACAAGGAGAAGACCGGTGGTCTCGATCTTCACTTTGGAAGGGTCGATGACTCGCTTGAGGTGCTGCACCAGATAGGTCGCGGTGAGGGGTTCGGAGCGATCGTCGGTCAGGGGATCAGACGGATGAAGGAGTATTTCGTGAAAGAATACGGCGCTGATTCTAAATTCTTGAACGATATCGGGATGGAGTGTAAGGGGATGGAGTACTCCGAATACGTAACCAAGGAATCTCTCGCCATGCAGGGTGGGTACGGCTTGGCTCTCAAGGGAGCGCAGCACGATGAGGCATGGCTGATCTTCATGGATATGGTGAATAACCAGATCCCAACTTTTAAGGATAAGGCAGAAGCACTCCACTACTTCCCGATGTGGCGTACCTGGTTTGGGTTAATGGGCCTGTGCAAGCTTCCGTGGAACGATATCGAACCGGCGGACAACGGCACTCGCTACAACGGGATCGATAGCGCTAAGGTGCCAGAGCATGTACAGAATTACTGTGATCTCTTCTCCGGTGTCACGGGAATCGAGGTTACCCCGGAAGACCTCATTCTGCAGTCCGAGCGGGTGTACAACTTCCAGCGCGTGTTCAATTTGCGTCTAGGCTATGGCCGCCGTGAGCACGATGAAATTCCGTACCGTTCCGCCGGTCCCGTCACGGAGGAGGAGTATGAGTCCCGCTCCGAACGCTACGACAAACAGTTAAAGGAGAAGGTGGGCGTAGATCCCGTGGGGATGTCCACAACAGAGAAAGTGAAGGTCTTGCGCGCGTTCCGCGAGGAGCAGTACGATAAGCTGTGCGATGCGGCATACCAGCGGCGCGGCTGGACGAACGACGGTGTCCCCACGATCGCTACCCTGACCCGACTGGGGATAGACTTCCCTGACGTCTTGGAAGTCGTACGCCCGCATCAATAGGCGTAGTACTAGCGAGGGCGAGCCCGCGTCGGACACGGGTTCGCCCAAGGAGTGAATATGAAGAAGATCGGGATCGTCGGTGGAACTAGCCCTGAGTCCACAGTGTCCTACTACTTGCGGATAACGCATGAATACACTCGCCGTTTCGGTGACTATGGATACCCTGAGATCATTATCTATAGTGTATCTTTTCAGGAGTTCGTTGACTGGGTGACCGAAGGGAATTGGATGGCGGTAGAAGAGAAGCTTACGGAGGCGTTCGACTCTCTCGTGGCTGGGGGAGCGGATGTGGGATTAATCGCTGCCAATACACCTCATCGTGTCTTCGACGAAGTGGCGGCAAGGATACCGATTCCGCTTGTTCACATTGTGGATGCAACGGCAGACGCAATCAGTGTTGCGGGACTCACCCGCGTGGGACTTCTCGGGACTCGCCAGACAATGAGTGGACAGTGGTACTCCAGACGCCTTGAGGAGCGAGGAATCGCTACCATAGTCCCAGTCGTGAGCATACAGGATGAGATTAGCCGCGTGATCTACGAAGAACTCGGTTCTGGAATCATTCGAGCTGAGTCCAAGGCATACTACCTTAAGGCGATCGAAGACCTTGTGGACCAAGGGGCACAAGGTGTCATCCTTGGGTGCACCGAAATACCGTTTCTCGTATCGCAGAGCGACGTAGCCGTTGCGGTTTTTGATACAGCTACCATTCATGCCGATGCCGCTCTTGCCGTAGCGCTGGATTAGGTAAAACGTGGCCCGCGGTGGTGGGTCTATCGCCCGAGTGATCGCCCAGGGTCCTACTTAGTTCCCTACCAAACGAACACGCATCCGTAGGCTCCTGGCCGACTGCAATCGTCGTCGATTGCTGGATGTTCCGTGATGGATTCCTTGAACCCGACATATAACTAAAGCTACTAAGATTAGGGGGTATGTATCTCCTCGCCAAACCGCTTTTTTTGAAGTGTGAAGCGGGTTTGAGTATAATTACCTCGGGTGGTGTTATGGTTTACGAAGCCGATCAAATTAAGGTATTAGAGGATCTGGAAGCGGTACGCCTTCGCCCCGGAATGTATATCGGGAGCAGCGGGCAGTCGGGGTTGATGCACCTGATCGAGGAGATTATAGATAACTCGATTGATGAGGCATTAGGTGGCTACTGCAGCGAGATCCGGGTGACGGTGCACGCCGATAACCGAGTAACTGTGTGGGACAACGGGCGTGGAATGCCGGTTGGAATCCACAAGGAAGCGGGAATAAACGCGGTTGAACTTGTGATGACCACCCTGCATGCCGGTGGCAAGTTTGACAACAAGAGTTATCACGTCAGCGGCGGACTGCATGGCGTTGGAGTATCAGTGGTGAACGCTCTTGCCGAGCACACGCTTGTGGAAGTACGTAGGAACGGGAAGATCTATCACCAAGAATTCTCGCGTGGGGCGAGGACGACCGATATCGAGGTCGTTGGTGAAACGAACGAGACCGGTACGACGATCACTTTCCTTCCCGATACGGAGATCTTCGGCGAGATTCACTACAACTTCTCCAAGCTGTCTCATAGATTGAAGGAGCTTTCCTACCTCAATGGTGGCTTGCTCATCAGCCTTGAGAATGAGGAAACGGGTATTTCCCGGCGCTACCAGGCGAAGGGGGGGATTGTTTCCTTTGTCGAGGAACTAGCTTCGGGTAAGGATCCTCTACACGCCAAGCCGATCTACATCAGTGGCGAAGAGGCGGGAACCGGGGTGGAGATCGCAATGCAGTTCACGGGTGGCTACGATGAGTCGGTCTTCGCCTTCGCGAACAACATAAACACCGTCGATGGCGGGACGCACCTCACCGGATTCAAGTCATCCCTGACGAAATTTCTCAACGACTACGGGCGCGAGAAGAAGATCCTGCGCAAGGACGATCCCAACCTGCGAGGAAACGATGTCCGTGAAGGACTGGTGGCGATCATCAGCCTCAAGATCCAAAATCCGGAGTTCGAGGGGCAGACAAAGACGAAGCTCGGGAACCCCGAGGTTGCCGGTTTGGTGGGGGGGATTCTTCAGGAACAGCTTGGTCTCTACTTTCAGAAGAAGCCCAAGATCGCGCGTACGGTCATAGAGAAGTCGATTAACGCTGGTCGGGCCCGGATGGCGGCTGCCAAAGCACGCAAGATGGTTCGCCGCAAGGGAGCGCTTCTGTCGTCAGCACTCCCGGGGAAGCTTGCCGATTGTTCGAGTTCCGATCCGGCGAAGAGTGAGCTGTACATCGTTGAGGGTGATTCAGCTGGAGGAAGCGCCAAACAGGGCCGCGACCGCACATTCCAGGCAATCCTCCCATTGCGGGGAAAGGTGCTGAATGTGGAGAAGGCAGGCCTGGCAAAGCTTCTGGATAACACCGAGATCAAGGCGATGATTACTGCGGTGGGAACGGGCATCCGCGACGAGTTTGTCCTTGACAGGCTGCGCTATCACAAGCTAATAATCATGGCCGATGCCGACATTGACGGTGCGCATATCTGCACTCTGATCATGACATTCTTCTTCCGCTACCTGCGGACGCTCATCGAGCACGGATACTTATACATCGCCCAACCGCCGCTCTATCAGATAAAAGAAGGAAAGAAGACGACCTACCTGTACACCGACGAAGAGCTGGACCAGTATCGTGCTCAACATAATGGTCGCTTCTCCATGAAGCGCTTCAAGGGACTCGGAGAAATGAACCCGCGCGAGCTGTGGAGCACGACTATGAATCCGGAACAGCGCATTCTAAAGAAGGTAGAGATCAGGGATGCACTGGAGGCGGACCAGATATTCTCTACCTTGATGGGAAGCGACGTTGCCCTGCGGCGTGACTTCATCTGGGAGAACAGCGACAAGATCACCACCCTTGACATCTGACCCCTCTTCTCTGGACCTGTGCCGCAGATTTCGGCGGCGATGGTGCTAAAGTTAGGAAAAGGAGAGAAGATGAACATGCGAATCACTGTTGCTGCAATCATAGTGTTGATAGTAATTCCGGTATGGGCGAGTGCGACGTCGATCGGAATTGCCGCCGGGATTGACACAACGGGGATGATCATGGTCGGGACAACCGTCGAGACACCGCTTGTAGATTACGTCGGTGTGCGAGCGCAACTGTCAGTCGCGGTTAACTCTGGTATTGCTGGACTGATGACGATGAACGCGACAATCTGCGGCTATTATCCAATTGCCCCTTTTGTGCCGTTCATCGGACTGGGGGGAGGGATCGCCCTCACACCACACGGGTACAACTGGGGATGGACGCTCGACGCGCTCGCAGGGACGCACATTGCTATTGCCGAGCGGGTAAGCCTATTCCTTGATATTCACTACATCGTTCGGTTCTCCGAAGTGATCACCTACGGCCCGGTTTACGAAGGCGGTATCAGCTTCTCGTTCTAGATGATTATTGGTATTGGCATCTCTCTGGCGGTGCTGACCGCTGTTTGGGTTGGGTGGAACCTCAGCCTTGATGCGCTGTGGCAACCGACCGATCGCGTAACCGTGCGCCGGATCCTTTTCTTTGCCGATGTGAAGCCGGGTGAACGCGTCGTTGACCTAGGTTGCGGCGACGGACGTATCGTGATTACTGCTGCGCGGTTGTTTGATGCGCAGGGGATCGGAATCGAGATTGACCCGGCCCGCGTGCTGTGGGCGCGGACGTGGGCCCTGCTCGCTGGCGTGAAAGATCGCGTGCGTATCGTGTGGAAGGATATGTACAAGGTAGACCTGCATAGTGCCGATGTTGTCGTCCTCTTTCTCTCTCCCGACGCGAATTTCAAGCTGCAAGACAAGCTGCGGCGGGAGCTCCATCCGGGCGCGCGCATCATCTCCTACTATCACCCGATATGGGGGTGGGAGCCGGAGGAGATCGGTGTTGCCAAGACCGGGTATTCTCTGTTCCTCTACCGCATCACCGAAGAGACAAGAGGACAATCGGGAGATTGAATCATTGAGTGATTGAAGTATTGAGTGATCGGGAGACGCACAAGATGAGAGCTAACCTTGAGGCAGAACGCGGGATGAACGGCGACTCGGGCGATCGTTCAGTCGCTCAATCATTCAATCACTCAATCACGCAATCCTTGACATCTCTGGCGGAAGCAATCGGAGTGGCCCCGAACCCTGCTCTTGCGGGGGTCGAGATCTGCGGTGTCACCCAAGATTCGCGTGAGGTGACACCAGGGTATCTGTTTGTAGCTATCAAGGGATTCGTTGCCGATGGACACCGCTTTATCGGCGATGCCATTTCTCGTGGCGCAGCAGCCGTAGTTGGCGAGGCAGATGTGGCATGTTTGGTGCCGTACTTGCGTGTGCGTGATGGTAGGATCGCACTCGCGCAACTATCGGCAGCATTCTTTTCTCACCCTACGCGCGACCTGTTTACCGTGGGTGTCACCGGAACAAACGGAAAGACAACGGTCTGTCACCTTGTTGCACATCTTCTTGGCGATGACGAGAGCGTCGTTGTGAGCACGGTGAGCAACGAGGCGAGAAAGTTGCATGCAGTCACAACCCCGGAGAGCCCGTTGGTACAACGGATAGCCGCGGATGCGCGCGCTGCCGGGAAGAAGAACTTCATTCTTGAAGCCTCCTCTGCCGGATTGTCCTTGCATCGCGTGGATGGCGTAGACTGTGATGCGGCGGTCTTCACAAACCTTACTCACGACCATTACGACTTTCATTCCGATCGAGCCGGGTACCTGCGCGCGAAGCTGCTGCTATTCCGCGGTTTAAGGCTAACAGCGCGGGCGATCATCAATGCCGACGATGCCGTGGCCGCCCAGGTGATGGCTTCCACGCGAGCGAAGGTGGTCACCTACGCCATTGCCAACCCAGCTTCTTACCGTGCAGCGAGTATCGAATATAAATTGGAATCCACGAGGTTCACCATCGTGCATGGCGACGAGCGCGTCTCTGTACACACCGCTCTACCTGGAGAGCACAATGTCTACAACGCGCTAGCAGCGGCGGCTGTGGCGGCGGAAGCTGGGATGCCATTACCCGAGATCGCACACAAGCTGGCAACGGCGAGCAGCGTATCGGGTCGCTACGAGTTCTTCAATACGGCAAGAGGTACTAGCATAGTCGTTGATTTCGCTCACAGTCCGGATTCGTTGGAGAAGATGCTCCTGTCGCTGCAGCCGTACTACGAACGAGTCATCTGCGTCTTCGGCTGTGGTGGAGAGAGCGATCGCGACAAGCGGCCGATCATGGGAAGGATCAGCGGCGAGCTTGCCGATATCACCATTCTCACAAGTGACAACCCCAAGAGCGAGGACCCCCGGGAGATCATCGGTGCCATTGCGGCAGGTGTCCCGTTAAGCAGTAAGTGTGAGCGTATCGTTGATCGCGAGCAGGCAATCAGGCGAGCGATTGAACTTGCTCACGCAAACGATGTTGTCCTCATCGCGGGCAAAGGACACGAATCGTACCAGATCATCGGGCATGAATTCGTTCCGTACAACGATGCCGAATATCTGCACAAGGCGGGGCTTGTGATCTGACGTCGCCTACCTTTCGCGACCGATTGTCTGTAGGATGTCATCCTGAGGTGAGAGTGAAACAGACAAGCAAGCATCGCAAGCGGTGGCGCATTGCTCTTCTTATCGGGATTCCCATTCTCGTGCTTGCTGTCGCGATGCTTATCCTTGTGCTTGTTGCCTCTCACACTGCATCAGACGAAGAAGCTCCGGTAGAGCCAAAAGCGATACCATCAGACTGGACAGTCCCTGTTTCGAGTACACAGACAGAGTCAGTTAGCGAGAATGATGTGGATGAAATCCCATTGCCCACGCAACCCGCATTGCCCGTCGAGAGGACTATTTCCGGAGCACTGGCCATCATCGGTAATGACAAGCAGTTCGGTGAGGAAAGCTACGAACTGCGGATATCAAGCGAAGATGGTGTCCACATAACCTCGCGTGGAACGTTCTCGTTCAAGGTCCTTTTCGCCACGATCAAGGCGGTCTTATCGCAGGACGTTTCCTTGGATCGCAACCTTCGCCCTGATCACTACGCGCTTGACATAAACGGTCCGCTGGGAATCGGAAGCCACAGGGTTGAAGGGACAGTTATTGATAATGTGGCGCATGTGCTCTCAGGAAACGAGGAGGAAGAGATACAATTCGGGATAGATGTCCCGCTTATCCTGGGGACATTCAGCACATACGCGCTCATCCCGTTGCTCTTCAGGGAACTTGCGGACAAAGGGAGCGTGGAATTCCAGGTTATTTCACTCATGCGGGGTAGGGGCCAGGAAGAAGATGGCGGGAAGAGCGATCAACCCATTCTCTTGCGCGTAGAACGAGCAGGTGATGCACTGATCAAGACTGGCACAAGTGAGGTCATCGTGGATAAGTACATCCTTGCAAGCAGCATCGGGAACAGCACGCTGCTCGCCAAGGACGACGAGTTCCTGGCGCTGATTGCTTCAGGTGGTGAGGGATCATTGATCGCATATCGATCAGACTACTTTCCCGAGGGTATCGATCTGCCGTAGCTTGACGTGGACATCCTGGATTTCGGGGCGCCAGTAGGCGTTTTGCTTGTGACGAATCAGCCAGTACGATAGGAGGAGGAGGGGGTAATATGGAGAAGATGATCGCCTACTGCGGGCTCGTCTGTACTGAGTGCCCGGCCTACATTGCGACACAGAATAACGATCAGGAGGCACTCCAAAAGGTCGCGGAAGAGTGGAGCGTGGAGTTCAAGGCTGCGCTCACCGCGGATGACTGTGCGTGCGACGGCTGCTTGGCAACCACTGATCGCCATATGAGTCACTGCGCCGAGTGCAAAATCCGTGCCTGTGCCATCGAGAAGAAAGTGCGCAATTGTGCTCACTGCACGGACTACCCGTGCGACGAGTTACAGGGGTTCTTCTCCTTTGCTCCAGAGGCACAGGCCACGCTCGAACAGATCAGGCAGAACCTGTAACCTGAGTTGGAAGACTCAACGCTGCGTGAAGAGCGGAAGCTCGTCGGCGCCTGCGGCCTGTACTGCGGTCTGTGTCCTCGGTTTCAGTCGCGGTCGAAGAGCCGCTGTGAGGGCTGTTCCTCAAGCCGCATGGGGACGTATTGTGCCGTCTATCGCTGCGCACAAACCCGCGGGTATCTCACGTGCGCCGAGTGTCCGCAATACCCGTGTACTCGACTGAAAAGGGCGCTCAAGCTCGATGAGGGGCTCGATAGCTTCATCAGTCACAAAGTGGCGCTCGATAACCTCGATCACATCAGGAAATTCGGCATGGAATCGTTCTTAAGCGATCAGCGTGAGCGGCGCCTCCTTGCCGAGCGTCTGATCGTAGGCTACAACGCCGGGAGATCGACGACCTTCTATTGCACCGCCTGCACGCTTCTCCCTACACGCGTGGTTGGACAGGCGATCGGGCGCATCGAGAGGCAAATTGCTACTGGGAAGATCGATCGTGAGGATCGCAAAGCGCTTGCCAAGCATGCGCGTCTAGTGATCGATGGTCTGGCACGGAAGCTCGATATCGATCTGTCGTTACGGAGGAAGAAACGATGAGGAGAAGTGAGAAGGAGATCGTCAACCAGTCACAGATCGAGGCTATCATCAAGCGTGCGTTCGTTTGCCGCGTTGCCCTGTGTGATGATGGCCTGCCCTACGTTATACCGGTGAACTTCGGATACGATGACGGGTATCTGTACATACACAGCGCTCCTGAAGGGAAGAAGCTCGATATCATAAAGAGGAATCCCAAGATTGCCTTCGAGGTGGACATCGATCATGCACTGGTGTCGGGTAAGGAGCCGTGCTCGTACACGTTCAACTACCGGAGTGTCGTCGGATTTGGGACCGCCTCTATTCTGTACAACCCTTCAGAGAAGCGGAAGGGAATGGATGCTATCGTCAGGCACTACGCAGGAAGCGAGGCCATCTACCCTAACGATGCCTTGGTAAAGGTAACGGTAGTGAGGATAGAGATCTCATCGATGACAGGGAGACAATCGGGATACTGATCACCGATCGGCACCATATCTGTCGGTTCGCTTGACAATGCGAATTCTGGTTGTAGACTTCCGTGATTCATTGATCGTCCCTTGTGGAATCGGAGGCTGTGGGAATGCGTGCGTTAATAGGAAAATGGCGAAGGGAAACTGAACCCTGGTATGGGGCGATGGGGCTTGCAAACCTTGTTGTTGGCACATCATCGATCCTCGTACCGCTGATGGTCGCGCAGGTCTTGCGTGGCACGGTGGAGGATGTCGGGCTCATATCGAGTCTGGCGAGCTTGATGGGGGTTATCGGAAGCCTCGTGTGGGGAAGGTTGTCCGATGTTGCCCACCGACGGAAGCCGTTCGTGATCGTGAGCTACGCCATGGTGGCAGCAAGCTTCGTTGGGATTGCGTTTGCACACTCGCTTGCGTGGATCATCCTCTTCAACATGATCCTCAGCCTATTCTGGGTGGCGAACGCTTCCGTGAGCGTCCTTCTCGTGATCGAGAACCGCGACGAGTCGCTGTGGGAAGGGAAGATCGGTCATCTCAACCAGCTGGGCACGCTTGGGTGGGTATCCGGGTTGATCTTTGGAAGCGTTGCTCTGGCGGTGATATCGCCACGGTTTGGAGAAGCAACTGCAATCAGGTCCGTCTTCGGCGTCCTTGCCCTGGGTGGGCTTGTGGCGGCGGTCTTAGCTTTCTGCCTGATTCCTCGTACTCGCCCGAGGTTTGTTCGCAGACGTTTTCGTGGGTCAATCCTCGCACTTGGAAACTTCATTGTGGAGCGAGCTCGCTATGCCCCGTTTCATCTCTATCACCGGTTCAATCCCCGTCGTCTTCCCGCGCTGTTGTGGGGAGAAGGGGGGTTGAGAAGTGAGACGAAGAGCTTCCTCGTGGCGATGCTACTTGCGTTCGCTGCATTCGGCTTCTTCTTTATCCCGCTTCCTATACTTCTTTCCGATAAATTCGGGTTCGCGTCATCGACGGTCTTCTCTTATTTCGTTGTTCTAAACGGGGCCATTGTCATCGCTTATCCGCTTGCCGCAAGGCGTATTAAGCGTCTGGGAAACAAGTCGGTGCTGACAGGATCACTCCTAGCACGTGTTCTGTTGTTCGCCCTTGGGGGGGCATTCCTCTTTGTATCACCCGTCGTTCCGTCGCGATTGCTCCTATCGCTGTTCTTCTTCGCAGTCGGAGTGAGTTGGTCCTTCTTCCAGCTCTCCGGCGTTGCCATGATATCGCGTCTCGCTCGGCCCGAGTACCGCGGCCAGGCCCTCGGGCTGTACAATGCGGTCGCTGGATTGGGGACGATCATCGCCGGTGTCAGTAGCGGTCTCATGGCGCAGCACTTGGGCTATGGTACAACACTCCTCACATCGGCCATCCTGGTGTTTGCGGCAGTGCTCATTGTGGCACGCTTGCCCATACCAAGACGCGCGACGAAACCGATCACTGAGCACGTAAACGACGAACATGGGCTGGCGCACATGCGTGCGCAGCCTGAGTCATCGAGACGATGAACAACAAAGCGTGCATGCACACCGCCGAGCACATCCTAACTGCAGTGATGCGCCAGCTGTTCAATTCTCCCCGCAACATGGAGATGCATCTGGGAGAGAAGAAATCAAAGTGCGACTACGCTGTCCCGCGGGCAATTTCAGTTGAAGATGCCGCCGCAATTGAGAGTGCGGTCAACGCAGAGATCGAGAGTGATGATCCGGTGAGTTACGAGGTACTGCCGATGGATACGGCGCGAGAGGCTTATGATCTGTGGAAGGTTCCTCCCGGAGCACAGACGATTCGCATCGTCCACATCGGGGATTTTGACGCCACGCCTTGTTCTGGCGAACATGTAGAATACACCGTGCAGGTAGGGCACTTCCAGATCAAGAGCTACTCGATGAAGGACGAGAATACTGTTCGTATCCGGTTCTCGGTTTGAGGAACGCTCCGCTGTCTCTCCAGGACTAGGACCAGCTACAAGGCAATCTCCGTACCTGCCAGAACTTCCATGCTGTCTGAACCGAAGGTCTCACGCAGTATCTTGATTGCATTTTCGCCGGTGCAGTGACAGGGAGCGATTGTCTTCACCCCGAGCCGTTTCAGCGCGACGCCGATCTCCTCGACTTCGGGTTTATTCTTCTCGTAGAGGTGAAACCCTCCAAGCACAAGGTGAAGCGGCTCTCCAGCAAGGTCGGTCGCGACACGAACGATCTCGACGATTCCGGGGTGAGCGCATCCGGTGATGAGTGTTGGGCCCGCGGATCCGCGAATTATCAGGGCCTGCTCCACGATCTCCTTTCCCATCTCTCCTGTAGAGGTGATCCCCGGTACGATCTCTGCCGGCGCAGAGACAGCGTGGGCATTCCACGTTGCCTGCTTGGGCTCTTCTTCCACTTCTCCTTGAAACAGAACGGAGAACGATGTGGGGTAGAAGACATCGAGGTCCTTGTGTAGCACCGATGTGACAGCGCCGATGTGATCGCAGTGCTCATGGGAGAGAACAAGGGTGTCGATCATCGTGAGGTCAACACCGAGCGCTGCTGCATTGTGTTCGAGGATGAGTTTGTCTGCTCCTGTGTCGAACAGAATTTGATGCCCACCAAACTCGATTAGGGCTGAGAATCCCCAGCCAGGTTGTAGGTCACTGCGGACGGATCGATTGTCGTAGAGTATCAAGACCCTGCCTGTGCTCATGTTATTCCTCCTCCTGTTGTCGCTAGTTGCTCACCATTTTGCCTCTTAGGAAGCCACGAGGTCTGTCTTGGTCCAGATAGATGACTCTCTTTACTTCCAAGGTCGTCTTCGCGAAGTTCAACAGCAAGCCGTGTTCTTTACCGAGTGCGTGCAAGTATGACTTGACAACGGCAAAGTGCACGTTTTCAAATGCTTTAACTGCCTTCAATTCCACTACTATCGTTCTGTTGATAAGAAGATCAAGCCTGTGCTTCCCCACCTGGACCCCTTTGTACATCACCGGTATTTCTACCTGCTCTGCAACATTCAGCCCACGCTGGCGCAGCTCGACAACAAGAGCTTTCTCGTACACTGACTCAATGAACCCCGGCCCGAGCTCGCGATGCACCTCGATTGCCGCTGCTATAATCTTCGAAGTTAGATTAGCATACGCAAGTGTCGTACTGAACCTCCCACATATCTCTCTTCCTGCTTTTCTGGTCTCCTTAGGGGCATTAGATATCGATCAGCCGGGGGCTCATCGTATTCGTGTCGAGGATGACCACGGTCGCTCTTCCGCTGATCCAGCCGCACGCCTCGCCTGGGTTGATGACGAGAGTCTTCCCTTGTCTGATGTCGATCTCGTGAGTGTGACCGTAGATGATCAGATCGTAGGCTTCGCTCTTCACGAGGGCATCGATGAACTTTGGCTCGTGCATCACTACCCCGCGCTTGCCGGCAAACTCGAATTCGTGGTGATCGGGGTAGATCACGCCGATCTTCTCGAAGCGCTTCGTCAGGTACAGCCGCTCACCATCGTTGTTTCCGAATACGCCGATCAACGGCGCGTCAAGAGCAGCGAAGTGCTCGGCGGTGATCGGAGAGATGAAGTCGCCGCCGTGCACAACGAGGTCGACGCACTCTTCGTTGAACAGGCGCACGGCAAGAGCGATCTTCGGCATGTTGTCGTGCGTATCCGAAATGATCCCGATCTTCATTGCAGTGTCTCGCGAATCTTGGCCGCCATGGCGATGAATGCTTGCGATATTGGCGATTCCGGCGCCTGCAGCACGATCGGTCGCCCGTTGTCCGCCTCGGCGCGTGCCTGCGGATCGATCGGCACTTTGCCCAGGAAGAGCACGTCGAGTTTGCGCGCCTCTTCCTCACCCCCGCCCGAACCGAACAGATCGATCCGTTCGCCGCAATGCGGGCAGATCAGGCCGGACATATTCTCCACGATCGCGATGTTCTTGATCTCCAGTTTCTTTGCCATGTTCGCTGCCCGGCGCGCGTCGATTAGAGCGACTTCCTGCGGTGTAGTGACGACGATCGCCATCTCAGGCGATGTGTGCTGAGCAATTGTAAGGACTTCGTCCCCGGTGCCAGGTGGAAGGTCGGCGACGAGTATGTCGAGATCGCCCCAGTCCGCTTCCCCGAGGAACTGATCGATCACCTTTGAGCGCAGCGGTCCACGCCAGATGATCGGTGTTCCTCCCTCGACCATCGAGGCGATGGAGATGATCTTGATCCCGTTGACTTCGCTGGGGACGATCATCCCCCCTTGTGTTCCAAGGCCACCAGTGAGGCCCGTCATCTGGGGGACATTCGGGCCGGTGATGTCCGCATCGAGGAGGCCAACGCGCAGTCCGCTCCCGGCGAACGCATATGCCAGGTTCACCGCTACCGTTGTCTTCCCCACTCCGCCCTTGCCACTGAAGACTACTACGCGGTGCTTGATCCGCTTCATTGCATTCTCGATCCCCTGGGTCGGGTTCTGCGCGTGCACCGTCGGTTGCTGTTTGTTGTCGCTCATTTCTTCTCCCTTTCGCCAAAGATCTTTGTGCCGATGCGTATCATGTTTGCTCCCTCTTCGATCGCAATACTGTACGTGTTGCTCATTCCCATGGACAGGACCCGCATCTCGGCATTTGCCAGATTCTCTTTTCCCAACTGATCAAAGAGATCCTTGGTCTTCTTGAAGTAAGGACGCGCCTCCTCCGGGTTGCCGAAACGTGGCCCCATCGTCATCAATCCGCGCACGCTGACGTGCTTAAGAGTTGACATCTCTTGCAGCAGATCTTCTGCTTCTTCCGGTAACACCCCCGCTTTCTGCGGCTCGCGCCCGGAATTTATCTCGATCAACACCGGCATCGTCCGTCCCAATTCTGCGCAAGCACGATCGATCCTCCGTGCTAGGTCCATGGAGTCGACCGTTTCAATCATGTCGAATATCTCGACGGCGCGTTTCACCTTGTTCTTCTGCAAGCGGCCGATGAAGTGCCACGTCGCCTTCTGGCCGACGGTGGCGAACGCTTCTCGCGATTCCTGGATGTAATTCT
>Ga0208771_1000764_pt1 | contig 18798 bp, 18 predicted proteins | sample AntAceMetag02UKX_FD_184775 | JGI IMG/M metagenome (GOLD analysis project Ga0208771, IMG submission 184775) | Saline lake microbial communities from Ace Lake, Antarctica - Antarctic Ace Lake Metagenome 02UKX (SPAdes) (version 2) | ecosystem: Environmental > Aquatic > Non-marine Saline and...
GAACATGGTTGGTCAGTTTATATCGAGAGTGATCAAGGAAATTTCCTATTTGACACAGGTCAAGGTATGGCAATTATTAATAATGCTCGGCACTTTAATAAAGATCTATCTACCATTAAAGGAATTATGATTAGCCATCATCATTATGATCATACCGGAGGTCTTTTAAATGTTTTAGAACAAGTGGGGAAAGTAAATGTATATTCTCATCCGGACCTTTTCAAAAACAGTTATGTAATAGATGAAGGAAAAGAGAGAAATATTGGCATTCCTTTCCGTCGGGAAATATTAGAAAACAAAGGAGCTCAATTTAAATTTAATACCAGTTTTAGGGAAATTGCACCGGGTTTAATGTTGAGCGGAGAAATTCCCCGATTGACTGAATATGAAAAAGGCGATAAAAAGTTGTTACTTAAAACTGATGAAGGTTATACCCAGGATCTTGTTCTTGATGATCAAACATTAGTTGCAACTACCGAAAAAGGTCTTGTAATTATTTTAGGGTGCTCACATTCAGGCATAATAAATATCATTAATCATATCATTGATAAAACCGGTAAAACTCGTATTAGAACCATTATCGGCGGAACTCATTTGGGTCCGGCAAGCGAAGAAACAAAAGAAAAAACAATTCAAGCTTTAAAAAAATTTGATATAGAAAAAATCGGTGTTTCTCATTGTACCGGATTGGAAACCTCAATGCGATTATTTCAAGAATTTGGAGATCGTTTCTTTTTCTGTAATGTAGGAACTGAGGTAGAAATATAAGGATAAATACCGACGAAGAATAACTAAAACTATTACTTTATTATTACCATTTAGTGTGAATAAAAGTAAACGCGAAATAAAGCAAAAATAAACCATATAAATCAATATAAAATTATAGGGGGTAATTATGAAGGTAGTAAGATATCAAAAAAATGGTGAAACGTTTTACGGAAAACTTGAAGATGAGGAAGTTTTTCCGATAGAAGGAGATATATTTGGAGATTTCAAGTTAAGATTACAATCGATAAAAAGGGAAGAGGTAAAATTGCTTGCCCCGATAAATCCCCCGAACATTATTGCTATCGGACTTAATTATAGGAAACATGCCGAGGAAAGCGGTCTTGGTTATCCGGAAAAACCGGTCATTTTTTTAAAAGCCACTTCGAGTGTGATTGGTCCGGAAGATAAGATTATCATTCCACCAATAGCTCCTGATGAAGTTGATTATGAGGCTGAACTTACCATTGTAATCGGTAAAAAAGCTAAAAATGTAGAAATTGAAGAAGCAGAAGATTACATATTCGGTTACACCTGTTCTAATGATGTATCCGCAAGAGATTGTCAGCTTCGCCTGGATCAACAGTGGGCCAGAGGCAAATCTTTTGATACATTTTGCCCATTGGGTCCCTGGGTTGAAACTGCGCTTGCCGAACCCAATCATTGCAGGATAATGTCCCGACTAAATGGTAAAATCATGCAGGATTCGAATACCTCCGATCTTATATTCGGTACGAAAGAATTATTGAGTTATTGTTCTAAAAACTTTACGCTTTATCCCGGTACAGTGATTATGACTGGCACACCGAAGGGTGTTGGTTTTGCCCGTAAACCTGCTGTATTCTTAAAACCCGGAGACATGATTGAAATTGAAATTGAAGGAATCGGTAAATTAATTAATGAAGTGGTTAGTTGAGAAAATATCAATAAAAATTATAATAAAATTGGAAGAATAAAAAAATAAAATTGTAAAACCACGATAAATTATCAAAACATTCTAAACATTTTACATCAATTCATTGACAATAATTAATTTTTTTCTAAAATATTTCTATTACATACATAATAATACTTTTGTCTTTTGTTAGGTTTTTGTGTGGTTATATACAGATTATGATTTGAATATTAATATCTGGATTTTAAAACTTTTTAAAAAATATCCTGTTGTTTTTTTATACAAAGTATGTAAAAATATATAAATAACTAAGTAATTTTTATAACAATGGGGATAAAATGTATCAAAAAACTAGATATCTAACTGCTGGAGACAAAGCAATTGAACTTGAATTCGGAAATGAAATTAGCAAGGAATTAAATTTATTAGTAAGAAAGGTATATTATTGCATCAGAAAGAAAAATATTGAAGGGATTGAAGAGATGGTTCCCACCTATCGGTCCCTAATAGTTTACTATAATCCTCAAAAAATAAAGTATACATATCTTGTCCAACAGTTTAAAGAGTTAGAAAAATCTGTTACCGAAATAAGCCTGCCAACTGCTCACGTTACAGAAATACCTGTTTTGTACGGAGGGGAATATGGCCCTGATTTAGAATTTGTAGCCCAATACAATAAACTTTCTGTAGAAGAAGTAATCAAAATTCATACCGAAAAAGAATATTTTATTTATATGTTAGGGTTTTCACCGGGATTTCCTTATCTTGGTGGTATGTCAGATAAAATTGCTACTCCCCGTCTAGAGAAACCCAGAATAAAAGTTTCAGAAGGATCTGTGGGCATTGCAGGAGGGCAAACCGGCATTTATCCCATCAATAGCCCCGGAGGTTGGCAAATTATAGGCAGGATACCCGTTAAACTTTTTGAGATAAAGGAAAAATTCCCATTTTTACTAAAATCCGGCGATTATTTAAAGTTCTATCCCATTAACCAAAAAGAATTTAAAGAAATTAAAAAGAAGGTTGAAGAAGGAAATTATAATTGTAAGATTGGACTACATGGAAGGATTTAAAGTTATTAAATCAGGTGTTTTTGATACCATTCAAGATTTAGGCAGATATGGCTATCAGCAATTTGGCATGCCGGTAAGCGGCGCAATGGATTCCTACGCATTACGGATTGGTAATAGAATTATCGGCAATAAAGAAAATGAAGCAGGAATAGAAATCAGTACACCGGGATTATCCTTGAGAGCACTAAATGAAACAGCAATTGTTTTAACTGGTGCAAACATCACGTTTACGATTAATGATAATTTTGCGCCAATGTGGGAAACTTTAGCAATAAAAAAAGGGGATACTATTTCTTTTAATAAGATACAAAGCGGATGCCGAACTTATTTATTAGTTGCAGGAGGAATCGATGTCCCTTCGGTACTTGGAAGTAAATCCACTTATACAAGAGCAAAAATTGGGGGACAAAATGGAAGGCCGCTAAAGAAATCTGATATTATTTATATCAGCAATCCTAAACAAAAACTACAAGATATCATTAATGGAAAAGTAGTATCGATCAATATACCTGATTATCACGAAGAAAATGAAATTAGGGTTATCTTGGGTCCGCAAGATGATTATTTTAGCGAAACTAGCCTATCTACTTTTCTTAATTCTTTTTATGAAATAACTGTTTATTCAGATAGAATGGGTTACCGGTTAAAAGGCCCAAAAATCGAAAGTAAAAATGGTTCTGATATTATAACTGACGGAATACCCCCGGGAAGCATTCAGGTCCCTAGAAATGGTATGCCGATTGTTATGTTAGCCGACCGTCAAACAACCGGCGGATATGCCAAGATTGCCACGGTTATTTCGGTTGATATTGATAAATTTGCTCAGATAAAACCCGGGAATAAAATAAGATTTAGAAAAGTAGATTTGGAAGAAGCTCACCGACTTTTACTGGAAAGAGAAGAAAAGATTACTAACTTACACTTTGAAAAAAAGGTATCTGCTGAATCAAAAACAAGCAATAACCGAATATTTCAGGTAAAAATAAATGAAAAAAAATATAAAGTTGAAGTGGAAGAAATTTAATAAAAGAGGATAAAGAATGACTAGAATAATTGATTTAAACAGTGATATGGGCGAAAGTTTTGGCAACTACAAGATAGGCCAGGATGATGAGGTTATCAAATATATTACTTCATCAAATATTGCCTGCGGTTTTCATGCCGGTGATCCTAATGTTATGAGATATACCGTAAAACTGGCCAAAGAAAATAATGTAGCCATAGGGGCACATCCTGGTTTTCCGGATTTACAGGGTTTCGGAAGACGAAAGATGGATATTCCACCGGAAGAAATTAAAAATCTTATCACTTATCAAATCGGGGCTCTCCAGGCAATTGCAAAAGCTGAAGGAATGAGTTTACAGCATGTTAAGCCGCACGGGGCATTTTATAATACGATAGTAAATGATAAAAAATTAGGGCAGGCAGTAGTAGAGGCTATTCTTGAAATAAATAAAGATCTAATATTGGTAGGCTTGGCTAATTCAAAGATCATTAATATTGCTTTAAAATCAGGGCTAAAAATTGCTAGAGAAGCTTTTGCAGACAGAGAATATAATTTCGATGGTACATTAGTTAAAAGAAGTATTCCAGGTGCAGTAATTTCTGATCCAGGGGTAATTGCCAAAAGGGTAATAAAAATGATTAACCAACAGAAAGTAGAAACAATTGATGGCAAAATAATCGATTTGCAATTTGATACTATCTGTCTTCATGGTGATAATAAAAATGCATTGAATGTAATTAAAGCCATAAGAAAGATTCTTACCGAAGAAAAAATAGAGATAGCTCCTTTACATAAATTTATTAACTGAGAAGTTGACTTTTTAAGTTAATGTTAAGAGAGTTTTGGATTTTACATCTTGTGAAAAATAAATCTATTACTGAAAAATATTTTATTACTTTTAAAAAAAATTTAAAACTCCAGCGGTCGATTAATAAGATTAGAACAAAGAGTAAATGGGAAGGAGGGGGTGATTATATACAATTTAATTGATGAGTTGATAGTGCTTGAGGTAAAGTAGAAATGTGTAAATATTAATTAATTAAGTATTTAAAAACAAATAAGGAGAAAAAATGAAAAAAATAATTTTCGTTCTTTTGGTAGTTAGTTTAATAATAGGAATTTTTGCGATTTCCGGTCTTGCGGCAACCAGATGGGTTGCTAATTCAGTTTGGCCACCAAATAATCATCAAAGTATAGGTTTGGTTGAATTTGCGGAAAAGATCAATGAAGATACCAACGGAGAATTGAATATCGTAGTAGAAACTGGTGGTGCACTTGGTTATAAAGGTCCGGAACTATTAAAGGCAGTCCGGGATGGTTTGGTTCCATTGTCAGATATGCTGGTTAGTGGAGTAGCAGGAGATGAAATGATCTTCCAGATAGTAACCCTACCTTTCTTAGCTTTAGATTCTGGAGAAGCTAAATTATTAAGTGATATTTCCCGTCCATTTTTTAATAAAGCAGCAGCTAAATGGAAACAAAAGATTTTATATATTGCACCATGGCCAGCTGCAGGATTATGGACCAAAGACGAAATTTTATCTGTTGAGGATATGAAGGGATTGAAGACCCGTACTTATGATAAAAACGGTGCTTTAGTAGTTGAGGCAACTGGTGGCACTCCTTATGCGCTACCATTTAGTGAAGTTTATTCTTCTTTAGCTACCGGATTAATTGATTCAGTTATTACTTCCAGCCCAACTGGTGTAGACGGTAAATTCTGGGAAGTATTAAATTATTTTCAAAGACTTAATATTACACAGGCCACTGATATGGTTACAGTCAATCTAAAAGCTTTTAGCAAGCTGGACAAAGAAACTCAACAAATTTTGATTGATACCGGTATAGAGATGGAAAAAATAATGTGGAAAAGAGTAGAAGAATTAGATGCAGAAAAAGAATCTATATGTAATGAAAATGGCATTGTAAGTGTTCCGGTAACTGATGAACTTAAAGCAGAATTAAGTAAAATAACTGCAGGAATACGTGAAGAATGGTTAGATGAGGCACCGGCTGATGCAGTAGTAATCTATAAAAAGTTTATGGAAGCGGTTGGTCGTTAATTTAGACTCTAACTCAAGATATACAAAAATCAGAAATCCCGAAGATTAACTTTGGGATTTCTGATTCAATTCATAAATAAATATTAATTTTCAAATATTCAATAATAAATACAAGGGGGCTTATCATGAATAAAAGATTAATTACTATTATTGATAAATTTTCTTTTTTTGGTGGCGCATTATCCGGTATTATGATTTGTTCAGCTTTCATCCTAATAGTATCTGAAATTATTACAAGAACTATATTTAATAGCACTTTATATGTCGCTGAAGAATATTCAGGATATCTAATGTGTTGTCTTACCTTTGCAGCTTTAGGTATTACCCTTCGAGATAAAGGACACATTCGCATGACTTTTTTACATAATATACTAAAAAACTCTAAATATTTATTAGTCTTAGATATGATTTGTTATGTTATTGGTTTTGTTTTTTCTATATGGATTACATATTTTTTAGGAATGTTCTTTTGGGACTCGGTTATAAATAATTCCCGATCTATGCAGATCTCTGAAACATATCTTGCCATACCCCAGTTTTTTATGCCTTTTGGTTCTTTTATACTGGCTCTCCAGTTTATTGCCGAATTTTTAAAAAGCCACATGGCATTAAAAACTGGTAAAGTTGAAGTTATTGCAGAAGATAAAAGTTTGGGAAGGTAATTAAACTTTTTAAAATTATTACCAAATTTTGGATGTTTTAGAAATAATTTAATACAGTAATTATTTTAATTTTAAAAATATTAGGAGATAGATTATGGACTTACTTACTGTTTCTCTAACTATGATTGCTTTACTGGTATTGTTTTTAGGTGGGAGCATATGGATATTTATTTCGTTAAGCTTGGTAGGTTTCGGTAGTTTTTATTTTTTTACCGATCTTCCATTTGGTGCTATTTTAGCCAATATATTTTGGAATAATACAAGTGGTTCTGCCATGATGGCTTTACCTCTTTTTGTTTTTATGGGAGAAATTCTTTTTAGGAGCAAAATCTCAGAAAATTTATTTAATGGCCTATGCCCCTGGATGGATTCCATCCCGGGTAGATTGATTCATGTCAATATTTTCGCCTGTACTTTATTTGCTGCAGTTAGTGGCTCATCTGCAGCTACCACTGTTACTGTTGGGAAAATTACCATACCGGAACTCACTCGCAGAGGTTATGATAAATCTCTTACCATAGGTTCTTTGGCCGGTTCCGGTACTTTAGGGTTTTTAATCCCGCCCAGTATGATGATGTTAGTCTATGGCATTATAGCTGAGGTAAGCATAGGAAAGCTTTTTATTGCGGGATTTATACCTGGCATAATACTAGCACTAATGTTTAGCGGTTATGTTGTTGTAAAAAGTTTAAGTAACCCGAATATTGCACCTGCTGGCAAAACACACTATTCCTGGCATGAACGATTAAAAGCCATACCTCTGTTAGCTCCGGTAGTGATTTTAGTTTTTATAGTTTTGGGAAGCATCTATTTGGGTTGGGCTACCCCAACTGAAGCCGCTGCAGTAGGAGTAGCAGGAGCACTAGGTTTCGCCTTATTAACTCGTAGTTTAAATTGGAAAGTATTCAAGGCTGCTTTAATGGGATCAGTTAAAACAAGCTGTATGATTATGGCTATAGTCTGTGGCGCTGCTTACCTATCAGTTGCCGTCGGTTATCTGGGAATTACCCGAAGTTTAACTGAATATGTAGGATCCCTTGGTTTGTCACCTTATATGCTTATTGTAATACTTTCAATTATGTATATTGGATTGGGTTGTTTGGTTGATGGATTTTCTATGATTGTTATGAGTACTCCCATTGCTTTGCCTTTAATTAAAGGAGCTGGTTTTGACCCACTATGGTTTGGTATTTATATAGTCCTAATGATTCAATTAGCTCAAATTACTCCGCCTGTTGGTTTTAACTTATTCGTTATAAATAATCTGACCGGTGATGAGTTATGGACCATTGCAAAAGCTGCATTACCTTTCTTCATTATGTTATGTATAGGTACAGCGCTAATTACAATATTTCCCCAGATTGCCTTATACTTACCAAGTTTAATGATAAGGTAATCAATAAATATTGTCAGGGGGACTGTTAGTCTGACGGTTCTTCTGACAATAAAAAATATAAAACGAGAATAGAATAAGAAAATGTGAAATTGTGAAGCATAAACTCAAGATTCCTTCTTTGTTTTACCCTTCTTTCTTCGCTTTACGGGCTAATCCGCTTTGGATAAATAACCGGGGTGCCCCGAAACTAATCCACATACCTAGTAACAGATAGCGGAAAAACCTGCTTAACTGGTAGAAAGGTTGGCCCTCTGAAGGTAATATGAATTTTAATCCAAGATATAATATCCCTATTCCGGTAACTCCAAGCAAAAAACTGAAAAACCGTTGCAGCCAGTTCCCCAGTCGAATTCCGCCAATGGAAGAATGAAATAATAGCAGACCATAGCCAACACCGGTCAAAGTAGCTACTGAACTGATAATATCCGGTGATGATTGAAATTGTAATAAAATCACCGGAAATAGCGTAATACAAATTATTTTAAATCTCATATTTCCCGAAATAGAATCGAATTTAATTTTTGAAAATACAAAATAACTTAGACAGAGAACGAGTCCGCCAATTAACCATCCTCCCAGGACGTCAGTGGGAAAATGAACGCCCAGATAGATTCGGGAAAATCCAATTAAAAGAATCAGTAAAATAGAAAGAATACGAATCCAGATTTGTTTTTTTAAATAAGCTATACTCCCCCAGACAACCATGGATGATTGGGCATGACCGCTGGGGAAACCATATCCGGTTGCATAAACCTTTTGAATCTCTGGTAAAATTTCAAAAGGGCGGGGTTGTTGAAATATCTCTTTTATTCCGGCATTGGCATAAACTGATAATAAAAAGATAATTCCGACTTTTATCCCTAAATAAAAGTCAACACACCAGAGAAGGAAAGGAAATAAAATTAAGTAAAATAATTCATCTCCAAGTGATGTAATAGCTCGAAAAAAAGACACCAGCAACGGTGTATCAATTTGTTGAATCATAGTAATAAAATCTAATCCCCACTGAAAAATTGTATCCATTTCAGCACCTTCCTTATAAATGATAATGCTTTATTATATCAAAAATATCCGAAGGATGCTCTTTTTTTAAAAGAACATCATTTGCTGTGATAGATGAAATTTCCTGAGAAACGGGAGATATTTCTCTGTTTCGGAAAAGAGAAAGCAATTATTGTTTGGATTGGTAAAAGTTTTAGTTTTTTATTTTTATAAAAAGAAGGATTTTTAAAACGTTTAAAGTATATATAATATATGATTTAATATCGTGAATTTAATATCGTAATCTGTACGAGGGTAACAAGAGAGACCAAACACCCCCAAATTTTCAGGTAATGGTACTATTACCGGACAGAACTCTGGAAAGCTTTATATAAAAAAACGACGGTCTAATTCCTAATTTTTAGAAAAATTTCTTACAGATTGTATTTTTAAAAATCGTATAAATCTCTTGGATATGAATATTTTTTATAGGAGGGAAAATAAATGAATATTTATAAGTATGCCTTGAAATTAGAAAAAGACAGTGAAGGTTATTATAAAAAACTGATAAGCAAAACAGATGATGTAGGGCTGCAAACTATACTGAAAATGTTGGTAGATGAAGAAGTTAAACATTTTAACATTGTTGAACAGATGATGAAAACAGATACTTACCCGGAATTAATAGAAACAAACCTCTTAAAGAATGCCAGGAACATCTTTGAGAAAATTAAAGGAAAAAAACTGGAATTTAGCTTTGATTTAACACAGGCAGATTTCTACCGTAAAGCCCAGGAAATTGAAGAAAAGAGTCATCAACATTATTTAGAGATGAGCGGTAAGGTAGAAGACAAAGCACAAAAAAACCTACTTTTAAAGTTGGCGGAAGAAGAAAAAAAGCACATGTTTTTATTGGAAAACCTGGTTGAATTTGTATCCAGGCCCGACACTTGGATTGAGGATGCAGAATTTAATCATTTGGATGAATATTAAAGCAAAGATTATAAGTAATATTTTTTAAGTTAGAAGTAAAGGAGTTTAATTATTCTTGTTGATAAGTAAAATTGATTCAATTTTCAAAAACAAAGCTTTGATCTTTTCAATGTATAATAAAGTGATTAATGACATTGTTGTTATTTATCGCTTTATTATACAACAGGAGAAGGTGTATTGTCGTATATGATTCACATCATCAAAACGGGTTTTAACCTCACGATAACTATTAAACGGGTCTTTGACACTTGGGCAATGAAAAAAACGCTAGAGCCATTGAAAAGGCTTTATTTTTTTGTCAAATTTTATAAATATATATTGCGTAATATATGGTAATATGTTATAATATAAGGGATTGGAGGGTGATGTATATGAGGTTATCAATTTCAAAATCTAAAAATTCTACTTCTCTTTATGTTATTAAATCTACTTACGAAAATGGTATTAATTCTTCTAAAATTGTTGAGAAGCTTGGCACTGTAAAGGAACTAGAAGAAAAATTGAATGGACAAGATCCTATTGTTTGGGCGAAAGAGTATATTAAGGAGTTAAATAAAAAAGAAAAGGAACAAAAAAGAGATGTAATTGTAAAGTATAATCAATCAAAACAGATTGATAAGGATATTCAGAGATCTTTTAATGGTGGATATCTATTCTTACAGCAACTTTATCATCAATTAGGATTAGACAAGATTTGCAATGATATTTCTACCAAGTATAAATTCACTTTTAATCTTAATTCTATTCTTTCTAGATTGGTTTATGGTAGAATTCTTTATCCTTCTTCAAAGCTTAATACTTACCAAGAATCAAAGTATCTATTAGAACAACCTGATTTCAAATTGCAGCATGTGTACAGAGCTCTAGAGGTAATCTCTAAAGAAACTGATTTTATTCAGTCACAGCTTTATGAAAACAGTTTATCCATTTCTAAAAGGAATGACCGTATTCTTTACTATGACTGTACTAACTACTTCTTTGAAATAGAGCAAGAGGATGGTCTTAAACAATATGGTTTTGCTAAGGATCATAAACCTAATCCTATTGTTGAAATGGGGTTATTTATGGACGGAGATGGTGTCCCACTAGCGTTTAGTATCCATAGTGGCAACACAAGTGAACAAACAACACTTATACCATTAGAAGAGAAGATTTTAAAAGACTTTGAGTTGTCGAAATTTATTGTATGCACAGATGCAGGGCTATCTTCAACGGACAATCGTAAATTTAACGATAAAAAAGACAGAGCTTTCATTACAACCCAATCCGTAAAGAAATTAAAGAAACATTTAAAACGGTGGGCTCTTGATCCTAATGGCTGGCATCTTGACAGAACAGATAAATTATATGATATCAGTCTACTTGATAAGAATGAGAAAACCTATGAAAAGTATAAATCCCAGATCTTTTACAAAGAACGCTGGATAAAAGAAGATGGACTTGAACAGAGACTTATTGTTACTTACTCTCTGAAATATAGAGATTATCAAAGACAGATTAGGAATCGACAGCTAGAACGCGCAGCTAAATTGATTAAAAGCAGACCAAAAGATATCAATAAGAAAAATCAAAATGATTACAAACGCTTCATATCATCTACTAATGTTACTAAAGATGGTGAAATAGCTAAAAAGAAAGTTTATAGCTTAAATTTAGATGCTATAGCGAACGAAGAAATGTATGATGGATTTTATGCTGTATGTACTAACTTAGAGGATGATGCTACAGAAATTACAAAGATTAATCATCGCCGCTGGGAAATAGAGGAATGCTTTAGAATTATGAAGAGTGAGTTTAAAGCAAGACCAGTCTATTTAAGCCGTGATGACAGGATACAAGCACATTTTACGACATGTTTTCTTGCATTAGTCCTATATAGATATCTTGAAAAATATTTAAATGAAAACTTTACTAGTCACGAAATTATTACTAGCTTAAGAAATATAAATTTTTATAATGTCCCCAAGGAAGGATATATCCCAACTTACACAAGAACTGATTTTACAGATGCTTTGCATAAAGCATTTGGGTTTAGAACTGATTCTCAAATAGTAAGTACAAAACAAATGAAAAGTTTTTTTAAAAATACGAAAAAGAAAAAAACATTACGCACTTTTTAAAAATCTAAAAAACTCTGAGTCTACCTATTTGCAAAGCATTTCAGAGTTTTTTCATCTCACAAGTGTCAAAGATGGGATTATACAACAGGAGAAGGTGTATTGTCGTATATGATTCAATCGTCAAAACGGGTTTTAACCTCACAATAACTATTAAAGAAAGAAGAAAGCGACCAACAAGAATTTGATCTCTTTTAGAGGCCTCATAAAACCATTTGCTTAGCGGGTTGGTTGTTTGCTTGTGTATTATTTTTAATTAGAATTGATTGATTTAACTAAAAAAAGCTAAAAGAATATCTATGTACGATTTTTTCCAAAAACATCATAAAAGACTCGTTCAACCAATAGTTCGCTCTCGTTTCTTGGCTTTTTTACTTCATCAGGGTAACCCAGGGCAATAATAGACAGGACGTTTACATTTTCCGGGATATTAAATATTCCCCTGATATATTCTTCGGCAGTTTTGGACTCTGAATGCTTTCTTTTTCTAATTTGAATCCAGCAACTTCCTAAATCTAAATAATGCGCGGCTAACATGATAAAAGTAGATGCAATGGAAGTATCTTCAATCCAAACATCTGATTGATTTTGGTCTGCCGTAACGACGATTGCCAAAGGAGCATCCGATAAGAAAGCAGAGCCGTGCATTTTAGATAAAGATAATCGAGACAATATTTTTTTATCTTCAACAACAATAAATTGCCAGGGATAGTTGGCACGGGAAGATGGAGATAAGAGCGCCGCTTTTACTATTTTGTCAATTTTCTCATTTTCAATTTTTTTATTTTTAAATTTCCTGATGCTTCTCCGTCTTCTCATCAATGTCAATAAATCGTTATCCATCTCATATCACTCCTTTTTTAGTGTTTTTCATCTTTATAGTTAATGTGTTCGATTTGTTTTTCTATTATATTCAAGATTATTCTGTGGTATCATTTCTAATCATATTTAAATTCTACCAAAAAATGGCAAGTTAAGCTATAATAAAATCATCATAATATGCATTTGATATATAAATATGTTTTGTATATTTTTACTAGAAAGGATGTTTTCAAAATTGTCAACAGTAACTTCTGCTGTCCGGTTCCAACAGGATTTAATGAATTGGTATCAAATTAACCATCGCTCATTACCCTGGAGAGAAACAAAAAATCCATACTATATTTGGATTTCTGAAATTATGTTACAACAGACTCAGGTTAAAACCGTTTATCACTATTTCCTGCGATTTATTGAAAGATTTCCTACAGTCGAAACTCTGGCTGATGCTTCAACTGAGCAGGTAATGAAGTATTGGGAAGGTCTTGGCTATTATAATCGGGCAGTAAAACTCCATCAGACTGCCCAAATAATAAAGAATAAATTTCGAGGTTGCTTTCCCGAAAATTATCTACAACTTCTTGATTTGCCGGGTATCGGCGCTTATACTGCCGGCGCTATTGCCAGTTTTGCTTTTAATATATCGGAACCGGCCATAGACGGAAATGTATCCCGTGTTATCAGTCGGATTTTTCTTATTACCGAAGATAACAAAAAAACCGCAACCAAACAAAAAATAAGAAAGTTTGTTTTGAAAATTATGTCGCGAAAAGATGTTGGTGTTTTTAACCAGGCAATCATGGAGCTTGGTGCTACAATCTGTACTCCACGAAAGCCTGCATGCGCACTTTGTCCTGTTTATAGTGTCTGTAAGGCTTTTGAGTATAACAAGCAGGATATAATTCCCAATAGAGGAAAGAAAGTCAAATCTAAGAAGATTGACATGGAAATGGCTCTTTTATTAAAGGAGAATAAAATATTGCTTGTCAAACGTCCACCCGGGGGACTTTTAGCCAATATGTGGGCTTTGCCGGCAACGGAAGTGAGAAGTAAAAATTCCGATGGTTGTAGTATACAAAATACCTTGAAAAATTTTTATCAAATAAAAATCAATCAGAAAGCTGTTTTAATTGGAAAAGTTAAACATGTTTTTACCCACCGGGTATGGTTGATGAAATTATATTATTTTTCTTCATTTTCAGACGGTAATTTTGACTCACATAAGGAACAATGGGTATCCGTTTCTCAATTAACTGAGTATGCAATCCCCACTGCTTTTAAAAAACTATTAGTTTATTTGAATCAAATCAAAAAAAATAGCTCTATCCAGCTTGAGAAAAGATTATAATAAAAAAAAATGAGTAAAATAATATTTAGAAGTAAAAAATAATACAATAGTTGTCCGCAATCGAAACGGAAAAGGTGTCCCGGGTTGAAGTGAAATCATTTGTGGGGAATCTTTTGTACCGATCTTCAAAAAAATGACTTCTTTTGCCTCGTCCGTGAAATAAATCAGGATTTAACAGTTGTTTTAACATGTTTATCGCGCCCCTGTAGTTTATAGAAAAAGGTCTGTCATTTTTGAGTGCTAAATTTAACCTGATTTATATACTAAATCCTATACCCAAACAAGCAAAACTCCAAAAGGCCATTATAGATGATTTAGGGAATTTTTGATTTATGCTATAATTAAAGAAATATTTTTAGCTTTGTATATTTGTTTTCTCATACCCATACATAAAAATAATATCATTAAATCTTAATTAAAATATTTTTAATTGCTTTTATCAGTACTTTCCTGGGATTTATCTTTCCAAATATCCTTTTAAAAAAGAAAGGAATTAATCAAAAAGAGCTGATTTCAATGACACTTTTAGGTACCTTCAAAAATTCCGGATTTGCGGCTGCAATTGCTCTGACCCTATTCGATAAAACCACTTCTATATCCGGTGCAATTATTAGTGCGGTTTATGTCCTTTATATGATTTGGCTGGAAGGTAAACGTAATTTATAAAAAAATTACTTTTTCAATTGTACAATCAAGGAAAATAATATTTTAGTTATCGCTATAAGTAATTTGGAAAGAACAAAAGCTTTTTTAATTGGTCAATATTTTTTCTCTTTGCAATTTCTACTTTTTTAAAAGAAGAAAGATATTTATGATAAGTGTAGTGAATAAGTATATAGAAAATACATAAGAAATATATATTTTTATAACGATTCTCCGATAAAAAGGATTTTGCGGGAAATGAAGATTAATCATGATTTTACGGCAAAAATATATGACCCCGTTTTATATTTAGCCCTAAAACCCATAAGAATTGAGGTAATGTATGAGCTTTTGGAATACAAGGAGAAAGCCATATTGGACTTATGTTGTGGTACCGGGAACCAGCTTAAATTACTTTCAAAACATGGATTTAAAAATCTTCATTGTCTTGATATATCCAATTCAATGTTAAATATTGCAAAGAAAAATAAATTTCCGGTAAAAATTTATAGTGAAGACGCTACAAAAACAAATTTTAAGAATGAAGCATTTGACATTGTTATTGTCAGTTTTGCATTGCACGAGAAAGATAGAAAAACACAGGAAGCGCTTATAGAGGAAGCGCATCGGATTATAAAGGCAAATGGACTGATATTGGCAGTTGATTATGTTTTTGACAATAAAACAGCCAAATATAGCAGAATACTCATTACTATTATTGAAAAAATAGCCGGTGGAGAACATTATAGAAACTTTAAAAATTATATAAAAAGCGATGGACTGTCGAGTTTAATAAAAAAAGAAAAATTTAAACTTATAAAGCACCGTAGAATGTCATCCGGGGCAGTAACGATGTCATTGTACCAGAAGACAGACCTCTTTTAATTTTATTTTATCTTTACTTTTTTTAAATATCAGGTATCATTTTACAATTTCTCAAACATATATTCTTTTGGTGGAATGGAAGCTTTTAGTAAGTGAAAAATTTCTATAATTGAAGAATTTGAGCCTGTTTTTTTACCAGTAACATTTGTTAACGAAGGATAAGAAGTTACCCTGTTTGTAATCCAGGAAGACTTGTAATGTGACAGGGGACGATTCTTTTACATGATTTATTTAAAATTTTTTTATATATAAATTGTAAATAAAAAAAGGGTTTTTAATTCATCATATCGTAATAGAATATAAATCAGGTAAATTGTTTCATTAACTTCTATTTTAATAAAAAATAAGAGGAGGAATTAAAAAATGAAGGTCAAAAAATGCGTAATGTTATTTGTTTTGGTGATTGTCATCTTTTCCCTATTCTCTGCTACAGCCTTGATGCAAATGCCGAAGAAGGTTGTCTTAGGCTCCAAACTATTCAATGAGCAATATATTCTGGCTCATATGATTGCCCATTTGATGCGCGATAATGGCATTGAAGCTGATGTCAAAGAAAGCCTCGGCGGTACGATGATTAATTATGAGGCACTCAAAAAGGGCAATATTGATGCTTATGTGGAATATACCGGAACTGCCTATAATGTCATTCTTAAATTACCCCCCTTGGAGCAGTGGGATCCCGATTATATCTATGAGGAAGTAGAGCGGGGATTAATGGAACAGGATGGAATTGCCATTGCAGCCCGATTCGGTTTCAGAGATGATTATGCCATAGCCCTACATAAGGATTGGGTCATGGAAAACAATGTTGTTACGATAAGCGACCTGGAACCCTATGCTGACGATTTAAGTCTGGGTACTGATCCTGAATTTGCTTCCCGTCCGGATGGATTACCGCAAATTGATAAAATTTACGGATTTACTTTTGGAAGAGTAAGACAGATGCAGCCAACTTTAATGTATGAAGCCATCAAGAACAATCAGGTTGATGCCATAGGTGCCTATACGACTGACTCCCGGGTGGATATGTATAATCTGAGTATTGTAGAAGACGACAAAGGCGCTTTGCCTCCCTATAATGCCATTATTATTGTGCGTAGGGAATTTGCAGAAAATGAAGCGTTGATGCAAATATTCAAAAAATTAGAAGGCCAAATTGATACTGACACCATGCGGAGACTCAATAAATTGTATGATATTGACAAAAAAGAAGCAGCGGATATTTCGAAAGATTATCTGGTTGAAAAAGGTTTCATTAAACCATAATTTCATCCATTGGCAAAGTATTAATTATTAAAACAAAGAATAAATATGGCTATATCAAAAAAACTCTTTAATAAAATTGATTGTGTAAAAATAGAAAACGTTACAAAAAAGTACGGGAATACAATCGCGGTAAAAAAGATCAGCCTGGAAGTTTGTGGAGGAGAATTACTCATTCTTCTGGGTCCGAGTGGTTGCGGAAAAACCACTTTGCTTCGCACTATCAACCGATTGGTTGAAATTGATGAGGGCAGGATCTTGATCAATGAGAAAGATAACCGGGATTTTGACCCGGTTGTTCTCCGAAAGAATATCGGCTATGTCATTCAACAGATTGGTTTATTCCCGCATATGACTGTGCGTGAAAATATCGGCCTGGTACCCAAATTAGAAGGCTGGTCAGAGACTCAAATTACGGAAAAAGTAAAAGAATTACTTGAAATCGTCTCATTGCCACCGGAAAAATTTCTCAATCGAAGGCCAAAGGAGCTTAGCGGGGGGCAACAGCAGCGTATCGGTTTGGCCCGGGCTATGGTGATGGACCCCTCGCTTTTATTGATGGATGAGCCGTTTGGCGCACTTGACCCTATTTTAAGGAAGCAACTTCAGGAAGAATTCATAAAAATCAAAGAAAGATTAAATCGAACGATTATATTTGTCACCCATGATATTGAAGAAGCTTTTCGACTTGGTGACAGAATAGCCATATTAAAAGAGGGAAAACTGATACAATTAGCCAGAAAAAATGAATTATTAGTTAATCCTGCTAATGATTTTATTGCAGATATAGTTGATTCAAAAAAGAAATTTAAACATCTTGAAAATTTGACCACCAGTGACATTATGATTCCTCTGGATAAAAAATACTTCTTTGCATCCGATTCACCAACCAATACAGTCATTGAAGGTATGGTAAGAAAAGATATCGAATTTGGAATTGTAATGCAAAAAGAAAAATTCCTCGGCCATATTAAATTGCAAGATCTTTACCAAAAAAATGATAAAAATTTGAAGCATTTTATAAAACAATCAATGGTTTTTAAACCATTAGATTCCATCGCCCTTGCTTTGTCGATGATGAAAGAAAAAAATGAATTTATCGCCGTTGTTGCGGAAGAAAGACCCCTCGGTATTTTGTTGGCCAATGAAATCTTGTCCAGGTTGATATAAAATGATTTTATATGTATGGAAAACCCAACAATTAGGGATTAAAACTTTTGAGCATCTTTATATGGTCTTCATTACCCTGATGATTGTCATAGTAATTGGCATAAGTATCGGTATTTTTATCTACAAAAGACAAAATCTCTCTAATATTATCCTGAATTTCCTTAACGCGATTGAATCGGTTCCCGAATTAGCCTTACTGGTATTATTAATCCCCCTTTTTGGAATAGGAGTCAAACCAACCCTGGTTGCCTCTGTTTTATATTCTATCCTGCCTATAGCAAGAAACACCTATGTCGGTTTAACCAATGTAGATTTCCAATATATTGAAATTGCCCGGGCTATAGGTCTTTCCGAGAAAGAAATTTTATGGAAAGTAAGGATTCCTCTTGCCTTACCCTTATTAGCTGCCGGCATTAGAATAGCCATTGTCTTTACTATGGGAGTGGTTACTTTGGGAGGACTGATAGCTGCCGGAGGCTTGGGAGGTCCTATCCAAACAGGAATCCATCTTTACGATAAAAACATTATTATGGTCACCGGATTATGGATTGGCATTCTGGCAGTACTGCTTGATTCTATGGGAAATTTTTTTGAACAACTATTAAGAAAAAGGTATGGACAATAAGATGAATAACATTTTTGTAGCCATTGGAGAACATCTTTTTTTAGCCTATAGCGCATTGTTTGTGGCGATTGTAATAGCTATTCCTTTGGCTGTTA